>OLSM01002237.1_pt1 | contig 12825 bp, 8 predicted proteins | sample 1672721 | NCBI WGS metagenome assembly OLSM01 (sample SAMEA3136717, study PRJEB25190) | human gut metagenome | reverse complement strand
TATAAAATAGAAGGACGAATAATGAAAATAACTTTTAATTACTACACACCCAAATTGTATACCCACTTTAAGGCTGCAGATGCTCAGCAGGAGCACCGTAACTTCGAAAAACAGCATAGAGTTTTTGAAGATGATATTAACAATATTCAATCTCAAATACGTGAACTTAAACTCGAAATTAATAAGCTCAAACAACAGACACGCAAACTCAATACTAATGTCAAAAATTTAAAAAATAAGAATAACACTCTTGAACGTGATGTGTCTAAATTAAAAAACGAATATTAATTACATATCTAAACCTAAATCTAAAGTAGGAGCTTTTGCTACTATCGCACTGGAAGAAATTATATCAACTCCGGTAGCAGCTATATCATGCACCGTATTAAGATTAACATTTCCACTTGCTTCGACGATTGCTTTTCCATCTATCAAACGGACGCCTTCACGCATCATCTCAAGGTCCATGTTGTCGAGCATTATAATATCAACACCACAACCTAAAGCTTCCTTAACTTGCTCAAGAGTATCACATTCTACCTCAATTTTATGAGCATGAGATATATGTTTTTTTAACCTTGTTACTGCTTCTGTAAGAGAACCTGAAAATTTAATATGATTATCTTTTATCATCGCACAATCTGCGAGATTAAAACGATGCAAGCTGCCTCCACCAGTCTTAACAGAATATTTTTCAAAAGCTCTAAAGCCAGGAGTAGTTTTTCTTGTGTCAACTATCTTGGCCTTATACTCACCTACTGCTTTCTGATATTTATTTGTTTCTGTCGCAATACCGCTCATCCTTTGAACATAATTTAAGGCAGTTCGTTCACCCATCAAAATATATCTCGCAGGGCCTTCTATATCAGCGATTTTATCACCCTTACAGATTACATCACCATCATTAAAATAAAATTTTATATTTACTTTTGGAGAAAGCAGTCTAAATACAGTTTCAAAGACATTTTTACCACAGAATATTCCATCTGCTCTAGTATTAAGTTCACAGCTCATCATATCGTCTTCTGATGTTAAATAATCTGTTGTAATATCACCAAAACCAATATCTTCCTGTAATGCAGCCTTAACGTGTTCTTCTATAAAAAAATTATTTAACATTTATAAGCTCCTTCTCTTCATTTTTTAATAAATTAGTATGGCGTGCTACCCTATCAAGCTGAGAGTAGTCCGAACGACAGTGGGCTCCTCTTGATTCTTTACGTGATAGAGCAGAATCAATTATTAATGACGCAACACTGAGCATATTTCTATACTCATACTCTTCTTTATTCAAGCACTTTCTTGTTCTCTTGAAAGCTTTTTTCAAATTTTCTACTTCTTTGCGTGCTTTTAGCAAGTTTTCCTCAGAACGTATTATTCCAACATTATTCCACATAATATCTTTTAAATTTGCCTTCAAAAGCTCAATGTTATAATCTGCTTCGCTCAAAGGCTGGGAATATATATCAATAATACGTCTTATATTTTCATCAATTTTTTTAGGTATGGCGAGATTTGCAAAAGATAGATAATCTGCTAATTCATAAGCACATACAACGCATTCAAGCAGAGAATTACTTGCGAGTCTATTTGCCCCATGAAGTCCTGTAGAAGCACATTCTCCTATTGCATACAAGCCTCTGATTGAAGTCCTTCCCTCAACACTAGCTTTTATTCCCCCCATACTATAATGTGCAGCTGGAGCTACAGGTATAGGTTTTGCAGAAATATCTATACCACACTCGCCACATCTCCTTGAAATAGTAGGAAATCTTTTAAATAACTTCATATGATCAATCATTGAAGCATTTAAAAAGACGTTAAACTTATGTTCTTTATTCATTTCACTGTAAATTGCTCTTGTTACAATATCTCTAGGAGCCAATTCTCGTTTATCATGATATTTTGACATAAATTCCATTCCATGGTTATTTATAAGCCTTGCACCCTCACCCCTTACGGCCTCGGATATCAAAAATCTATCTTTACTTTCTGGACTTAATGCCAAAGCAGTAGGATGGAATTGTACAAACTCCATATCCTGAATAATTGCACCAGCATTATATGCCAAATCTATACCGTCACCGGTAGCTCCATCCGGATTAGTTGTATATTTATATAGTTGTCCTAAACCACCTGTTGCAAGCACCAGAGCAGAAGTATAAACAATTTCATGCTCTCCGGTTAGCTCATTATAAACTATAACCCCTTTACATTCCTGATCTGAATCTACAAGCAGTTCTGCTGCTACAGCATTCTCCATAACTACGATGTTCTCATCTGCTCTCACTTCGCGGCACAGGGCTTCTGTAATACCACGTCCGGTAGCATCGCCGCCAGCATGCAAAATTCTACGTATGCTGTGAGCTGCCTCTAGTGTAAAAGTAAGCTCGCCGTCAGCATTTCTATCAAAATCGACCCCATTTTCAATTAAATCATTAATCACTTCATCAGAGGCTTCAGAGATATATTCAACAGTGCTTCTATCACTTAGTCCAGCACCAGCTGTTAATGTATCTTCTACATGTTTTTCAACACAGTCTTCTGGATTTTGGTGCAAAACACCGACTATCCCACCTTGTGCATAAAGCGAATTGCTGTTTCCAAGATATGATTTTGTTAACAGCAGAACGCCTTCGGGTAAATTTATCTGCTGTGATATTTTTAACGCTGCATATAAACCTGCAGCACCGCTTCCTACAATTACTACTGAGTATTCGGAATATTTCATTTCTCCACTCCGCTGGCTACTTACTTAATATAATTTTAAAACAAAAAAAGCAAACAGAGTATAAATTAAATATTAAGATTTATCTTACTGACAGAGCAAGAATTTTTGGATGTAAAGAATCTTCAATAATAGAATCTTCTTCACTTATTGCAGGAGAATATTCTCTTGCAAGCTTCAAATCAGTATTATATCCGCTCAAATCTCCCATTGCTTTTTTTACAAGAGCTCTATCAACATAAGCACGCGGATTATTTTTATTTCTATCTAAGGCTAAGTTCCAAACTCTTAACGCCACATCAGGTCTGTCAACAGATAAATATATTTCAGCCATACATGCAAAACCTGCATATGCAAATGGATCTTGGTTAAGCATAGCGTTGCAGTAATTCATAGCTTCTTTGTAATTTCCCGCGACTTTAAAAAGCATTGCGACTTTTAAATTGTCACTAAAAGATATTAAATCAGAATTAATAAAGTCATTTAATGCACCTTTGTGATCTCCAAGAAATAATCTTATTTCTGCACGATCTTTATATAGATTTCTAAGCTCTGCATCAGATGCAAAAGAAGGAAGGGTTTCAATGGCTTTATTCATTTCTTTCAAAGCCGTTGGTTTATCTGGATACATTTTTGCAAGATAAACAGCATTATTTCTATGAAATATATACTCGGTAGAACTATTATCACTGAAAAGTTTAGTGATGAAATACTTAGTATTATTTCCCCAAAAACAAAGTTGTAACAATTTGTTTCCAGGAGGACTGCAAAACCAAGCTATAAATAAAAAGCCTACAACAATCCAAACTAACAGTTTGACATCATCTTTACGACTTTGTTTTTGAAAATTAGTAATCATTCGTTCTCTCTTCCTTATGTCTATATTTTATACTATAAATTAAAAAAAATAAAGTCCTATTTTACTTTTTATTAAGTTCAAGAGTTAAGTATTGCATCTACAGCCTCTATTTCTTTGACCGTTTTATTGTTAATAAAATTAAGAAACCTTGCAGAAATACTGGGAGCCAATTTTTCCACAGCTTCTCTATTTGTGAAAAAAAGTTCGAAAAATCTTGCCCATAATTCTGATGGTTGATTGTAATATTTATTCAATCGATTAATTTTGGAATTAATTCTTGCAAGTTGTCTTTGATTTGATTTTAACCGAATATATGCAATTTGCTCTTCAGTAAGAGTTTTAAAATCATTTTCTAAAGTATCAACAGCATAAATTTGTGTTAAAACTTGTATTTTATCATACTTTAATAAATATTTAACCGGATATTTTAAAAGCCTTTCTATAGGCTTAAATGGTTCCGACACTTTAAAATTTGGATATACAGCTTTTATATAGTTTACTAATTTTTTATTTTCAAGCATATAATGCTGCTTACATTTATAAAGAGAAGAAGCAAATTCTTTAGGTACATTCTGCACTGTAATGTTTATTAATTCTTCTTGTTCTAATTCTGATAAATCCTTAAAAACAAAGTCCAGTGAGCTAAGAGTTGAATCATTGCAGTAATGAATATAATGCGCAAATTCATGCAAAAGCGTCGATAGCGTACTATCTGCCTCGATATTTTCTGAAATATCAATTCTGTAGCCATCCCTCTTTTTACAAAAGATACCTTTATTACCACGAGCCTTATTCTTACCAATATTTACTATAACGCCTAATGACGTTATATACTCGGCTAACCTTGTGACCCTGTTTCTTTCACTAGCCATTTTAAATAATCTTCACTGCAATCAACTATAGGTAACGCAATTATTTCCGGTACTGTATACGGATGAATATCTTCTATCACAAGTTTTATTTTGCCATAATTGGTTCTTCTTGTTTTTATCATCATTAGAATTTCTTTTTCTTCACAAATTTCCCCATCCCACGAGAACTTTGACCTTACCTTATCAATCATACTAACACACGCTGCGAGTTTGTGTTTCAATAAAATATTTGTAATATCTTTTGCGATTTGCTTGTCTGGCACAGTGCAATAAATAACTATAATATCCATTATATCTCCTTATGATTTAAAAATTTTTCCCGGATTTAATATTTTATTCGGATCAAAAACTTCTTTAACCTTTTTCATATAATCAACAGCAGTACCACCCGCAGAAATAGCCAGGTAAGCAAGTTTTTCTATACCTACCCCGTGTTCTGCAGAAATTGTCCCGCCAAGTGAAACTGCAAGTGCATATATTTCAGATTTTGCTTTGAAATACCGTTTTACTTCTTCATCATTTTCTAAATTCAGAGCAATCTGAGGATGAATATTACCATCTCCCAAATGCCCTACCATACATACTGCAAGATTATATTTGTCACAAATATCCTTACAGCCCTTAACCATCGTTGATATAGCAGAGCGTGGAACAATTATGTCATCTGATAGAACATCCGGAGCAAGTTTTGCAGCTGCCGCAAAGCTGGATCTTCTAGCCGTCCATACAGCTTCAATTTCTTCTTCTGTCTTTGCGATTTCAATATCTGAAACGCCTGCTTCTTTTAAAGCAGCAATCACGCATTCCTGCTGATAATTCATTGAACACTCAAAGCCATCAATGTTGACAATAAGCATTGCAGACTTGTCAGTATGCAATCCACAAGGATAAAACCGTTCTACAGTAGTAATGGAGTTGTTATCCATAAAATCTATTGTTGCCGGAAATATTTTATTCTTTATTATATTATTAACTCCATCAACTGCTGCCTCCAGCGAATCAAAATACCCCATAATTGTTCTTAGAGCTTGGACGTGGAATTAATTTGAGTTCAGCCTCAACGACAACTGCCAGAGTACCTTCACTTCCGATTATCAGTTGATTCAGATGATATCCGGCAGCATCTTTAATTGTTCCTTTACCAAGTTTTACCAGAGTTCCATCCGCCAGAACCACAGTTAAGCTTAAAATATAATCTTTTGTAGTGCCATACTTAAAGCCCATAGCCCCGCCCGAAGATTGAGCAATACTGCCGCCTATTGTTGATACTCTGTAATTAGATGGATCCGGAGGATAAAATAAGCCTTCTGCCTCTGCTGCTTTTTTTATATCAGCAAGTATGGCACCGGGCTGAACTGTCATAGTCATGTCAATAGGGTTAAACTTAAGAATTTTATTCATTCTTGAAAAATTCAATACAATGCCCCCCTCAGGACATGTACAAGCGCCAACCATGTTAGTGCCTGCACCTCTTGATATTACAGGAATTTTATTTTTATTTGCGTACTTTATAATTTCTTGAACTTGAGATATTGTTTCTACAAATACTACAGCATCAGGAGATACTGCAATAGTTTCTGAATTCGTAGAATCTTCTGCATAACAGTACAATTCTTCCTTTTCAGTCAAAACATTATTATTTACTATTCTTTTTATATTATCAATATCATTTTTCAACAACATGTGACGCTATTTTTTCAATACTCTTATTCAATTTTGCTATTTGTCTGTCCATACCGCCTACTTTTTTAGTAAGCTGAGCTGTGTCTTTCGGGTTAAACATTGCTGCCACATCCTCCAGCTTTGATTCCAGAGAATTGATTTTATCTTGCTGTGAAGACATTTTATCATCTATCGCAACCAAAAATCTATTCAAAGTTTCTTCTAGAGGTGACATATCAATTTTATTATTCTTATTATTTATAGTAGTTTCTACAATTACTCTGTCGAGTTTAGCTTCAAGAGAAGCAATTTTTTTAGCTTGTTTGTCAAAAACATTACTCAATGCTTCAATTAGCTCAGCGCTATCAGAATTATCCTCAGCTTCTGCCTTTAAGTCTTCAAGCATAACTTTAATCTGTCCGATATCATCAAGAGTTTCTACTTTATCAGAAATAGATGTAATTTGCGCACCGGCATTATCAACCCACTCTGCAAGATATTCAAATACCTGATTAAAGACTTGATTTGTTTTTGCGCCATTTTGAATCATTGTATTAATAGCACCTAGCTTATTATCTATTTTATCAAGTCCTGCATCCTGAGCAAAATTACGTGTTCTTTCATCTAAATCATTAATCACAAGCTTAAAGTCCTGTAGATTTTCTTGAAGAGTTTTATAAGACTCATCAGATGCAAGTATAAGTTTATTCGTTCTTGTACTTATGCTTACTATATCTTCGTTTAAAGCATCAAAGTCTTTTTTAAATTCTTCTGTATTGAAATTTGGAATTTCTTTTTTGATAGAATCTACAAGCTCATATATATCATTCGTTGATGAAATAAGCTCTTCAAGTTCTTTAGACTTATTATCTTGTTTAATTTCATTAAGGCTCAAACGAAGATTTGCAATATCAGACTCTAAATCCTGTAAGCTGTAGACATAGTCTATATCACCATCTGATGATATTATGGAAGTTATTTTTTCATTGATTAAATCAATATCTTCTTTTAGTGTATCAACTTTATTGTCAACAACTGCAAGATTATCTTTTACAGTTGACACATCATCAATAGTCGTTACTATATGGCTCAAAACAGTAATGAGTTCTGAATGCTTTTCTTGTATAAAATCAAGTATCTCTTCTTGTTCTGCAACAAAAGAAATCTGATTGAAAATATTTAAAAACTGGGTAATGATATCAGTTTTTAAATTATTTAACTCATTTTGCACTGATGTATCTTGAGCTTCCAACTTAGAATTAACACCTTCTATTGCTTGAAGCACACTATATTTTATAACAGCATTCATTTCTGTGAGTTCTGGCAAATTTGCACCGCATAAATCAGTGATATCTTCTAAATAACCAAATTGTTCTCTGATTAAATCTTCAAGCCCCTGTATTTGATTATTTACAGAAGTTTGGAACGCTTCATCAAAAGCCTTATTCAAAATTTGCGTTTTTAAATCGGCAAAACTCAAACTTAACTCATCAAGGCTTCCATTTATACCTTCCAATACAGTTGTTATTGTTTTGTTAATTTCATCCTTAGAAACAACAAACTTGGAAAGCAAATCTTGTACTGCAGCTTCAATTTCTACAAATGAAGTATTATACTTAGAAGAAATTAACTTTATTTCTTCATATTTATCTACTACAGTATCAGTAAATTTCTTGTCAAATAAGTTAAACTTATCACTTATATTTTGAGAAATATTAGATGTGATAAAATTCTGCAGCTGTGAATTGAGATTTTCAGCCATTGTAGATACTAAAATCTCATTTGCTTTTTTCATATCAGACATTGCATCATCAAATACACTTGCCTGAAGTAATTTATTTGATGCAGCAAGCATATCTTCTGCAGAACGTCTTAAATCGGTACCGATGCTGTCTATTTTACTATTTAGCCCTGACGAATCCGTTTTTACATCTATATAAGATTTCAAATCATTTATATGGTTATAAATATAATCTTCGACAGAACTTTCTATATGAATAGTAAGTTTTGAAAGTTCATCTTTTTGGAACTCTCTCATCATATTCATCTGTTCTAACAAATCTTTAACAATTACATCAGCTTCTTTTTCTATATTATCTGCAATTATATTCAGTTCACTTTTTACAAAATTATTTACAAAATCTCTGCAAGCTACTGCTGTTTGCTTATTTATATCAATTTGCTCAAGAATTTTATTCGTAAACATTTCCATTGATTGAAGTTCGCCGGCAGCAATATCTGCACTAGCTGCCAGAATAGAATTGACCTTATCTTCTATAGACTGTTCTACTTCTTCCATAGCCTCTTTGCTGTTCTTAATTAAGGTTTCTGATATAGCAGAAACTTCTGATTTGGTAACATCTTTTGCTTCACCAATAAGAACATTAAAAGTATTGCTTAATTCTTTTAATTGAGATTGGAAAATATTCATTCTTGAAATCTCATCTTTATCCAATCTTTCATTCAAAGTTTCAAAAGAAGCTTTAAAATCAATCGCTTTTGCATTCAAATCCTCAAGCGTTTTTGAGCTTACATTGCTCAGCTGGGTTAACAGGTTCAAAGAGTGTTCTTCAAAGAGAGAATGAATTTTATTAAAGAGTTCATCCATTTCTCCTGTAACATTCTCTGCCAGACTCTGCCTTAATAATGCAGCTCTGTCACCTGCGTCTTTTCCTAATGCCTGTAATTCTTGAATTATAGAATTTATTCTTGCATTAACATTTTCCTGCTGCGCAGCTGCAACTGAATTAATCAGGTTTTCTAATTCTTGCGCTGCAGAAGAAGAATCCTTTGAGAGAATATCAATATTCTGCAGAATATTATTAACCTGACCGACAATATTTTCCTGTTGAGCAGTAGAAGCCTCCCTTATCAAACGGCTTAACTCACGTAAGGAGCTATTCACCTGAGTTTCAATATTTTCTTGATTTATAGAAGTTGCATTTTTGATAAGCTCTCTTAACTCTGCCAGAACTTCATCTGCCTTAGAAATGCTTGCTGACTGCTGAGCCTGAATTAAATTTTGTGCTTCAGTAGAAAGTTTCGATAATGATGCAAAAAGATTATCATCCTTTGCGGATAAATCACTTAAAATTTCTTCCAATTTACCTGCCAGTAAAGTTGAATTACTGCTCATTGAATTAGTAATATCAGTTTTTAAAGTGTTTATATCGCCGGAAATCGAAGCTACTTTCTCTGCAACATCCGCCTTCAATGCTTCTTCAGCAGAAGAAATTACCTGAACATTTTCTATAATTTCATTAAACTTTGTATTAACTTCACGGGCTTGAATTTCTAAACCTGAATCTACAAATTTAGCAATATCATCAAGTTGAGCTTTGAAATTTTCTGATAAAACGTTATTTTTCTCTTCAATTTCTTTTGCAAATGTATCTAATTTGTTTTTTAACGCGTCATAATCTGCTGAAGTCAATTCTATATTTTCATCCAGAATATGTTTTAAATTATTTGCAATCTCTTTTAAGCTGTTTTCTGAATTTGCATTCTGCTGAACCAGTGTGTTTTGCAGAATTTTATTAAGCTCAAGAACTTTTTCGTTAATAAAATTAGCCTGAGCTTCATTTTTAGCAGAAACATTATTGAATAATTCTTCTACCTGACCTTTGTACTGTTCCAAATTTTGAACTACGGTTTCTTTTATGCTGCCAGAAATATTAGTAAGTCCGATGTTTAGCCTTTCACCCAGCAGAGCATCATTATGTGCAAATAAATTAGTAATGCTTTGATTTAGCATCTCAAAATTTGTTTCTATAAGCGCAAGCTGCCTTGTTAAGTCTTCATCAATATTTGCATCAACAGTATCGACTTTATCACGGAGTTTTGCAAAGTCATTGGTTAAAATATCAACATTTTTCTTCAAATCATCTGCAGCTTTGTCATTAAGTGTACCAATCAATGCTTTTAGAGAAACAAAATTATCAAGAATTTTAGCCAGAGTAGATGTCAAAGAAGATGTTGTTTTATTAGTCAAATTATCAACAGCTTCTTCCATATTGCCAAACTTAGAAACTATATCATCAATTCTTGCCTCAATATTAGCTGAAAAATCTGTGACTTTAGAACCAAGCTCATCTACAGAGTTATCAACCATAGCTCCGAAATCATTTTTTATATAGCTTATTATTTCATTATTTGCACCTTCAACTTTTAATCCCGTTCCAGCAATCTGTTCGGTCAATTCCTCTACATTTAGTCGAAGTGTGCCTATTAACTGGGCTATTTCACCTTTTAATTCAGCTTTTATATCCATTGCATTCTGGATACTTTTTGAATGTAAATTTTCTGAAACAAACTTAATTTCACTGATTTTATCGGCATTCTCGCATGTGAAATCCTGTTGAAACTCAGCAACTTTATCCAAAATTGCATTTTTTAAAGCACCTAATTTTGCATCAAAATCAGTTCTTAATGTGTTTGCTGTTGACAGCACACCATTAATATTATCAGTCAAAACATTATTATTAACAGACAGCGTTTCTTTTATTTCATCAAAATTTTCCTGAACTTCTATGAGTTTGTTATAAGAATTTTGTATTTCATTTCTAATATTTTCGCTTGATGTAGAGATAGAAGTATTAATAATATCAATCTGTCTGTTTGTATCTTCTTGAATACTCTTAATGTTATTTTCAACTTGAGTTCTAATTACATCTACAATATCTCTAACATTTTCTACATAGTTTAAAGTGTTATCGCTAACAGCTCTATTAATAGTTTCTAACTTAGCTTCAATAGCATCAATACTTATATCCTGACGTGAGCTAACGTAAGAAAGGATGTCAACTATAGAAGAAGAGATATTATCAAGAACAGCCTTCAAGCCGTTAAGTGAAGTTGTTTGTGCCTGCTTAATTTCAGTTTCTACACTATCAAGCTTGCTTATTAAAAGCTCATATTTTCCAAATAAGTCATTGGAGAATTTCTCTGCCAAATCTCCTGAAGAAGTTTCAACTGCATTTGCTAAATCTTGTTTTACAGCATATAAGTCGACCTTCAAATCCTTAACTTTGTTGACAAAATCCAAAGCAAGTACATCTTCGACAGCAGCTTTTAACCCTGAAAATTCAACTTTTGCATTATTAATCTCAATTACGGAAGCATCAATTTTATAATCAAGAACTCCGGATAAATCTTTTATGTTATTAATCTGTTCCAGAAGCTGGCTTGAAGAATTTGCAACATAATCTTCCTGCTTTTCAAGTGACATTTTCAAGCTGTTTTCAAACATAGCAAGTCTGTCGGTAATATTAGAGAAGATAGCATTATTTGCAGATACATTATTTTCATCTATTTGAGAAACAATATTTTTTAATCCTGCAATATTATCTTCAACCTCTGTAAAACTCTTTTCACACAAAGCAGATATTAAGCTGTGAGCTTGGTTTATACGTTCCGTTAGATTATCAGCGCTTGAAGATATTTCATTTAATGTTCTTGTTGCATTAACGTCCACCAGCTGAATAACTTTACCGGTTTCAACACTAACATGATCTCGCACATTTTGCTCTGATTTACTCAAATCAGATGCAAGGCTCTTAAAGCTCACATTAAGATCCAGAGCTCTGATTGCATCATTAACTTTCTGAAGTTCTACAGAAGAATCAATAACGGCTGTTTGTATAGCAGAAGAGCCTTCATAAAGCCCTTTTAATGCGGTTTCTAATGAAAGCTTAAATTCCTCAAAAGCTTGATTTGTAGAAATATCTCTAACATTATTTTCCAGCTCTGCAAGTTTATCTAATAGAGCACGCGAACTTTGCTCATCTCTGTCTGAAATAACAGTCTTTAAGCCTGCTATAATATCAACAGATGCATCAATCTTGTCCGCTAAATTATCAATTTTATAATACTTATCAGCAAGATTATCAATGGATTGTGCAAGCGTCTGCTCTTGAGAAGCCAAATCACTTATCCACTGTTTTGCAGAATTTAAGTCATCCTGAGTTGCCAGGCCTCTAAGCGCATCTTCTATTTGCAGATTTTTTTTATCAAGCATCTGCAGTGCTGAAAGAATTGTATTTGAAGAATTTACAATATCTTCAAGCTCTTTGCCGAATTTGTTAATATTTTCCGATGGATCAATGCTTGATATAGTTTTTATTATAGTTTTGAAGTTTTCGTTAAGGCTTAATACAATTGAATCAAAGCCATTTGTAAGCCTTTCAATATCATTCTTAAGAAATGTTATATTTTTGACGATTTCTTTTTTCTGCGAATCGTCAGAACGCATAGCATCTAATCTTAAGGTTATATCAGTCAGAGTTTCTTTTTGGGAAACAACTTCTCTTGAAAATACAGACAGATTTGTTGCTACAATATCAAAAAGTTCTTTAACTTCACTTGATTTTAATGCATCAGCACTGTTTTTCAAAAGATTTGAGAATAGAGATTCAATAGCACCAAATTTAGAGAGCAGAACACTATGACGTTCGTCTAAATTTTGTTTGAGTTCTGAAAGAAAAATTTTGATAAGGTCAATATCTTCTTCTGTATTCAATCTTTCCAGCTTAGAATTAATGCCGGCTAAAAGTTTATCGACATCGGAAGTATTCAATATTCCTTGCGCCCTAATTGAGTTAAGCAAGGTTTTTATTGTATCAAAGTTCTCTGTAATCTCCGTAAAATTATTTATGTCTGCCATATACCTACTCTATCCCACATTCTACATTCATAACTTATTATAT
>OLSM01002236.1_pt1 | contig 12827 bp, 7 predicted proteins | sample 1672721 | NCBI WGS metagenome assembly OLSM01 (sample SAMEA3136717, study PRJEB25190) | human gut metagenome | reverse complement strand
AACGCCACCAAGTTCGCGCTGGCCATCGGCCGTGAGGACGAGAACCATCACGTGGGCGCTGCCGCCGAGGCCGCGTGGAACCCGGCCGATGTGACCGAACCGCTGGATCGCGCCGCTATGGCCAAGCTGGCTTTGGTGGTGCGTCAGGCCACCGAGGCGCTGGAATCCTACGAGCATTCCAAGGCGCTGGAAGTCATCGAGTCCTACTTCTGGCAGTTCTGCGACGACTACATCGAGCTGGTCAAGAACCGCGCCTATGGCACTCCGGACGAGCACGGCAATGTGCCGTCCGAGAAGGCTGTGAAGTCCGCCCGCACCGCTCTGGGTCTGGGCCTGGACGCCTTCGCACGTCTGCTGGCCCCGTACCTGCCGTACGCCACCGAGGAAGTGTGGAGCTGGATGCACGCCGGTTCCGGTTCCGTGCATCGCGCCGCCTGGCCGGTCGTGGACCCGTATGTCGAGGCCGCCACCGGTGCTTCCCCCGAGCTGCTGACTTGGGCCGGCAAGGCCGTGGAGCAGCTGCGTAAGATCAAGTCCGAGGCCAAGGTCTCCATGAAGACCCCAATCCTGTCTGTGGCACTGTCCGCTGCTTCGGAAGGTGTGGAAGCGATTCACGCCGCCTTGGGCGATATCGCGCAGGCCGGTCGCGTGGTCGGCAAGTTCGACTTGGTGGCCAAGCACGCCGAGGAATCCGCCGCCGAAGGCACGCCCGAAACCGAGGTCGCCGTCGAAGCCAGCGAGCTCGGTGAGCCGCCAGCTAAGAAGCCAAAGCACTGAACGTTACGCACAACAACAGTAGGTCTCACGGCAATGCCGCTCGTTCCGAGCCTACGGGAAGCCCACCGGGCTTCCCGCTTAACGGCTCGGCCAGCTAAGAAGCCAAAGCACTGAACGTTACGCACAACAACAAAAGAGGGGAACCTATTGAGGTTCCCCTCTTTTGTTTTTTGACGTTCGGATGACACGACTGTGGGACGGCACGCAAATATCCCGCATACACCATCACACCGTCGGAATCACGATGAGATATCGGGTTTCGGCGGTTTTTTGTTGCGTATTGGGGCTGTCGAGCTGCGCGACGGCCTGCGCCAAGAGCGTGCCAGCATCACTGATTTTCACGGTCTCATTAATCAGCGCGTTCATATCGTGCTTGAGCAGCGTGCCGCCAGTGCCAAAGCCGAACAGTACTGGAGCGGTGTCAAGATTGTTGCCGGAATCGCTGGCGTTGGAGGCCTTGCCGTTGCCGGAATCGCCAGTGTCGCTCGACTTGGCTGAGTCGTTCGTTCCCGAACCAGCGCTCTTAGACGAGTCGGACTTATCACCACCACCGATGGCCGAAGTAAGACCACCCGCATAGTTCATCACATCGCCAGCAGACATGGACATGGTGTCATCGACCAGTGAGGCCTTGGAATGCTGCGACTGCTGCTGTTGCGCGGCTTTGGCCTGCTTACGGGCGGCATCGGCCTTACGCTTGGCTTGGGCGACCCGGGTCTTGCCGTAGAACGATTGCGATTGCGAATCGACCAGGCCGGTCAGTGCCTGAGCCTCGGTCACCGGATCGGAAGAGACATCACCGGACGAACCATCACCATCACTGCCGGAAGCCGAGGACGCGCCGCCTTCGAACTGATCGGAGAATCGCAATACAATCTGGCGCAAGGCCGTGGCTTTGCCCGTATGCTCGGAGGCGGTGGCAAGCGTGCTCATCGCGGCATCGACCTTGGATTGAGCGTCGGCGAGTTCATCGCTACCGTTGGTTTCGGCGATGGCTTGGCTCTCGTAAGCGGTGGCGCCCGAGGACGTGCCGCCGGTCAGGGCGCTCAAATTGGCCGTGTAAACGTCCGTGTATTTCATCGAATACGGAATCATTGCGGCGGAGAGCTGGCTCTGGCCATCGGCGTATTGCTTGGAGCCTTGAGTGGCTTCCTCCGAAGCCTCGGCGATCAGATCATCCACCAGTCCGGTGGTGCCTTGCTGCTGGATGCGGCGAATCACCTCGTCCAACGCATCGACCGCACCGGCATGCTGATGTGCGGCACTGACGTTGTTCACCGCGTTGGCCAAGTCGAGTACGGCTTGAGCCAAAGGCGTGTCCCCGGACAGTTCGCCGGCCGTGCCCATCAACGCCGGCAACTGGGTGGAGGTGCCAATCGATCCAGACAGGTGCGTGGTATATGAGCCCACATACGCGGCCATATAGTCTTCAAACGTCCGCTTATGGGCGGTTTCGCGTTCGGCCACTACAGACTTGTTCAGCGCACGTTCGTTATCGCGCAGGGTTTGAAGCTGCTCGATGAGCTGTTGCTGTTCACCAGAACCGGCGTCGGTCAGTGAATCGACCAGTGTGGCGGCAGAGGCGGTGAGTTGGGCGACATCCGTATCGGCAGCAGGCTGTGCGGCAGCATTCGCAGCATTCGCGGCATCGGGATTAGCACCAACTGCCGGACTGCTGGAATTGGAAGGCAATACGGCGAGCGCCACGGAACTCATGGAGAAGTCTTTGGCGTTCATATAGCAGCTGAATTCCAAGCCGGTTGCGGCTTTTCCAGCTGCGGCGACTACGGTATTGGAACCTTGCGTGGTCACCGTAATGGAGTTGTCAGCGGAAACATCATCGGCTACCTGCGTAGGCACGGTAAAGGCGACAACCGGGATCGTACGGTTGGCCTCCTTGGTTTGCGGCTTAATATCGATATACACGCCGATCAGTCCAGACGCGCCGGCAACCTCGTTTGCCTCGACGTTCGGACCGTCAAGCGAGTAGGTGACGCTGACTTTCCATGGCAGGGTGGCGGCGGAAGCGGGGATACGAGAAACCTTGGACGTGCCGGAATTACTATTGGCGGAATCGGCACTGGCGCCATTGCCGGCGCCGCCCTTCCCTACCACATACCAACGGACCGGCTCCCCTTCGGCATCGGTGACGGCGTACATATCACTTGCCGTAGCGAGCACCGGACCGTAATCAACCGGAGTCGGACGAGACATCCAAGCACCGCCGAGAATCGAAGCCACGCACAATGCGCAACTGACCAGTGCGGCACCACATCTCATCTACGTATCCCATTCATACAGTCGACCACTACGGGCATTCCATTCCCGTATTAATGTAGTCGCTGCAGGCAACTTGCCCTATAGACGAATATCCGAAAGGTGCCCATTCGCTGCGGGCGAATCAGGCGAATACGTCGAGTACGCCCGGGTCACCACCGGCATCGGCTATGCGCTGGTGGCGCTTCTTGGCTTCGGTAACCACGAATTCACGGTACATTTCGGCAATTTCCGGATCAAGCCCGGCATCGATGGCGATGCGGTGGAGGCGTTCGATCTGATAGTCCTCACGCTTGGTGTCTTCGGGCGCGAATCCGGCGTTGGCTTTGAGCACGCCGACCTGCGAGGTGGCCTTGAACCGCTCGGCCAGTAATGCGATGACCGCCGAATCGATGTTATCGATGGTTTGGCGCAGCGCTTTGATGCGCGCCACCGCTTGTGCGGTTTCCGGGTGGGCCGCCGCCTGGGCGGAGTCGATGGTGGTCCTTTGCCAGTCGCTGCTCGTTTCGCTCATAGATTCGAGGATACTCCCGATTACGGCTTTGCACGATGCGCAAAGTCAGATATCTCAGATGTCATAGTCGCCGGTGAGGATATGGCTGGCATCCGCATCGCCGAACATGGCCGCACCACTGCCCACTCCCAAAACAATCGAACCCAGTGATGCCTCTTTCATCTCATATATCGTCAGCGTGCATGTGAACGTTGACGGCAATACTACAACTGCAATGTGATAGTTGATGTATTTGCATCAGATACGACAAGGGCTGCACCCCGTATCAATCAGGGTGCAGCCCTTACACTATTGTTCAGCGGTCTGATCAGTTGCCGTTGACCGCGTTGCCGGTGTTGGCCTGCTGCACGATGGCGGCGAGGAAGTCGCGGTTGGTGGCGGTCTTCTTGAGGCGCGGCACCAGCGTCTGGTAGGCCTGCTCGGGCTCCATGCCGCCCAGCAGTCGACGCAGACGGTAAATAATCGGCAGTTCCTGCGGGTTGGTGATGAGCTCCTCGCGGCGGGTGCCGGAAGCGTTGATGTCGATGGCCGGGAACAGTCGCTTGTCCGCCAGCTCGCGGGACAGGCGCAGTTCCATGTTGCCGGTGCCCTTGAACTCCTCGAAAATCACCTCGTCCATCTTGGAGCCGGTTTCCACCAGCGCAGATGAGATGATGGTCAGGGAGCCGCCGTTTTCGATGTTGCGGGCCGCACCGAAGAACTTCTTCGGCGGGTAGAGGGCCTGCGCGTCCACACCACCGGACAGGATGCGGCCGGAGGCAGGGGCTGCGATGTTGTAAGCGCGAGCCAGTCGGGTCATGGAATCGAGCAGTACGACCACGTCCTGGCCGAGCTCCACAAGACGCTTGGCGCGTTCGACGGCCAGTTCGGCAACCGTAGTGTGATCGGAGGCCGGACGGTCGAAGGTGGAGGAAATGACCTCGCCCTGGACCGTGCGCTCCATATCGGTGACCTCTTCGGGTCGCTCGTCCACGAGCACCACCATAAGGTGGACCTCGGGGTTGTTGGCGGCGATGGAGTTGGCGATGTTCTGCAGGGTGATGGTCTTACCGGCCTTCGGCGGGGAGACAATCAGGCCACGCTGGCCCTTGCCGATTGGGGAAACGATGTCCATGATACGGCCGGTGAGCTTGTTCGGGGCGGTCTCCTGCTTCAAACGCTCCTGCGGGTACAGCGGCGTGAGCTTGGAGAACTGCGGACGGTTGAGCGCTTCTTCAACGCTTTGGCCGTTGATGGAATCGATGGCCTGCAGCGGCACGAACTTCTGGCGCTGGTTGCGGCGGTCGCCTTCACGCGGGGCGCGAATCGAACCATGCACGGCATCGCCCTTGCGCAGGCCGTACTTCTTGACCTGGCCCATGGAAACGTACACGTCGTTCGGGCCGGGCAGGTAGCCGGAAGTGCGCACAAAAGCGTAGGAGTCGAGCACGTCGACGATGCCGGCCACCGGCACCAGATCCTCCTGCGGCTCTTCGCGGCGGCTATCACGGTCATTGCGATCGCTACGATTATCGCGATCATCATAGCGACGATCATCATCGGCGTTGTCGCGATCACGGCCACGCATGCGACGGTTACGGCGATCGCTGCGATCATTACGGGTATCGCGATCGTTGCGATCGCTACGGTCGCGGCGGTTACGACGCACGAACTCGTGATCGTCGTTCTGCTCGCCGTCTTCGGACGTTTCCTCGTGCTTCTGCGTGGGCAGCGTGGCCAGGATATCGTCGAGGTCACGCACGGTTTCTTCGCTGTTTTCCGCAGTGCGACGACGGCGGCGAGGCTGCTCGTCCTCATCATCACGGACTCGGCGAATCAGCGGAACTTCCACGTCCTCGTGACGCTCGCGGCGACGCTCGGTAGGCGCTGCATCTCCCAAATCGAGCGTGGCCAGCAGATCGCCGGCCTCATCGGCCTTCTTGCGCGGCTTGCGGCGAGCGAAATCGGGCTGGTCGTCATCGCGACGACGGCGGGCCGCACGCGGTTCGGATGCGGCATCATCGGCGGCCTTACGACGGGTGCGTCGCGGTTCGGTCTCGTCCTTCTTGGCATCGTCGGCCACGGGAAGCGGCAAATCGAGCTGCGGTTCCGTGGCAGCCGGAGCCGGAGCCGGAGCCGGCGACTGGGTGGCCACGTCAGCATTGTCTGTGGTGTTGGCCTCAGCGGCATCGGACTGCGGAGCCTTGACGACCTTGGCGGTTTTGGCGGCCTTGGGGGCGCGCACGGTCACACCGGCCGGCGGCTCTCCACCATTGCGCGCCGCCTGCAGGGTGGCGAGCAGCTCGGGCTTGCGCATGGTCGACGTGCCGCGCAGGCCCATCTGTTTAGCGAGCTCTTTGAGCTCAGGCAGCTTCATATCCTCAAGATTCTGGCTATTTGCCACTGGTTGCCCTTTCCATACCGAACAGACCCATGCCTATCCAGGCGTTAAGAGTGATTATTGCGGTTGCACCGCTCATGAATGTTCGCTGCGTCTCTGAGTCTCTGCGAACTTCGTTCACTGTACAACGCCAACTCGACCAACGCAAAACGGCCCGCCGAAAACCAAAAAAGCTCCCTCTGTGACGAGGGAGCTCAACAAGGTTTATTCACTTTTCTTCGTGGTAGGACTTTTCGGTGTTGACGGACCACACGTTCTTCTTGGACGTCTTGCCGGTCTTGATGTTGCCGACGGCCTCCATGGCGGTGGCCATGGAGTGGTCCATGTTGTTGTAGCGGTGCTGGCCGTTACGGCCCACGCAGTACAGGTTGCCGAAGCCGTCGAGGTACTCGATGAGCTCGTCCATGTGCTCATAGGTGTCGAAGTAGGCGGGGTACGCCTTCCTGACGCGCTCACGATGGGAGTCGATGACCTCGTCCGGACCGTTGATCACACGCATGCGGGTGAGCTCGGAAATCGCGAACTTGGTGACATCCTCCTCGCTCATGTTCCAGAACGAGTCGCCCTCCTCGCAGAAGTACTCGAGACCGATCCACACGGTGTCGTCCACGTCCTTGACCAGGTACGGGCTCCAGTTGTTGAAGATCTGCAGACGGCCGACCTTGTAGCCCGGGTCCTGCACGTAGATCCAGCAGTCCGGCACGATCGGCGGATTGCCGAGGGTGGGGATGCTGGTGGTGTTCTTGAGCTTCAGGTGCTTGACCAGCAGGCCCACGGTCACGAAATCGCGGTACGGCAGGCCGTTGGCCACCTCGGTCATATCGGCCGGGGCGGGCTTGGAATCAACGGCCTCGGGATCGGCGCCGGCCGCGTCGATGGCGTTGACCAGGTCCTTGACCGGCATCGAGGAGATGAACTGGTCGCCGGAAAGCTCGGTGCGGTTGCCCTCGGAATCCTCGTACACCACGGAAGACACGGCACCATCGGTCTGGCGGACCTCGACCACCCTGGCGTCGGTCAGCACCTTGACGCCGGCGGCCTCGCAATTGGACTCGACGGTCTCCCACAGCTGGCCGGGACCGTACTTCGGATACCAGAACTCCTCGATCAGCGAGGTCTCGACCTCCGCGTTGGAGCGCTTCTTGGGCAGCAGCTTCTGGAAGGCGTTCTTGAGCACGCCCATGATGGACAGGCCCTTGACGCGCTGGGCGCCCCAGTCGGCGGAGATCTGGGAGGGGTGGCGGCCCCACAGCTTCTCCGTGTAGCCCTCGAAGAACATCGAATACAGCTTGCGGCCGAAACGGTTGATGTAGAAGTTCTCCAGATTGTCTTCCGGCAGCTTGTGGAACATGGACTTCAGGTAGCTGAAGCCGGCCACCATGGTGAGCTTGAAGCCCATGGCCTTCAACGTGTTGGGGCTCAGCGAAATCGGGTAATCGAAGAAGTGGCGGTTCCAGAAGATACGGGACACTCGGTGGCGCTTGAGCATCACCTTGTCCTCCGTCTCCGGATCGGGGCCGCCCGGCTCCATGTCGTGGTCGCGGCCGAGCTTCTTGTCATCATAGGAGGGTGCGCCCTGCAACGGCAGAACGGTCTTCCACCAATCCATGATGCGTTCGTCTTTGGAGAAGAAACGGTGGCCGCCGATATCCATGCGGTTGCCGTTGTGCTTCACGGTGCGCGAGATACCGCCGAATTCGCGGGTCCCCTCCAGCACGGTCACGTCGTACTTGTCGGCACCGCCGTCCTTGATGAGTTCCCATGCGGCGGTAAGTCCAGCCGGACCGCCGCCGATAATCACTACGGATTGCTTGTCGGTCATTATGCTCCTTATAAACGCAAAATCAGAGACAGTCTACTAGAAGCCCCGGAATCGCACACCGAAAGATGAGCGAATGCTTACAGAATTCTCCCGATATACGACCGATGCGCCGTCTTTCCATCAGCAGAAAGGCGACGCATCGAATCGTGAGGTAGGGGTATTCGGCAACGTTGCGTCACACACAGCGCGGCGAATCGGTTTGGTCTTAGGCTAATTCGTCAGCGACGAACTTTCCATAGATTCAGCGAGATGCCTGCAAGTGCAAGCAGCATCATAATCCCCGCAACACCAGTAACGGCAACACCAGTACGACTCAACTCGTTTTCCGTACCATTAGCCTGAGTGTTGCTGGGCTGATGAGTTCCCGCACCATTGTTATTCGGAGTGGTACTCGTTCCTTCACCAGTGTTAGGTCCTGTGCCCGGCTGCGTTGTGGAATCATCAGTCAGATGCGCATCGTCGCCTAGGGTTTGGTGGTCGGAGGCCAAGCAACTTTTAAGCTCAGTGAGCTTGTACCACGTGGAACCATCGGCAATCGGCGTGCATTCGGAGCGGAAGGCGATTTCCTGCTCGTTGTAGAACATACGAACGAGCGGCGTGTAGGCACGGCCGGTCTTCGGGTCGTTGCCGGATTTGACGGCAACATCCCACTGCACATTAGCGGCCATCGGAGTCACCGATTCACCGCGCCATTCATTGTTGGCGTAGGTGTACACGTCGGTGGTGCTGGCGGCCGCCTGCTGGGTGGAACCGGGAAGGCCAAGCAGCGCGGCGAACGGCATCATCGTTTCGGCATGGGCAAAGCGGAAAGTAGCAACGGTGGATCCGCCGTTTACGCGCTCATCAATCGACGAGAAGAAATCGTCAAGCAGCGGCTGTGCGATTGTGTAGGTCTCGTCTTGGCCGGCGTAGCTCGGGCCCTTCTCGTAGAAGTCCTCGGCGTCAAGCGCCCAGGCGAACAACTTGGCGTCGTCTGCCTGCTCACCTTGGAAGTACTGGTTGAAGTCGAAGGTATGGCTGCCGGTGTTCTCGTTCTCCATATCAGCGGCGATGATGTACAGGTTGTACAGATCCATCGCGGCATCGTATTCGGAGGCGATCTTCTTCTTGGCTGCGCCGCAGGCGTCGGCATCCTTGCTGGGGTCGGCTCCCGGCGCGCAGTTGGCCTCGCCGCCCTTGGTGCCATCGACAGTGTTGTACCAGGCGTACGTGCCGTCGGCCAGTTTGGCGAGGAAGTCATCGGTGAAGATTTGTGAAAGCAAATCGTGAGAGGCTGTTTTCACGTCCTCGTTTTCGGCGATGGTTTGCTCAGCGCCTGCGATAATCGCATCGTTTTCCACGAAGTTCTGGTAATCGTCGGCACGCTGCTTGGCCTCACCGGTTTTCTCAGTGCCGTCCGGGTTTTCGGACTTGTGGAAGTACAGCGTGTTCGGCGTCTTGTCGAAAGCCGCCGCCTCGCCGGTGCCGGCCGGATCGGCGGGCGTCACAGTGCTGTTCGCCAGTTTATTGTTCGAGGCCGCGTTGAAACCGCGAGCAAAATTCTCGCCTGATTCAGTAGCGCGGGCTTCGCCAGAGGACTGATAGGCAATCTTGCCACCGTCCTTGGCTGCGTTGTCGAACAGCGTCTTGTTGCGCTCGTAGGCACGTGCGCCAATGCCCTGATGTTGGTCAGCACCCTGACCGGTGAGCATACCGTAGCCATTCTCCACATTTGCGGCGGTGATGGCTTTGAGATTCTTCATGAATTCGGACTTGATGGCATCAGACTTAAAACCGTTATCCGCTTCGGCGGCTTCGGCCATCTTCATAAGCAATGCGTCGTATTTGTAGCTGGACAGGCCGCGTGAACCGTGGCGAGCCATCGACTCGGTGTATACCGTTTCGTAGCCTTCCGGCGCCTGGCTATAGCTGGCAGTGGTCGCTTCGCTAGGCGCCACATATGGCTGCTTGCTGCTGTAATACTGGCCATCGGCCTCCAAAGCCATGGCGTGCGGAACGGTCAGGATGCCACCGGCCAGCAATGTGGCGGCAGCAACCACGCCCGCGATGGAGCCCTTAAGGCCCTGCTGCATATGGTGTGTGTTCATGCAGCATTTTCTATCAGCCGCAAGCAAACAAGACACACGATGGCAAGGTTACGAGTCTGAACTTTTGCTATGCGTTGTATGAACAATGCGCGACGCCCCGCCGTAAGATGACGGAATGCCGCGCATTGTCAATACAGGCTGTATCAGACGATTGCCTGTCAGTGAATATCGTCGGGAATGTCGATATCGGTTTTCTGGACTTCTTCGACGTTCACGTCCTTGAAGGTCACGATGCGCACGGACTTGACGAAACGGCTGGAACGGTAGACATCCCATACCCATGCGTCAGTCAGCTGCACATCGAAATACACGTCCTGACCAGCGGAACGCACGTTGAAATCGACCTTATTCGCCAAGTAGAAGCGACGCTCAGTCTCCACCACATAGGTGAACAGCTTGATGACGTCACGGTATTCCCTATACAGCGCGAGTTCGGCGTCGGTTTCGTAATTGTCGAGATCCTCGGCACTCATGCTTGTTTACTCACTCACTTTCCGTATCGCGTTTGCGGCCGCGGCCCAGCGTACGCCACCATGCTTCCTTTGAGGGCTTGCGTTCTGCCTGACCGTACGGCCAGTTGCTTTCCTCTTCGAGACTGTGGCGCGTGTTCTTCTGCGTATCGTCGTGGTGCTCGGCCTGTGGCTCGACTGGCTGTGCGGCCGCCGGCGTCTGGGCCTGGGACTGCACGTCACTCGTCGTGGCGCCGGCTGCCTCACCACGCTGTGCCGGCTCGGGTTCCGGCTTGTTCTGCTGGATGGCGATGGAATGCTCGCGCGCGGACAGCGCTTCCTTGACACCCGGGTTGTCCTCAATCAAGTGCATGCCAAAAGCGTCAAGCGAACGAATCGGATCGTACTCGTCAGCCAACGTGTCCATGACGATAAGGTCCTGGTATTTGTTGTTTTCGGCATCCCACAACGCGTCGCGCGAGGTGCCGGACGGCACGAAGCCGAGCGACTGGTAGACCGAAATCGAGCGGCTGTTCTTTTCCGGCACGCTCACCCAGATGCGGTGCATGCCCAAGCCGGCCGGTTCGGGCGCGAAACCGTAGGTCATCACACGCGGCATGGCGTCACGGGAGTAGCCGCGGCCACGGTATTCACGGCCCAAGATGATCTGGATGCGGGCGGACTTGGACCAGCCGTCGATGTCGATAAGGAAAATCATGCCGATGACATTATCGGTGCTGGCCGCATCGAGCTGACCGTCATCGTCATGGTCGGCGTCAGTCAATACGGCCCATGCGATGGTGCGGCGGGATTCCGGATCACCCACACCGGATTCGGCGGGTGCCTGACCGGCTTCCCAAGTCTGGGAGCGGCGGACCCACGTGTGTACGATGGCGCGTTCGGTGACCGCATCCTTACCTGTGATCTTGGATGCGCCATAGAAGGCATCAAGTTCATCCAAACGAGGCAGGTCCTCGACGGTGGCGGGGCGCAGGTGCACCATTTCGCCACGGATTGGCGGAATGACGATGCTCTGTGGCAGATCGCGCTTCAGTTGCGCTTCGGTAGCCATGCTCAGCGTCTCGTTGGTTGCGGTCATCGGTATACGTCCCCCGGTTCGGCTTGTTTCGGCTCACGGTCCAGTGCCGAACATATCTTACTCGACTGGGTGAACGCTGGAAATGCTCTGAGTCGACTTTCTTACAGAATCAATAAAGGCTCCCGCTGGCGGGAGCTGTCTAACGGATTTGAACTGGAGAATTTCCCTACAAATAAGTGCTCCCGCTGGCGGGAGCTGTCCGCGAAGCGGACTGAGGGTGGTCATCCGTACATGGCGACCACCCTCGGTCTCACTCCGTTCGACAGCTCCCACCAGCGGGAGCCAGTGAATCTAATCAGCCCTTGATCTTGCCCATGACGACCTTGGTGACGGCCTTGGCGTCGGCCTGACCGCGCGTGGCCTTCATCACGGCACCGATGATTACACCCATCGGCTTCATGTTGCCGCTCTTGAGCTTCTCGACAACGTCCGGGTTGGCTTCGAACGCCGCGTCGACGGCCGCCTCGATGGCACCGTTGTCTTCGACGATCTTGTAGTCGTGCTTCTTGACGACTTCGTCCGGAGTGCCTTCGCCCTTAAGCACGCCTTCGACGGTCTGCTTGGCGAGCTTGTCGTTGAGCTTGCCGGAGGCGATGAGCTTCTCGACCTCGGCCACATCGGCCGGGGTGATCGGCAGCTCTTCGAGGGACACACCCTTGGCGTTGGCTTCGCGGGAAAGCTCGCCCAGCCACCACTTGCGGGCACCGGCAGCCTTGGCACCGGCCTTGACGGTTTCCTCAATCAGGTCGAGGGCGTCGGCGTTGAGGATGTCGCGCATCTGCAGATCACTCAGGCCCCACTCGGACTTGAGGCGGTTGCGGCGCTCGCGCGGCATTTCCGGCATCTGGGCCTTCATCTCCTCGATGTGCTCCTTGGTGATGTGGAGCATGACGAGGTCGGGGTCCGGGAAGTAGCGGTAGTCGTCGGCATCGGACTTCAGACGGCCGCCAGCGGTGGTCTGCGTAGCCTCATCCCAGTGGCGGGTCTCCTGCAGAATCTCCTTGCCGTCGTCCAGACGAGCGGCCTGACGGCGAATCTCGTACTGGATGGTCTTCTCGATGCCGCGGAACGAGTTCACATTCTTGGTCTCGGAACGGGTGCCGTACGGAGCGTCCGGGCTCGGGCGCAACGAGACGTTCACGTCAGCGCGCATGTTGCCCTGCTCCATACGAGCGTGGGAGATGTTCAACGCGCGCACGATGTCGCGGATGGCGCGCACATAGGCACCGGCGATTTCGGGAGCGCGGTCGCCCGCACCCTCGATCGGCTTGGTGACGATCTCAATCAGCGGCACACCGGCACGGTTGTAGTCGACCAGCGAGTGGTCGGCGCCTTCGATACGGCCGTCGGCGCCACCCACGTGGGTGTTCTTGCCGGCGTCGTCCTCGATGTGCGCGCGCTCGATCGGCACGCGGAACACGG
>OLSM01002221.1_pt1 | contig 12901 bp, 6 predicted proteins | sample 1672721 | NCBI WGS metagenome assembly OLSM01 (sample SAMEA3136717, study PRJEB25190) | human gut metagenome | reverse complement strand
GGAGGATTTTGGAAATTCCTTGGAGTTCCCAGAAACGCCCGCCCCCGAGAACGCGCCGGAAGAGGAAAAAACAGAGGCTCCCCAGGACTTGTCGCCGACGGACACTCCCCCAGAAGCTTCTGACAGTTCCGAGCTCCAAGAATCCGAGGACTCCGAAAAAGCGCCCAAATAAATTTATAAATCCCCTCCGAGTATACCGCGCTCTACAGCCGGTAATCCGGAGGGGATTTCTCTTTTCATTTGCGAAATAGACCGCAATATGTTACAATGGACGAACTATTTCAAAAATTAGGCGACATAACTTCGCTTTGATTGGGAGGTTTCCATGGACCATCAGCTGGAACAGCTTTTAGCCCGGGTTCAAAAACCGGGACGGTATGCCGGCGGCGAGTACGGCGCTGTCATAAAGGACAAGTCCTCCGTGGATTTTCGCTTCGCTCTCTGTTTCCCTGACACCTATGAGATCGGCATGTCCAATTTGGGGCTTCGTATTCTGTATGGCGTCATGAATGAGATGGAGGGCGTCTGGTGTGAACGGGTATTCGCTCCCTGGGGTGACATGGAGGCGGAGATGCGAAAGGCCGGCCGGCCTCTTTTCGCCCTGGAGAGCGGGGACCCTGTATCTGGTTTTGATATTTTAGGGTTCTCGTTGGGGTACGAAATGGCGTACACCAATGTACTGAATCTGTTGGATTTGGCGGGGATTCCCCTACGCACCCAACATCGGGATGAGACCTCTCCCCTTATCATTGCGGGGGGAACCTGCGCCTACAATCCGGAGCCCTTAGCCCCCTTTGTGGATATTTTCTCCTTGGGCGAAGGGGAGGAAGTTACCTGCGAACTGATTACCCTCTGCCGCACAGCCAAACGCGAGGGCTGGACGCGAGCCCAGCTGCTGAAAGCCGCCGCCCAGATCCCCGGCTTATACGTCCCCTCACTCTATACCGTAACGTATCGAGAGGACGGCACCATCGCCGCCATTCTGCCGGAGGAAGGCGCGCCCGCTACCGTGACCAAGCGCATTGTTGCGGAGTTGAATACCTCCTATTTCCCTGTCCACACCATCGTCCCATCCACTGAAATTGTGCATGACCGGGTGATGCTGGAGCTGTTTCGCGGCTGTATTCGCGGCTGCCGGTTTTGTCAGGCCGGCTATGTCTACCGCCCTGTGCGCGCCAAGGACCCGGAATTGCTGGTTCAGCAGGGCATTGCGGCCTGCCAGGCTTCTGGGTACCAGGAAATGACCCTCTCCAGCCTCTCCTCCAGCGACTATAAGGGCCTGCTTCCTCTCTGCGACGGCCTCTTGGCATGGTGCGAGCCCAACGGTATCAGCCTCTCGCTTCCCTCTCTTCGTGCGGATAACTTTTCTATGAATCTGATGGAACGGCTCCAGCACGGGGGAAGAAAGAGCGGTCTCACCTTCGCGCCAGAGGCCGGTTCTCAGCGGCTGCGTGACGCCATTAACAAAAATGTCACGGAGGAGGACTTGCTCACCTCCTGCCGCACCGCCTTTTCCGGCGGTTGGAATTCTGTAAAGCTTTATTTCATGTTGGGTCTGCCAACAGAGACCGATGAAGATGTTTTGGGGATCGCTGATCTGGCCAATAAGGTCTATGGAGTCTGGCGGGAATACACGCCCAACCGTGCCCGGGGCGTACGAATCACTGTCTCCACCTCCTGTTTTGTTCCCAAAGCCCACACCCCTTTTCAATGGGAGGCGGAGAACACCATGGAGGAGTATCTGCGCAAGGTTACGCTCCTGCGGGAACATATGCGTGGCAAGTCCATTACCTACAACTGGCATGACCCGGAAACCAGCTTATTAGAGGCGGTTTTCGCCCGCGGTGACCGCCGGTTGGCGGACGCCATAGAACTTGCTTGGCGAAACGGCGCCAAGTTTGATTCCTGGAGTGAATACTTCCAGCTCTCCCGCTGGTTGGAGACCTTCCGAAGTCTTGGACTGGACCCTGCATTTTATGCAAATAGGGTGCGTAGCCGGGATGAAATTCTCCCTTGGCAGGTTATATCGGACGGGGTGAAGACCGACTACCTTTGGAAGGAGCGGGAGGCCTGCTATCAAGGGGTCATTACCCCTGACTGTCGGGTTAAGTGCACCGGTTGCGGCGCCAATCGTTTTTGTGAAGGAGGCGTCTGCCATGCCTGATGTACGAATCCGCTTTTCCAAAAACGGCACCGCCCGCTACATTTCCCACCTGGATTTGATGCGCACTCTACAGCGAGGCTTTCTCCGGGCGGGCATAACCATCCGGCATACCGATGGCTATCATCCTCACCCCTACGTCTCCATTCCCCTGCCGCTGCCTCTGGGCTTTTCCAGCGACTGCGAAATAATGGAATTTGGCTTGGTTGCGGGCGCTTCGATGGAAAGCCTCCCCGCCCAGCTGTCCGCAGCCCTGCCCCAGGGAATTACCGTGACGGAGTGTTACGAAAAGGCACTGCCCTTTCGTAAACTGACTTACGTTCGCTATGCCATCACGCTGGAATTTGACGCGCCGATCGCCCAGGAAGCGGAAACCGCTTTTCGCGAACTAGTTGGCAGAGAGAGCCTGGTGGTCATTAAAAAAAGCAAAAAGGCCAAAACCGGGCAGAAAGAGCTGGATGTGATTCCTCTCATTACCGCCTTGGAAAAAAGCTGCGCAGCAGAAAACACCCTGATTGCGCAGCTGCTATTACAGGCCCAAAACCCCGGATTAAACCCTGATATTCTTCTCACTGCATTTCGGGAGGAATATCCTCAGTTTACGCCTATTCACACGAGGGTTCATCGGGTGGAAGTACTGGACCCCGAAAAAGCGCCATACCGATGATTGTACTATTAAAATAAGAAGCCGCATCCTTTTGGAAAGGGATGCGGCTTCTTGTTTTGGTATTCTAGTGCTCATTATATAATTCTTCGGCGCAGTATATGCCCTCCCGCTCTCGCAGGATATCCAGCTCCAAAGGAAATTTTTCTCCCTCGGTATCGGAAGTGAGGTCGAATTTGACGGCAAGGGTATCCGGGTTTACCTGGCTCATCTCCCGAATATCCCGAACGCTCCATCCCCTGGCTTTGACATGTTGAATCACCAAGCCATATCCCACGCTCCGTTTCATCTCTAAATAGATGGAAGTATCGGCTGGGATCTTTAAGTACTTCTCATCAAATCGGCTCATGACGATCAGTACCAGAAGCAGGAAAGCAAACATGACCACCGCGCACTCATAAAATCCAATACCCAAGCATAACCCCATGCAGGCAGTAGACCAGAGGCTGGCGGCGGTGGTCAAGCCCTTAATCTGGTGGCGGCTGGTCATAATGATGGCGCCGGCGCCCAAAAAACCGATGCCGGAAACAACCTGTGCGCTGATTCGAAATGGGTCCGCGCTTTGGCCCATATAGACAAACATGTAAGAATACTCGCTGACCATCATAGTAGAGGCCGCGCCGATACATACCAACAAATGGGTCCGCAGTCCCGCCACCTGCTGATGCCAACGACGTTCCAGCCCAATACAGCCTCCAAACAGAAAGGCCAAGGCGAATCGAATCGCGACGGTTGCCACGGTCAATGTTTGGGCATGTTCAATGCTCCATAACACAATGACTCTCCTCCTGTTTTCGATAACGGTAATTCTTCCTTCATAATATGTATCACGTTCCAGAGCTCTTGTCAAACCTTTCCCGAAGCATCCTTCGTATATATTCTATAGTTTTACATAAGAAACCGTTACATTGATTGTGTTTTTGCCTATCCGATACGGTTTTTCCTTGCTTTTTCACAGGATATACGGTATACTGCCTGATACTACCATCTCTTGCTATTGTTGCTGACGGTTTTCCTGATTCCCGTCCGCCCCGAAAGGAGTTTCGCTATGTCTGATCCCCACTCCAAACGATCCCCGCGCCGCATCGTCATCAGTCTTTTCATCACGCTGGTGCTAGCCGCCCTATACTATTACTACTCTCTCCCCGCCCTCAACCTGCACAGCACAAGTTTTTATAGTTTTATCCTGATTGTCGTGCTGGTTTATATCCTGGTGTCCATGATCGTTTTGGGCTCCGATGCCGGCGAGACCAATATTTCCTTGCGGGATTATATTGCTTTCGCCAAGGGACAATGCAAAATCGCTCTGATTATTCTTGGCGTTCTTGCCGCGCTCTTTGTCATTGGACAAGTTATCTCCCTGCCCATTTTTCGAGCCAGTGCGTACCACTCCCTGCTGAACGTCCGAAACGGCGATTTTGCCACGGAAGTGGAACAGGTCTCCTTTGACGAGATCCCTATGTTGGACGAGTCCTCCGCCAAACGCCTTGGCGAGCGGAAATTGGGAAATTTGTCCGATATGGTAAGCCAGTTCAATATTTCCAGCGATTACACCCAAATTAACTATAAGAGCCGTCCCGTCCGCGTGGCTTGCTTGGAGTACGCCGACTTCTTTAAATGGTTTTTCAACCAAAAAGACGGCCTGCCTGCCTATGTCACTGTGGATATGGTCACCCAGGAGGCGGAAGTGGTACGCATGTCCTCTTTAAATCAGGGCGGCATCCGCTACTCCCCCTCTGAATACTTTAATCGTGATCTAAACCGGGCTCTGCGGTTCAATTACCCCACCTATATGTTCTCCTCTCCCCATCTGGAAATTGATGAAGACGGGGTTCCCTGGTGGGTCTGTCCCCGAGAGACGCGTACCATCGGCCTCTTTGGCGGCGCGGATATCATCGGCGCCGTCCTCATGAACGCCTGCACCGGCGAAACCGCCTATTATGACGTGGGCGATATTCCCACCTGGGTGGACCGTGTCTACACCTCGAGCTTGATTTCCCAGCAGTATGACTATTATGGCACCTACGTCAATGGTTTCTTAAATTCCATTATTGGACAAAAAGAGGTCACGGTTACCACCTCCGGCTCCAATTATATCGCCATGAACGACGACGTGTATATGTATACGGGCATCACTTCCGTCAACAGTGACCAATCCAACATTGGTTTCCTTCTCTCCAATCAGCGAACAAAAGAGACCACCTACTACAATGCCCCGGGCGCGATAGAATCGTCAGCGCAGGACTCCGCCCAGGGCGTGGTACAGGATTTGGGCTACACCGCCACCTTCCCCTTGCTGTTAAACATCGGCGGTGAACCCACCTACTTTATGTCGCTGAAGGATAGCTCCGATCTGGTGAAGATGTACGCCATGGTCAATGTGGCCCAATATCAGGTGGTGGCCACCGGCGTTACGGTTGCGGAGTGCGAGGCCAGTTATCTCTCTCTGCTGTCCAGACAGGGCATCACCACTGACCCCAACATCGATATTCCCCAAACGGAGGTCACAGGCGTGGTGGCTGAGATCCGTACCGCGGTCCTGGATGGAAACTCCTACTACTTCGTCCGCTTGGAGAATCAGGAGGTCTTCTACTCCATTCCCGCCTCTTCCGATAAAAATGTGGTCATCCTCAATGTGGGAGATACGGTGACCATTGAGACCGCCGTACTCAGTGAAGACGCCCAACAATCCTCCATTCTAGACGGTCACTCCATTACCATAAAGTAAACAGTTTTCATAAACGCGCTGTAGAATTTTCTACAGCGCGTTTATGATGCAGAAAATACCAGTGTCCGCCTCTTTCTGACGCGGACGCGGGTTAAACGGTTGGGATATCCTCAAAGCTTTTGATACGTTCGATACAGGCTCATCAGGTCTCGTTTTATTGTGTTTCCTCTATTTCTTTTTTCAACTTGGTACGAAGCGTCGCTTCTCCTCCATCATTTTACAGTAGCATTTTTACATTGTTAATTGTAATACAGAAATAATATTACTGTTTTTACTATGACCATTCAAAATGCCGTATCATGATCTTGAGGTGGTATTCCATGACGTTCGCAGAACGGCTACGCGCATTACGTGAAGAGCGGGACATCACCCAGAAACAGCTTGGCGCCAAGCTTGGCATCTCTCCTCGTATGATTAGCTTCTACGAATCAGGCGCGCATTTTCCCCGTGATGGGCAAATGCTCATTGATTTGGCTGAATTTTTCCACGTAACCGTAGATTATCTGCTGGGCCACTCCGACCTGCGGGAAGAGGAGAGCCTCAAACAGCTGTGCGCCGTGTTTAAAGCCTTGCCGGCAGCGGAGCGTAAAAGCCTGCTTGAATTTTCGGAGTTTCTGTCCACGAAACAGAACATCTCCCGTTTCTGAAGCGCCTATCGCCCCGCCGCCGGAAAGCCGTGAGTCGTCCGCTCACATAAATAAGACCCGCCGGAAACCCGGCGGGTTTTATTTATGTGAGATTTATTTTTCATCCACCTCGATGGACGCTGTCGCTTCCTCAGAATTCAAACTTTTCTCTAGGGAAGGTTCTTGCTCTTGGGCAGCAGGGGATCCCGATGTTTTTTTAGAATCAGAACCCTCATTTGCAACAGAGTTTTTCTCATCATTGGCAGCGGAAGCTTCCTGCTCCTTTTGGGCAAGCGCCGCCTTTTTCCGCCGCAAGATTACCGTCGCCGCACCTGCCAACACCACCGCAGTCGCTCCACCCGCCGCAATAGGCCCCCAAGGGACGGAGCCGGTATTGTCGGCGTGCACATTTAAGACAGCCGGGGGCGTTTCGTAAAGCAACATAAACAGACGGTAAAGGGTCAGCGCCGCTTCTCCGCGGGAGATGGCCTGCTTGGGCTCCAGGGAGCCTCCCCCGTCAATTAAGTTTTCCCGCACTGCCAGAGCCGTCGTCTCCCGAGCCCACTTGGATATGGATGCGGCATCGTCAAAGGTCAAATAAACATTGGGGTCCTCAGGATATCGATACCCTTTCTTGTCGGCCAAAGTACGGCTGCATAGGGCGATGACTTGCTCTCGCAGCACCTCCTGCTGTCCCCGGAAGGTCCCGTCCTCATAGCCCTCTACAATGGCTTCCGATTCTCCGGAGGCAACGTAGGGGTAGTAGACGCTGTCCTCGGGCACATCGCTAAACGTCGTTTTTAAGCTTCGGTCCAGGGCGAAAAACATGCGCACCAGAGCCTCCGTAAAGGAATAGCGGTCCAGGGTACCGTTGGGATCAAAGGCCCCGGCCTCATCCAGGGAAAAATACCCCTTGGATACCATGAATCGAATTGCCGCCGCGGTCTCCCCGTCACACAGATCCAAATCTGTGATATCGGCCGCATTATCGGTAATCTCATAGCCGCCGGTATATGGGGTGGCAAACTCCAGGCTTTTATTCACTGGGTCGTACTGTCCGCCCCAGTTGTCCGCGCCGCCGGGATAGGTCGCCAGTACAGTGGCCGTTTCTCCCTGGGCGGGAAGCGTAAAGGTAAGGCTCTCGTCCAACTGATCTATGGGTTCTCCCGCAGGAGTGAAAAACGCAATTTGGTAGGTATTCTCCCCCGTCTGCTGGAGCTGTACCACAATGCCGCCGTATTTCTCACAGAGAGCGGTCAACGTCTCCACAGAAATGGCCACGCTGTGCTGTCCGTCGCCCAGCAATACTTGTACCTGCGCGGCGTCACCGATCGCGTCCAACATGGACGGCGCAAAGGTAATCTGCACAGGCTCTCCGTCCTTCAGTTGGCTGCACACCACCCGAAGGATCACGGTGATTTGCTTGTTGAGGGTCACATCCCCCAAAACCTTCTCCAAGTCGGTTTGGGCGGTTTCCGCCTGCTCTGCGCTCTCCCGAAGCATGGTATCCGTTATCGTCACCGCATTGTTCCGACATTTGACGGTGGTAGCGCCGGCTTCCGCCACCGCGCTTTCCAGATAGGCGGCGATTTCTCCCTTGGCGGCGTCGTTGGGCGACGTACCATCCATATTGGTCAGCGCCTCTTCCAGATAAGCGGCTTTGTCCTCTCCTGCCTTGCTGTAATCCAAGGTAATATTGGAAACTGACTGATCTTCCCGGGCGGCGGTCTCCAATTCCTCCTGGGCGGCGGGGGACTCCCCGGTGGACACCAGACGGAACCCGGTTTCTCCCTTGGTTATGGTCTGCTTGACCACAGCGCCCCCTGAGACTTCCCCGTTTTCATACAGAATGATGTAGTACAGGTCGCTGGAGATCTGGTAGACCTCTCCGATCTCCCCGCGCAGGGTATCCCCAATCACGGCGAGAATCTGCTCCAGCTGGGCCTGAGACAGCAGCGCGGAGACCTCCTCAAAGGAGTAGGAAGGTTTCCCCGCAGCCTGGGCGTATTGGCGCAGGAGTGACACGACGGTGGAAGCGTCTGTTGTATCAAAATCGATATGATATTCTACGTCGCTGATATGCGCTAACTCTTTTCCTTCCTGAAACCCCACAATTTCATCTTGGTCAGGATACTCCATCTTATTTAGAACGCTTTTGGTAATATTCTTTCCATTGTCAAGAACCAGGTACCACGACGAATAGGTTTCCTCACTCTTTTCGATCCAGCCATTGGCCGTCAGCGCCGATGGATCCAGGGTGCCACCGGTCAATTGGTAGGAAGCGCCTGCCGGTGCTTCGCCATAAACCTCATTGCTTCCATCAGACCGGTAAGCGTCATAAACGTCGATGGTACGGGTTAACGTTACCCGGCCGTTTTCAATTGTATAGTAGGTACCCGTCCGTTTTTCTCCTGCACTATGACTAAAACTGATGGTTCTGTAGGCAGCCTTCCCATTCAGTTTACCAAAACCATTGGTATAGTCCGGTCGCTCTACCCCAACTTTCAGCGCTTTGCCATTTTCTATTTGCCAAAACTCAACTGCACCAGATTCACTACTGTAGAGATCTCCATAATGAGCCGTCTCGCATTCTGTGGGATATTCCGGATTCTTATCCAAATAGGCGGTAATCAAAATGGGCATACCATCCCCTGCCGGGTCAGCCAGCACCGCATAAAGCTTGCCATCGGAATACTCGTTACCCGCTTTCTGAGGCAACCCCTCGATTGCCGCCGCGTAGGCTTCCGCCATTTGACGGTCCATGTGGCACTTGGACCGGTCGCCATAGTAGGCCAGCTGTGACAGGGTATCCGCCGCCGAGGGGGCGGGAAGGGTGACATTCATGTCGGCGAGGGTCTGTTTCAATTGATCCAGTTCAGCCACGCCCAACCAGCCGCCCATGCCGCCATCCGCATAGATCGAATACAGGGATTCCCACTCGCCTTGGCTTTCCAGCCCAATTCGCTGAAGGTACACCTGGTCCATCGCGTTGGCCTCCCCGCTCAGTCCGTATCCCCAGGCGTTCTGATCAAACCAAGCCTTTTCCTCCTCAGAGAAATCAGGCCCTTCCATCAGGTCTACAAAGGAATCGTCCCGCCAGCAGATGATATGTTCATTGAAATGCCGCGTATTGCCCGCAAACAGGCAGACAACCCCCTGCTGCTTGGAAACATTGAGATGGGTCACGCCATTAGAGGCGAGAAACGAGGAAGCGTTCCATAGTTGTTTGGCTTCCCCCTCGACAACGCCATAAATGGCAGCGCTGACACCATAGCCATCCCCACCCCAGAGAATCAGCAGCTCATCCACCCCATCTCCCGTGAAATCCAGCTGGGCCAGGCCAACCACGCCGCGATACACTTCCGCAGCTTTTTCCCAGTTGGTTTCGTTCCGCAGATTCTCATTGAGGATGCCATACTTGTTTACGTATTGCTGCACCACCCGGCGGTAGGCCGCGTCAACCTCTTCCGCAGAGGCCGGTTCCCCAACGGGCTCCGCGGAGGGCGACGCCTGCTCTTGCTTTGGCGGCGTGTACGTGGCGTCTTCCCGTCCGTCTTGGGATGTACATCCTGCCGCACTCCACAGCAGCAGGGCCGCTAGCAGGGCGGCGAGACAACGGTTCTTCATCACTCTCATTCTCCTTTTCACACCTAAACAGAAGTATAAAAGAAGCAAAACTTCTTCCTTTTTATTTTATAGAAATATATCATCTCCGTCAAGGAAGGTTTGCCGCTCTTCTATAAATAGGACCCCGCAAATACCCTGTGGGTTTTACCAATAGAAAAATTTAGTTTCCCCACAGTTCATCCCGCAGGGGCTCTCTTAACGCTTGCTGCCCCATCGACGCAAAGCTTGTGAGTCGACCGCCCACACATAAGACCCGCCGGGAAAGCCGGCGGGTCTTATGTTGTTAAAATTTATTTTTCATCCTCCTCAATAGACGCCGTCGCTTCGCTGGTATTCGCAGCCTCGTCCCCGGCAGGTTCCGTCTCTTCGGTGACAGAGGATACGGACGCCACCGATACCGGGACTTCTTCCAGACCTGAAGCCTCTATTTCCGCGCCGTGGTTCTCATGAGGGCCGTCGGAACATCCCTGTTCCGGATGGGCGGCAGCCGCCTTTTTCCGCTGCAGCAATCCCATGGCCGCGCCTGCCAGCGCCAACACCGTCCCCCCGCCAATGGCGATTGGCCCGTAAGGGATGGAACTGCCATCGGCGGTATTGACATGCAGCGCCGCTGGCGGCGTCTCGTACAGCAGCATAAATAACCGGTAGAGGGTCAGCGCCGCCTCGCCGCGGGTGATGGCCTGCTGGGGTTCCAGGACGCCGCCGCCGTCAACAAGGTGTTCCCGCACAGCCAATGCCGTGGTTTCTCGGGCCCACTGTGATATCGTACCGGCATCCTCAAAGGTCAAGTAGGCCGCAGTGTCGTCGGGATAACGGTATCCCTTTTTGTCGGCCAGGGTACGGCTGCACAACGCAATCACTTGTTCTCGCAGAACTTCCTGCTCACCACGGAAGGTTCCATCTTCAAAGCCCTCTACAATCGCTTCCTTTTCCCCGGAGGCCACGTAGGGGTAATAGGCGCTGTCCCCCGGTACATCGATGAAAGAAGTTTCCAGACTTCGATCCAGGGCAAAGAACATGCGCACCAACGCTTCGGTAAAGGAATAGCGGTCCAGGGTGCCACTCGGGTCGAAGGCCCCGGCGGCATCCAAGGAAAAATATCCTTTGGACACCATAAATCGGATGGCCGCCGCCATGTCATCGTCGCAGTCCGCCAAATCCGTAATGTTGGCCGCGTTGTCGGTGATCTCATACTCCCCGGAATAGGGCGTGGTAAATTCCAGGGCGCCGTTGATGGGATCGTACTGGCCCCCCCAGTTATCCGCGCCGCCCGTATAGGCGGCCAGCACGGTGGCCGTTTCCCCCTGGGCGGGAAGCGTAAAGGAAAGGCCCTCTTCCAGCCGGTCTATGGGCGCCCCATCGGGACTGAGGAAGGTAATCTGATACTTGTTTTCATCCTTCTGCTGCAACTGCACCACTATACCGCCGTATTTCTCACAGAGAGCGGTCAACGTCTCCACAGAAATGGCCACGCTGTGCTGTCCGTCGCCCAGCAATACTTGTACCTGCGCGGCGTCACCGATCGCGTCCAACATGGACGGCGCAAAGGTAATCTGCACAGGCTCTCCGTCCTTCAGTTGGCTGCACACCACCCGAAGGATCACGGTGATTTGCTTGTTGAGGGTCACATCCCCCAAAACCTTCTCCAAGTCGGTTTGGGCGGTTTCCGCCTGCTCTGCGCTCTCCCGAAGCATGGTATCCGTTATCGTCACCGCATTGTTCCGACATTTGACGGTGGTAGCGCCGGCTTCCGCCACCGCGCTTTCCAGATAGGCGGCGATTTCTCCCTTGGCGGCGTCGTTGGGCGACGTACCATCCATATTGGTCAGCGCCTCTTCCAGATAAGCGGCTTTGTCCTCTCCTGCCTTGCTGTAATCCAAGGTAATATTGGAAACTGACTGATCTTCCCGGGCGGCGGTCTCCAATTCCTCCTGGGCGGCGGGGGACTCCCCGGTGGACACCAGACGGAACCCGGTTTCTCCCTTGGTTATGGTCTGCTTGACCACAGCGCCCCCTGAGACTTCCCCGTTTTCATACAGAATGATGTAGTACAGGTCGCTGGAGATCTGGTAGACCTCTCCGATCTCCCCGCGCAGGGTATCCCCAATCACGGCGAGAATCTGCTCCAGCTGGGCCTGAGACAGCAGCGCGGAGACCTCCTCATAGGAGTAGGAAGGTTTCCCCGCAACCTGGGCAAACTGGCGTAGGAGCGATACGGCGGTAGATTTCTTTGTGGTTGGAAGATCAAAATTTTCGTAGAGATCTTTCGTTACCTGGAACCCTACATAGTTCATCTCAGCTGCGTTATGATAAGGGTCCTCCGCCCAGGCATCAACTTTGTCCGTAACCGCTTTATTCTTGTCCAGCGCAAGGTGCCACATTTCTTCGTTATCATCCGGCACCCAACCATTGGCATAAAGCGTGGCCTTAATCTCATCGTTTGTCCCGGAAAGCCAATAATTGAGATTTGGCGGTGCACTCCAATCCCAATTCCTCTCGCTTTCTCCATCGGCTGAATTGTTATATACCTCACTCCATTGAACAGCAGTATAGTATTCAATGGGGTGCGTTGCGGTGATACGCCCTTGAGAAATCGTATAGTAGTGGGAGGCCCACTGCTCTATCCCGCCAGTTGGCACCCGGAAACTGGCCACATGAAGCGCGCCCTGTCCGTTCATTCTACCAAATTCGCGTGTGCCTCCATATTGAATAAGTTCTGGCACGTCTACTTGATACGCCTTCCCATCATATCCCCAGAATTGCATATAACTAATATTTTCCTTACTATCATCCTGCCAAAGGGCAATTAAGATGGGCATACCGTCGTTAGCCACATCGGCCAAAAAGACATACGGTTTATAGGTGTCTCCTGCCCCCAAAAATTTATCCGGACTTTCTTGTGGTAAGTTTTCCACCGCCGCCGCATAGGCTTCCGCCATTTGCCGGTCCATGTTGCACTTGGACCGGTCGCCATAGTAGGCCAGCTGTGACAGGGTCTCCGCCGCCGAAGGCGCGGGAAGGGTGACGTTCATGTCGGCGAGGGTCTGTTTCAATTGATCTACGTCATACACGCCCAACCAGATACCACTCGTACT
>OLSM01002213.1_pt1 | contig 12933 bp, 9 predicted proteins | sample 1672721 | NCBI WGS metagenome assembly OLSM01 (sample SAMEA3136717, study PRJEB25190) | human gut metagenome | reverse complement strand
CAACGTGTACTTCGATACCTCCAAGCTGGAGAACTACTACGTCTTCGGCAACCAGAGCGGCGAGGACCTGGCCGTGGGCGTCCGGGACAGCGTGGAGGAGGATGCGAACAAGCGGAACAAGACCGACTTTGTGCTGTGGTTCACCAAGTCCAAGTTCGAGGACCAGGAGCTGAAGTGGGACTCCCCCTGGGGCCTGGGCTACCCCGGCTGGCACATTGAGTGCTCTGCCATCTCCGTGAAGGAGCTGGGGGAGTACCTGGACATCCACTGCGGCGGCATTGACAACGCCTTCCCCCACCACACCAACGAAATCGCCCAGAGTGAAGCCTACCTGGGCCACCCCTGGTGCAAATACTGGTTCCATGTGCTGCACCTCAACGACGCCCGGGGCAAGATGAGCAAGTCCAAGGGGGGCTTCCTCACCGTGTCTTTGCTGGAGGAGAAGGGCTATGATCCCCTGGTGTACCGGCTGTTCTGCCTCCAGTCCCACTACCGCAAGCCCCTGACCTTCTCCTTTGAAACCCTGGACAACGCCGCCCAGGCGTACCAAAAGCTGGTCCAGCGCATCGCTGCCCTGAAAGCCGATGGCGACCCGGATTTGGAAGCCGCAGCACCTTACCAGGAGAAATTCAAAGAGGCCTTGGGCAACGACTTGAACACCTCCCTGGGGCTGACGGTGCTGTACGACGTGCTGAAAGCCGATTTGACCGACGCCACCAAGCGGTACCTTGTCGGAGACTTTGACCAGGTGCTGTCCCTGGGCCTGCTGGAAGCCGCGGCCAAGGGGGCGAAACCCGCCGGGAAGGAGCTGTCCGCTGAGGAAGCCGCGGAGATCGAAGCGTTGATCGCCAAGCGTGCCGAGGCCCGGAAGAACAAGGATTGGGCCACCGCCGACGCCATCCGCGACCAGCTGGCCGCCCGCCACGTGGTGATGAAGGATACCCCGAACGGCGTGGAGTGGCACGTGGGTCCGTGACCGGACGGGACGTGTCGCGCTTTGGGGCGGCGGCTGCCGCCTCGGTCGGTGCTGGACGGTGCCCACCGGGCACCAGCACCGCAACTTGCTCAACCCGAGCACGGGCCTATTGACTTTACCCCATTAAAAGAGTAAAATACAGTGTAAGGAAAAGCCCAACGGTGGGAGTGCCGTTGGGTTTTTGTCTATCGAAAATGCAGAGGAGGATCCTATCATGGAAATTTGTGGGAAGCGGGAGATGGAACTGCTGAAGAAGATCGGCTTTACCCGGATCGCCGGCTCTCCTGAGGAGGAGAAAGCCGCCCAGATCCTGAAAGCGGAGTGCGATGCCATCGGTGTGCCCGCCATCATTGAGCCCTTTGAGATCGAGCAGGGCATTGTGGAAGAGGCCAAGCTGGAGATTCTGGAGCCCTTCCATCAGGAGTACCCCGTCACCGGGTACCAGTGTGCGGAAAACACCCCCGAGGGGGGCCTCACCGCTGAGTTTGCCTATGTGGCCAACGCCACCGATGTGGACTTGATGGACGTCCGGGGGAAGATCGTGCTGGTCAACGGCTTTGTGCGGCTGCCCCTGTTCCGCAAGCTGATGAAGGCCGGCGTGGCAGGCATCGTGTCCATGGAAGGCGAGCTGCGGGACAAGCGGGACGAAACCGACCTGTCCACCAAGAAGCTGCGCCGCACCCTGCGGGCCTTCGGCAATGTGCCCATGGTCCACACCCGGGTGGCTGACGCCATGGATATGGTCCGCAAGGGCGCCTGCAAGGCCCGCATCGTCCTGAAGGGTCACACCGAAGAGTGGACTTCCCACAACGTGATCGCCACGGTGCTGGGCACCGAGCGGCCGGAAGAGATCATCTCCTTCGGCGCCCACTACGATTCCGTGGACTTTTCCAAGGGCGTGTACGACAATGGCGCGGGCAGCGTCATCAACATGGAGGTGCTGCGCTACTTTAAGGAGAACCCGCCCAAGCGCACCTTAAAGTTCATGTGGTACGGCAGCGAGGAGATCGGCCTAGAGGGCAGCTGGGCCTATGTAAAGGCCCACAAGGAGGAGCTGGCCGACCACCTGCTGATGATCAACGTGGACGTGGGCGGCCCCGTGCTGGGCACCGACCGCATTGCCGCCACTGCCGAGGAGAAGCTGGCCACCTACCTGGAGTACTTTGTGAAGATCCACGGCTTTGCTGCCGAGGTGAAGCAGGGCATCTACTCCAGCGACTCCATCCCCTTTGCCGACAGCGGCATCCCCGGGGTGAACTTCACCCGGTTCGGCAACCAGGGCGCGGCGTACATCCACAACCGTTTCGACACCCTGGACTTCCTCTCTGACGAGGCCCTGGCCAAGACCACCCGCATCGTGCTGGCCTTTGCCCAGGAGATGGCCAATGCCGCCCTGCTGCCTGTGGAGCGGAAGATCCCCCAGAACATGGTGGAAGAAGTGGAAAAATACCTGTTCAAGAAAGAGCTCTCCGAGGTGGAGGACAAGTAATCTCCCCACGCCCGGAAATCAAAAGACCCGCTGGGCGGCCCAGGCCGTGCAACGGGTCTTTTTTGTGTTTGGAGTCTGATGGGGGGAAGTACGACGGGGGCAGTAGGTGCTTCCTGTGTGCTCTGCGGCCATGGAATAGGCGGCTATGTTGTCCCAGGCAATGGGAAAGTGTGCCTGCCCATCAGGGGGCGGGCCAGGGTTTGAGGGGTTGCGTTTCAAAGGGCGTTTTTGCGCTGGCGTCAGGGTTGTTCTGCCCAGGGGTTGGGCACTTTCACCAGGCCCTGAGGTTCCAGCCGGTACAGGGTGGAGCACACTTGCCCCAGGTATTTCCGGTCGTGGGAAACGCTGAGGATGCACCCTGGAAAATCCGCCAGGATGCCCCGGATCACCGGCCCGGACAGGGGGCTGAAATTCCGGGTGGGTTCGTCCAGCACCAGCACATTGGCCCCATCCAGGATCATCTTTAAAAAGAATAGCTTGGCCCTCTGCCCGCCCGAAAGCTCCCCGATGGCGTGCTCCTGCTCCTGGGGAGTGTACTTCATGCTGCCCAGGTAGGTCTTCACCCGGGTGAGCTCCTCCTTTTCCCAGCTTTTTGCCAGGAACTCCACCGGGGTCAGGGTTTGGTCCACGGTTTCCCCGTAGTCCTGGGGCATATAGGCCACCTGCAAGTCTGTCCGGGGCAAAAGCTCCCCGGCGATCTGCCGCAGCAGGGTGGTTTTTCCCGCCCCGTTTGGCCCGATGATTCCCACGTGTTCCGGCCCTCGCACATACAGCCGCAGGTTTTCCGACAGAAGCCGTTCTTGGGTTTCCAGCCGGGGCAGGGAGAAGTCCAGCACGGTCTTCCCTGCGGGAAGGCCCACGCCCTCCCCAAACCCCACCAGGATGGCCTCTTCGCTGTCGGGGAATTCCGTCAGGTCCTGCCGTTCCCGGTCCAACCGGTGCTCCAGGGACTTCACCGCCTTCATCTTCTTTTTCAGCAGCCTTCCCCCGTGGGGGTCCTGGCGGGAAACCGTTTGCAGGCTGTGTTCCACCTTCTGCTGGATCTTCCGGAAGCGTTCCTGCTGCTTTCTGTCCTCCTCCCGCTCCTTTTTTGCCACTTGCTCCTGGTGGGCAAAGGCCTGCAGCCGCTGCTCCACATAGGGGCGGTAGCCCATCCGGGCCAGGGTCCAACGGGGCAGGGTCTTGCGCCGCAGCTGCTCCAGGTGCAACACCGCGTTGGCGGTGGCCTCCAACAGCATTTCGTCGTGGGAGATATACAGCACCGGCACGGGACATTCCCGGATAAAGGCTTCCAGCCACTGGAGGGTTTCAATGTCCAGGTCGTTGGAAGGTTCGTCCAGCAGGTAGCAGTCCGGGCGGCGGAGGGTCAAAAGGGCCAGGCGCAGCTTCACCTTCTCCCCGCCGGAAAAGGTGGACATCTTCCTGTCTGCATAAAACCACTCCAGGGGGAAGCGCAGCTGTTTGGCCGCCGCTGCCAGCTCCCCGGGGGAGGCGTCCAGGAAGGCTGGCTCTTCACAGCAGAACTGGTAGGCGGAAAGCCCTGCCTGCTCCGGGGGCAGCTCTTGGGAGAGATAGCCCAGGATCGTGCCGTCCCGCTGGATGGTGCCGGTGTACTCCACATAGTCCTCCACCAGGGCCGGGTCGTAGAGGAGCTTCAGCAGGGTGGACTTCCCGTTGCCCTCCTCCCCGATGATGGCCACTTTATCCCCCGGCCCCAGGGCAAAGGTGAAGTCTTTCACCAGCTGGCGCAGGTCTTTTTTCATGGTGACGTTTAAGTTCCGAATTTGCAGCATAAAACCTCCTTGGGTACAACAAAGGGCCTGTTCCGCTGCCGGAACAGGCCCAACATCCCCAGGGAAAGGCAGGCCAAAGCCAGAATGCCCTGGCGGTGGCTGCAAAAAAAGGATGGCTAAGCCACAAAAACCGGCAGCACGGAACCGCCCCCGGGCCATGCCCGAAAGCTTCTTTCCGATTTTCCCGATTTAAGGCTTATTTGCGCATCCTTTCACTCCGTTCGTTCAAAAATCAGGTAAAGCATACCACGGAGTGGGGCGGTTGTCAACGACTTTTCTGGGAAGGGTAAAAACATTTGTTCGGAAATTTTGGGAAATCCATTGCTTTTCCCGGCGGATTCTTTTATAATAGAGGGCAGAAACAACGCTTCACAGGAGGTACTACATATGGCGGAAAGCAAGCGGGCAGCGGCCAGCGGGAAGGCCGGCGGCGCCGAGGAAAAGGCCAAGGCTCTGGAAACGGCCCTGGCCCAGATCAAAAAACAATTTGGCGAGGGCGCCGTCATGCGCCTGGGGCAGGATTCCGCCCTGAATGTGGAGGCCATCCCCACAGGCTCCCTTTCCCTGGACTTGGCGTTGGGCATTGGCGGCGTGCCCCGGGGCCGGATCATCGAGATCTACGGGCCGGAATCCTCCGGCAAGACCACCCTGGCCCTCCACTGCATTGCCGAAGGCCAGAAGCGGGGCGGCAACGCGGCCTTCATTGACGTGGAACACGCCCTGGACCCCGTGTACGCCGGCAACCTGGGTGTGGACGTGGACAGCCTGCTGGTGAGCCAGCCGGACACCGGCGAGCAGGCTTTGGAGATCACCGAGGCACTGGTGCGCTCCAACGCCATTGACGTGATCGTGGTGGACTCTGTGGCGGCCCTGGTGCCCCGGGCAGAGATCGAGGGGGAGATGGGCGACTCCCATGTGGGCCTGCAGGCCCGGCTGATGAGCCAGGCCCTGCGGAAGCTGGCCGGCGCCATCTCCAAGTCCAACTGCGTGGCCATCTTCATCAACCAGCTCCGTGAAAAGGTGGGCGTCATTTACGGCAACCCGGAGGTCACCCCCGGCGGCCGGGCTTTGAAGTTCTACTCCTCCGTGCGCATCGAGGTGCGCAAGGCCGAGGTCATCAAGAACGGCACGGACATCATCGGCGCCCGCACCCGGGCCAAGGTGGTGAAAAACAAGATCGCCCCGCCCTTCCGCACGGCGGAGTTCGACATCATGTACGGCACCGGCATCTCCCGCATGGGCGAGCTGCTGGACATCGCCGTGAAGCTGGAGATCGTCCAGAAGAGCGGCGCTTGGTTCTCCTACAACGGGGAGCGCATTGGCCAGGGCCGTGACAACTCCAAGGAGTTCCTGTCCAACCACCCGGAGATGGCCGACGAGATCGAGCAGCTGGTGCGGGACAACGTGGACAAGCTCTACGATAAGATCCCCACCCGGCCTGCTGCCCGGGAGGTGGCAAAGCCGGTGGAGATGCCCGCCTCGGAGGCGGCCCCGGCCCAGCAGACCCTGACCCCGCCGCCGGCCAATAAAGCCGCCGCCAAGAAGAGCATCGACATCACGGTGGACGACGACTGATGGAGCTGACAAGCCTGGAGCCCCGGCGCAAGGGCCTGACCCAGCTGTACCTGGACGGGGAGCCCGGCCCCAAGCTGGACACCGAGGTGGTGCTGCTCGCCCGGCTGCAGCCTGGGGACATCCTCTCGGAGGAGGAGCTTCAAGAGCTGGTGGAGCGCTCCGACGCACGCCGGGCCCAGGAAAAGGCGCTGTACCTGCTGGAGCACCGCAGCCACAGCAAGCGGGAGCTGACGGAGAAAATCGCCCGCACCGCCGCCTCCCGCCAGGCGGCCCAGGCCGCGGCGGACCACCTGGAGGAAATCGGCCTGGTGGACGACCGGGCCTTTGCCGAGACCTACGCCCGGGAGCTGTTCCAGCGGAAGCGCTACGGCGCCCGGCGGGTGCGCCAGGAGCTCTCCCGCAAGGGCATTGGCCGGGACATCATCGACCAGGTGCTGGAGCAGTACCAGGACATGGACCAGGCCGCCGGGGAGAACATCGCCCTGGTGCTGGAGCGGCGCTATCCCACCTGGCGGGAGGACGAGAAAGCCCGCCGCCGGGCGGTGGCGGCCTTGCAGCGGCTGGGGTACTCCTTCGAGCAGGTGCGCGCCGTCATGGGCGGGCTGGATACGGAATAAGCGGGAAGCCGGGCGGCAGTCCGGCTTCTTTTTTGTGAGAATGGGCAAAAGTCTGGACTAACCCACCCCAGTGCCTTGACAAGGGGCCACACAGCCAGTATAATCAGCACAGGAAACTATACTGAATCGGTATACATTCCAGTTGGGAAATCCCAGGGAAAGGAGCGTTCCCATTTTGAGCGAGAGCATTTTAAGCCTGCAAGGCATCACCAAAAGCTTTGGGGGCACGCCGGTGCTAAACGGCATCGATTTGGAGGCGGCCCAGGGGGAGTTCATCACGCTGCTGGGCTCCTCGGGCTGCGGCAAAACCACCACCCTGCGCATCATCGCCGGGCTGGAGGACCCCGACCAGGGCCGGGTGCTGCTGGAGGGCCAGGACATGACCCACACCGAGCCCAACAAGCGGGACGTGAACACGGTGTTTCAAAACTACGCCCTGTTCCCCCACATGAGCGTGGAGCAAAACATTGGTTACGCCTTGAAAATCCGCAAGCGGCCCAAGGCGGAGATACGGGAAGAAGTGAAGAAGATGCTGGAGCTGGTGCAGCTGGAGGGCTACCAGCGCCGCAAGCCCGCGGAGCTTTCCGGCGGGCAGAAGCAGCGGGTGGCCATTGCCCGGTCGCTGATCAACCGCCCCAAGCTGTTGCTGCTGGACGAGCCCCTGGGGGCGTTGGATCTACAGCTGCGGCGGCAGATGCAGCAGGAGCTGAAACGCCTGCAAAAGAAGCTGGGCATCACCTTTATCTACATCACCCACGACCAGGAGGAGGCCCTGAACATGTCCGACCGCATCGCCGTAATGCGGGAGGGCCGCTTTGAGCAGATTGGCACCCCCGCCCAGGTGTACGATTCCCCCAAGACCGCCTATGTGGCCCGGTTTGTGGGGGAGGCCAACATTGTAAAGGGCCAGGTGGGGGCCCTCCGCGGGGAGCAGGTGGAGTTTGCGGCCCCAGGCGGCAGCGCCGGGTTCCTCCGCCGGGGATACAGCTTTGCCCCGGGCCAGGAGGTCACCTTGGCCATCCGGGGGGAGCAGGCCCAGGCTGTCAAGGGGGCAGAGGGCCCCGGCCTGGCCGGCGTGGTGAAGGAGAAGAGCTTCGCCGGGGGCATGCTGCGCATCGCCGTGGAGCTGGCCGGCGGCGGGGAGTTTATCTGCAGCCGCCACGGCATTGACTCCGAGCTGGCCCCCGGGGACTATATCGTCCATTCGGCCCATGGCGTCGGCGTGTTCGAGGGAATTCACAAGCTGGAAATGCAAGGGGTCACCAAGGACTATTTAAAGGTACGCTATGCCAAGGGGGACATTTTATATGTGCCCGTCACCCAGCTTGACATGGTTTCCAAATATATCGGCCCCAAGGAGGAGGTCAAGGTGCGCCTGAACCGCCTGGGGGGCCAGGACTGGCAAAAGGCCAAGGCCCGGGTTCGCAGCGCGGTGAAGGACATCGCCAAGGAGCTGATCAAGCTTTACGCCGAGCGGATGAAGCTGAAGGGCCACGCGTTTCCGCCGGATACCGGCTGGCAGCGGGATTTTGAGTCCCGGTTCGAGTACGAGGAAACGGAGGACCAGCTCCGGTGCATCCAGGAGATCAAGGAGGATATGGAGAAGGAGCAGCCTATGGACCGGCTGCTGTGCGGCGACGTGGGCTTCGGCAAGACCGAGGTGGCTCTGCGGGCGGCCTTCAAATGCGTCACGGATTCCAAGCAGTGCGCCTTGCTGGTGCCCACCACGATACTGGCCTGGCAGCATTACCAGACCGTTACCCAGCGGTTCGAGGGCTTCCCCATCAAGGTGGAGATCCTTTCCCGGTTCCGCACGCCCAAGCAGCAGGCGGAGATTCTCAAACAGCTGAAGCGGGGAGAAATTGACATGATCATCGGCACCCACCGGCTGGTTCAGAAGGACGTCCAGTTCCGGGATCTGGGGCTGGTGATCATTGACGAGGAGCAGCGGTTCGGCGTGGCCCAGAAGGAGCGGTTTAAATCCGTCACCAAAAACGTGGATGTGCTCACTCTTTCCGCCACCCCGATTCCCCGCACCCTGAATATGGCCCTGTCCGGCATCCGTGATATGTCCTCTCTGGAGGAGGCGCCCCAGGACAGGCATCCGGTACAGACCTATGTTCTGGAATACGACCAGGCCGTCATCAACGACGCTGTCCGCCGGGAGCTGCGCCGGGGCGGCCAGGTGTACTATCTGCATAATAAGGTGGAATCCATCGAGCGGGTGGCCGCCCGGCTCCAGGCCCAGATTCCCGAGGCCAAGGTAGGCTTCGGTCACGGCAAAATGCCGGAGGGAGAGCTTTCCGAGGTTTGGCGCAGGGTCATGGAGCAGGAGATCAACGTGCTGGTGTGCACCACCATCATCGAAACCGGAGTGGATGTTCCCAACGTGAACACCATCATCATCGAGGACGCGGATCACATGGGCCTTTCCCAGCTTCACCAGATCCGGGGCCGGGTGGGCCGCAGCAGCCGGCGGGCCTACGCTTATCTGACCTTTACCCGGAATAAGGTTCTTTCCGAGATCAGCCAAAAGCGGCTTGCCGCTATCCGGGAGTTTACCGAATTTGGTTCCGGGTTTAAAATCGCCATGCGGGACCTGGAGCTGCGGGGCGCCGGCAATATCCTGGGCGGCGAACAGCACGGACATATGGAAACCGTGGGCTACGATATGTATCTCCGCCTGCTGGGCGAGGCGGTCAGCGAGGAAAAGGGCGAGGAAGCCTCCTCCTACGAGCTGGAATGTCTGGTGGACGTCCAGGTTCAGGCGCACATTCCGCTTTTTCGGCGGCCAGCGCAAGGGCCCCGCTTTGGTGGATGACTGCCGTATGGCCTACACCCGTTCCTGTGTGCTTCAGGAGGAGGATCAGGAGCAGACCCATATCTGCCTGTGCCTGCCGGGGCTGGACAGCCTTTCTCCCCAGCTTCAGCCTCTGAACGTGCTGAACCTGGTCACCGGCGGCAGCACCTCTTCACGGCTGTTCCAGCGCCTGCGGGAAGAGCTGGGGCTGGCCTATTCGGTGGACAGCGGCACCACCGCCTACCTGAGCGGCGGGCTGTTTGAGATTCAAACGGCGGTAAGCCCGGAAACGGCGGAGCGGACCGTGGAGGAAATCCTAAAGACCTTGGAGGAACTAAAAATGGGAGTCTCCCCAACGGAGTTTTCCCGAGCCAGGGAGCAGCTGAAGGCGGGCCTGGTCATGGGAATGGAGAGCACCTCCTCCCGGGTGGGGCATATGGGCCGCAATGAGCTGCTGAAGGGCAGAGTGCTCACGGAGGATGAGCTGCTGGAAAGGATTAACAGCGTCACGATAGAGGAGGTCAACCAGGTGGCCAGCCACATTTTTGACCTCAGCCGGCTGTCGGTTTCCGTGGTGGGGCCGAAGCTGAATCCAAGCTTTTACGAAGCAATCGGAGGAGTATGATGAAAGCGAAGCGAATTGTAGTCAAGGTGGGAACCTCCACTCTGACCTATGACAGCGGAAGGCTGAATATCCGCAGAATCGACCACTTGTGCAAGGTGCTGAGCGATTTGCAGAATTCCGGCCGGGAGGTGATCCTGGTCAGCTCCGGCGCCATCGGCGTGGGAGTAGGAAAGCTGGGTCTGAAGCAGCGGCCGAAGGAGACTAGGAAAAAGCAGGCGGTGGCGGCGGTAGGCCAGTGCGAGCTGATGTTTGTCTATGACAAGCTGTTCGGGGAATACAACCGCACCGTGGCCCAGATTCTTCTGACCAGGGACGTGGTGGAGCATGACCACAGCAAACAAAACGTGGTCAACACCTTTGAGGCCCTGATGGAAATGGGGATCATCCCGGTAGTTAATGAGAACGACACCGTAGCCATCGACGAGCTGGACGGCCAGAATTTCGGGGATAACGACACCCTTTCCGCTATTGTGGCGGATATCGTGGAGGCGGACCTGCTGGTGATCCTGACGGATATCGACGGCCTGTATGAGGAGGATCCCCGGAAAAACCCGGACGCTAAGCGGATTCCGGTGGTCAGGCATATTGACGGGCATATTCGGGAAATCGCCGGGGGCAGCGGTTCCAACCGGGGCACCGGCGGTATGAGTACGAAGATTACGGCGGCGGTGGTGGCTACCGAGGCGGGCATCGACTGCTGCGTTATCAACGGGGAAAATCCGGAGCTGCTATATGATTTGCTGGAGGGCCGGGAGATCGGAACCCGGTTTGTGGCAAAGAAAAAAGGATAAGAAACCACTGAGCCAAAGGAGGAACTGACAATGACCGCAATGGAACAAATGGGAAAGCGGGCCAAGGAGGCCGCCGCCGTTCTGGCGGTAGCGGGCCGGAAGAAAAACGACGCTCTTCTGGCGATCGCTCAGGCGCTGTTAAGCCACAGCGAAGAGATTTTAAAGGAGAACCAAAAGGATCTGGAGAATGGAAAGAACGCCGGACTGACCCCATCCCTGCTAGACCGGCTGGCCCTGTCCCAGGAGCGGATCGCCGCGATGGCAGAGGGGGTGCGCCAGGTAGCGGCAATGCCGGACCCCATCGGGACGGTGCTTTCCGGCGGCGTGCGGCCCAACGGCTTAGAAATCACTAAGGTTCGGGTACCCCTGGGCGTTATCGGTATTATTTTTGAGGCTCGTCCCAATGTGACGTCAGACGCGGCGGCCCTTTGCCTGAAGGCGGGCAACGCGGTGATTTTAAGAGGCGGCAAAGAGGCGATCCATTCCAATCTGGCGATTGCTGGCGTTATGCGGGAGGCCGTGGCCCAGGCCGGGCTGCCCAGAGACAGCGTCCAGCTGGTGGAGGATACATCCCGGCAGTCATCGGTGGAGCTGATGGAGCTGACGGAGTATTTAGACGTGCTGATTCCCCGGGGAGGGGCCGGATTGATCAAAACCGTGGTGGAGAAATCCAGGGTGCCGGTAATTGAAACCGGCGTGGGCAACTGCCACGTTTATATCGACAGCGACGCAGATCTGGAAATGGCGGCGTCTGTCGTATACAACGCCAAGACCTCCCGCCCGTCGGTGTGCAATGCTATCGAGACGATTTTGGTCCATGAGGCGGTTGCCGAAAGATTCCTGCCTCTGGTGAAGAAAAAGCTGGATGAAAAAAAAGTGGAGCTTCACGGCGACGACAAGACCCGCGAGATCCTGGGCGGCTGTGTGATTCCCGCCGCTGAGGAGGACTGGGTAAAGGAGTATCAGGATTATAAGCTGGCGGTGAGGGTGGTGCCCTCCATGGAGGAGGCGCTGCGCCATATCGCGCGGTACTCCAGCGGCCACAGCGAATGTATCATCACGGAAAACTACCGAAAGGCCAGAGAATTTACCAGCCGTGTGGACGCGGCGGCGGTTTATGTGAACGCTTCCACCCGGTTTACCGACGGCTTCGAATTCGGTCTGGGGGCCGAGATCGGCATCTCCACCCAGAAGATGCACGCCAGGGGCCCCATGGGTCTGAACGAGCTGACCTCCATGAAGTTTATTGTGCTGGGCAGCGGGCAGATTCGGTAAAACGCGGCGCCCTGGCTTGCGGCCGGCCGTTCAAACATAAAAGTAATTTAAGGGGGCGGCCTGTTCAAAGGCTGCCCCTTTCTTCACTGTAACGTTCCCCGGGTTTAACCGGATGAGGCCGCCCACCGGAAGAAAAAGCTCTGGGGAAGGGCATGGCCGCAAGAAACGGTTGGTTCAACGCTCTGCCGCCGGACCGTTTTATGCCCCCGCATTTTTTAAGAATTGCGGGAATATCAAGCTCCGAGAAGGAGTAACAAAAAGGCTCAGAGGCCGCTTTGCGGCTCTGAACCTTTTTAAATCAGAAGATACATCAGCGCGAAAATCAGCTCCATGTCGGCTTCATTTTCCATCAGCAGAAGAAGCAGAATCAAAATCAGAGTTTGATCGCTGTCCCTCATCAGGGATTTGAAAATGCCTTCCGCCGGCGGTTTAGGCGGCCCAAGCGGCACCGGCGGCATAGACGGCTGTTCCCGGCGCTCATGGGAACGCTCCCCGTGCTGGTGGGAAGGCTCGGGCTCCGGTGGCTCACGCCTTTGCGCGGGCTCCGGCCTTAGATGCTGGGCCCGGGCCTGCATTTCCCGTACCCGGCGCACGGCTTCCTGCTGCATGCGCTGAATATCCTCGCTGTTTTGATTTGCCGGTATGATAATCGCCCCCCAGGCTGAGCCTGGAGGCGCTGCGCGCTCTGGGCTCAAGTTTTTCTTTTGCCTTAGTGCCCGCGCATATGGCGGGAATATTTTCGTTACATCTACCCAGGCTGAGCCTGGAGGCACTGTGCGCTCTGGGCTCAAGTTTTTCTTTTGCCTTAACGCCCGCGCATATGGCGGGGATATTTTCGTTGCATCTACCCAGGCTGAGCCTGGAGGCACTGTGCGCTCTGGGCTCAAGTTTTTCTTTTGCCTTAACGCCCGCGCATATGGCGGGGATATTTTCGTTGCATCTACCCAGGCTGAGCCTGGAGGCACTGTGCGCTCTGGGCTCAAGTTTTTCTT
>OLSM01002212.1_pt1 | contig 12933 bp, 10 predicted proteins | sample 1672721 | NCBI WGS metagenome assembly OLSM01 (sample SAMEA3136717, study PRJEB25190) | human gut metagenome | reverse complement strand
CACATCGGCGGCGTCTATCTGGGCGAGGACTACGCCGATGACGCCATCATCTACCCGCATCACGCGGGCGAGCGCACGCGCAACCCGGTAATGGGCTACGGTGTGAATAAAAAAGATTTCTGGCGCGCCAGCAGCGTTGCGTTCGGGGACATCTACCGCCGCGAGATCAACTACTGCGGCCTTGCGTCCATGAGCTGGATGTACTATTACGACGCCGAAAACGGCCTGTACATCGGCAGCCATGACGCGCGCTTCCCCGTGACGGGCGTCATAGCCGAAACAAGCGGAAGCGCCGAAGATCCGTGGATGGCCTTTGGCTTCCGCAAGCATTACCGCGTCCGTCCCGGGGAAAGCTATGAAACAGGGGAATATATTCTGGCCGTCACCACGAAGGACTGGCATTACGGCGCGCAGCTTTACCGCGCGTATATCGCGCCCTATTTGGATTTCGACCACAATCCGGCGTTTTTGGCGGACGAATGCGCGCTCAACCAATGCTACAATTTCAAGCGCACAGGCAATATCGAGCATACGTTCCGTGATATCCCGCAGATGTACGAAGAGGGCGCGGCCTGGGGCGTGCGCCACATGTTTCTGGCAAGCTGGAACCGTACGGGCTTCGACTCGTTCTACCCGGAATATTATCCGGACATGGAGCTGGGAAGCGCGATGGAATTCCGGCGCGGGCTGGAATACGTGCGGGAGCACGGCGGGTTTTCCACGCTGTACATCAACGCGCGGATTTTTGACGTGAAGTCGGATTTCCACAAGACCGTGGGCGAAAAAATGGCCGTCCGCAACGAAAAGGGCGAGCCGTACCGCGAGACCTACGGGCCGGAGCATTTCACGGTGAACTGCCCGTCCGACACACTCTGGCGGGATTACCTGCTGGACACTGCGGAATTCTGCGTCAAAGCCTACGGCTGTGACGGCATTTACCTGGACCAGCTGGCTTCTGCAGAGCCTTTCGCATGCTACTGTGCGGAACACAGCCACGAAAATATCGGTGAATTCAACAACGGCTATGTGTATGTGCTGCGCGAGCTGCTGCGCCGTCTGCGAAAGCGCAAATATAACCCCAAGGCGTATATCATGACGGAGAATTGTGGTGATATCTACGGCAGCTATACCTGGGGCAACCTCACCTGGAACGGCGCAGAATACGATGAACACTACAATGTGTTCAAATATACGTTCCCGGAATTCGTGCAGGTGAATATGGTGAACCCCCGCGGCTGGGAGACGGAAGATCGCGACCAGCGCCTGTGGTTCTACCGCGATATGCACCGTGCCGTTACATTGGGCAGCGTGCTGTGGATGGGCATTACCACCCGCATGCGTCCGCAGGACGGCGAATATCATATCTATGGCAGGAAGATGGCGCGGTTCCGCAGGGAACTGCAGCCGCTGCTCAAGGAAGCGCGCTTTTTGGACGCCGCCTGGCTGGCGCCGTCCGGGCACAGCCATACGACCACTTCGACCTTGTCGTACCATTCGCCCTTCGCGGCGGTGATCTGTGCCTGCATCAGGCCGGACACGCCGATGAACAGGAAGGAGATGAATGTGACCAGCATGACGGAGATGATCATTGAAACATTGCGCTTGAGGCTGTTCCATGTTTCGGAAAGGATGAAACGAAAACGCATCAGTCGTGCTCCTTGGTGTCCTCAGGGTTTTCATCGGACGGTGCCGGCGGGACGGGCGGTTCGGGCGGTGTCGGAGGCTCGGTTTGGGTCGGTGGAACGGGCGGTGCAGGCGGAGCGGACAGCGCCGATGCTTCGTCGGCACCAGTCTCGGAGGCATCATTTTCAGCGGAGGTCTTGGCCTGTTCGTTCCGTTCGGTTTGCTCGGCCTGTTCCTGGTCGGCCATCTGTTCGAGGCTCAGTCCCTTGCCCCAGGTCAAGGTGGTCTCCACTGACGCGAAGGCCTCGCCGTAACGGCCGGTGCGTCCGGAATGCACGGATTTGGCAAGACGGGCGATGCCGTCGTTCCCCTGTCCGTCATGGACGGCAGCGGCGACCACATCCACGGCGTTCACCACGGTTTCGGCGCGCGTCGCGCCTTCCACGTCGACGGTGTCGTCAGGAGCGTTCGTTGAATCGATGGCGTTCTGTCGACGGTATTTCGCGTTCGGGTCGGAAGTGCCCAATGCCTGGTGCGATTTCGACTCGACTTCGGCGTCCGGGAAATACAGCGCGGAATCGTAGGATCCCTGCTGCTCGTCGCGCACGATCTTGCCGGTGTGCAATTCGACCACGCGTTTGCGCATGGAGTTGACGATCTCCTCGTTGTGTGTGGCCATGACGATGGTGGTGCCGGTGCGGTTGATGGCGTCCAGCACTTCCATGATGCCCAGCGACGTGGTCGGGTCGAGGTTGCCCGTAGGCTCGTCGGCGAGCAGGATCTGAGGATGGTTCACATACGCCCTTGCGATGGCGACGCGTTGCGCTTCGCCGCCGGACAGCTCATGGGGGTAGTTGTTTTCCTTGCCCGTGAGCCCCACCGTCTGCAGTACTTTGGGCACCAGCGATTTGATGGTGGAACGGCTTGTGCCGATCACTTCAAGTGCGAAGGCGACGTTCTCCCATACCGTCTTGTTGTTGAGCAGCTTGTAATCCTGGAAGATAAAGCCGATCTGCCGGCGATAATGCGGCACCTGCCGTGCGGACAGGCGTCGCAGATCGTTGCCGGCGACGCGGATCTCGCCATCCGTGGCTTCCTCCTCGCGAAGCAGCAGGCTCAGCAAGGTGGTCTTGCCGGAACCGGACGCGCCCACAAGAAAGACGAAATCACCTCGATCGATGTCAAGATTGATGTCATCCAATGCGGGACGCGTGCCCTTTGGATAGACTTTGCTCACATGTTCAAGCGAGATCAGCGCCATCGTGTTTTCCCTCCGCCTATCGCTTAGGCTTCTTGTTCCTCGGCTGCCGCGCGACGCTGTTCGTGACGCCAGCGGATGCCGGCTTCGATGAACTCGTCGATGTCGCCGTCGAAGACAGCCTGGGTCTGCGAGGTCTCATACCCCGTGCGCAGGTCCTTGACCATCTGGTACGGATGCAGCACATACGAGCGCATCTGGTCGCCCCAGCTGGCCTTGATGTCTCCGGCGAGCTCCTTCTTCTTCTTGGCTTGGCGCAGCACCAGCAGTCGGGACTGCAGCACGGCCATGGCGGCGGCGCGGTTCTGAATCTGAGAGCGTTCGTCCTGCATGGTCACCACGATGCCGGTCGGGATGTGGGTGATGCGCACCGCGGAATACGTGGTGTTCACGCCCTGTCCGCCAGGACCGGACGAGCAGTAGGTGTCGACGCGGATTTCGGAATCCGGCACGTCGATGTGATCGGTCGCTTCGACCAGCGGAACCACTTCCACGGCGGCGAAGCTGGTCTGACGGCGGCCCTGGTTGTCGAACGGGGAGATGCGCACCAGACGGTGGGTGCCACCCTCCACGCTCAGTCGCCCGTATGCGTACGGGGCGTCCACCTGGAACGTGGCCGACTTGATGCCGGCTTCTTCCGCGTAGGAGGTGTCCATGACCTTGGCCTTGTATCCGTTGCGTTCCGCCCAACGCAGGTACATGCGCAGCAGCATCTGCGCGAAATCGGCCGCATCCACGCCGCCGGCGCCGGAACGGATCGTCACCACGGCGGAACGTTCGTCGTATTCGCCGTCAAGCAGCGTCTGGATCTCCATATCGCCGAGATCCTTTTGGATGCTTTCGACTTCGGCCTTCGCCTCGGCCAACGTGTCGGCGTCCTCTTCCTCCTGGCCAAGCTCGACCAGGGTCTCCACGTCCTCGATGCGCTGGTCGGCGGATGCCAGACGCTTGAGCTGCGACTGCACCGCAGACAGCTTGCTGGTCACTTTCTGTGCGTTTTCCGGATCGTCCCACAATCCGGGTTCGGCCGCTTTCACTTCAAGGTCCTTGGCCTCGGCGGTCAGTCGATCGACGTCGAGGGCCTTGGAAATGGACTCGTATTTGGCGCGCGCTTCGCTGATCGCCTCGGAGTAATCAAATTCTGCCATCGTTTACACCATACATTTCTGTTACGTTCCTGACTATTCTGACATGGAGCCGTCCACGGCTCCCGCACAATCCATAAGGTTTTTCCACGTGCCCACATCCATTTCCCACATGGACGGACCGCGAACCTGTCCGCACGCATACGGGAAACCGGGGCCCGTTTCGGATCATACGGGCCCGAAGGCGTCAAAGCCCCGCGTAGATCGCAGGAATGACCAGACTCAGCAGCATCGCCGCGGCGATGACGATGCACACCGTGCGCACCATGGTGCGGCGACGGCGTTCTCGCTGCTCGCGTTCGTCCCTGTAGTCACTCATACGCGCCACTATACCGGCTCGCCCCTACTTAGCGTTTCTTGCGAAACGCCTCGAAAATCACTTGTGGTAAGGTTCTCCGGCGTTGATTTTGTATGCGCGATAGATCTGCTCCAGCAGAACCACCCGCATCAGCTGGTGCGGGAACGTCATTTTGGAAAAGCTCAGCAGGTAGTCGGCTCGTTTGAGGATCGCGGGGTCGAGTCCCAATGAGCCGCCGATGATGAGTTGGATATGGCTGGTGCCGTGGAGTCCGAGGTCGTTGATTTTCGCGGCGAGCTGTTCGCTGGTGAGCTGCTTGCCTTCGATGGCGAGGGCGATGACGAACGCATCGTCACGAATATGTTTGGCGATGCGTTCGCCCTCTTTGGCCTTGATCTGCCGTTCGAGTCCGTCGCTGGCATGCTCCGGTGTCTTCTCGTCGGCCACTTCGACGATGTCGAGCTTGCAATACCGGCCCAGTCGTTTCGAATATTCCGCGATGGCGTCGCGCAGATACTTCTCTTTGACCTTGCCGACGGTGATCAGTGTGATTTTCACGAGTTTCCTCTTGCGGAGAGCGCGGATGACGCTCTCCGCCATTCCGTTTTCAGTTCTTGTGGAGTTTCTCGTTGAGCTCGATGCCGGTCTTGCGGTAACGCGCCTCGATGCGGCCGGACACGGAGTTGCGGATGAACAGGATGTTGTCCTTGCCGGACAGTTCGGCGCCCTTGACGGTTTCGAGCGGTTCGCCGGCGGCGACCTTGGCCTTGTCGTAGATGGTGACCTTGGTGCCGGCGGTGACGTACAGGCCCGCTTCGACCACGCAGTTGTCTCCCAGGGAGATGCCGATGCCGGCGTTGGCGCCGAGCAGGGAGTGCTCGCCGATGGAGTTCTTGAGCTTGCCGCCGCCGGACAGGGTGCCCATGATGGACGCGCCGCCGCCGATGTCGGAGCCGTTGCCGACCACGACGCCCTGCGAGACGCGGCCTTCGACCATGGAGACGCCGAGGGTGCCCGCATTGAAGTTCACGAAGCCGGCGTGCATGACGGTGGTGCCTTCGGACAGGTGCGCGCCCAGTCGCACGCGGTCGGCGTCGCCGATGCGCACGCCGGTCGGCACGACGTAGTCGACCATGCGGGGGAACTTGTCAATCGACAGCACGTTCACATCGACGTGCGGCGCCAACACGGCTCCGGACTGTCGGGTGGCGGCCATCACGTCAAGCTTGCGCAAAGCGAAATCGTCGACGGCGAACGGACCGTAGTTGGTCCACACCACGTTGTTGAGCTTGGCGAAGATGCCGTCGAGATTCAACGTGTTCGGCTTGGCCAGACGCATGCTCAGCAGGTGCAGACGCAGATAGGCGTCGGCGGCGTCCTCGATCGGCTCGTCCAGCTTGGACACGGTGAACACGGGCATGCGGCGCACGCCACGCGCGTCGGCCTCGTCATGCGCGATGGCGCCGAAGTTGTGATTCGGACGCGAGGTTTCAGCCGGAGCCTCGCCCAACGTGAGTTCCGGATACCACACGTCAAGGGTGTTGCCGGCCGCATCGATGCTTGCCAGGCCCCAACCCCATGCGGTGCGCTGTTCAGTCATGTGTACGCTCCTTTGACCATGCCGGAGCCGTAGACCGGTTCCAGCGATTCGTTAGGTTCTTTCGTTCCTTGAAACACTGTAGCGGCAAGCCATGGCAGGCGCATGCGCACGTCCGAAACCGGAGCCGCGTGTCAATATCGTTCAGTGGCGCTGGTCCATCGGCACGTAATCGCGTTCCGTGTAGCCGGTGTACACCTGGCGCGGACGGCCGATTTTCGTGTTCGGATCGGCGAGCATCTCACGGTATTGCGCGATCCAGCCGGGGATGCGGCCCAACGCGAACAGCGTGGTGAACATGGACGGATCGAAGCCGATCGCACGGTAGATCAGTCCCGTGTAGAAGTCGACGTTCGGATACAGATGACGAGACACGAAGTAATCGTCGCTCAATGCGATCTGTTCCAGTTCGGTGGCCACGTCGAACAGCGCGCGCTCGTCCGCCGGCAGCTTCAGCGTGTCGGCGCGTTCCATGATCTTCTGCAGATAGGTCTTGGCGATCGCCGCGCGCGGATCGTACGACTTGTACACGCGGTGGCCGAGGCCGGAGATGCGATGCCCGTTGGCCTTCGCGTCCTCCACGAATTCCTTGACGGTTTTGCCGGAGTCGCGGATGGCCTTGAGCTGGCGGAGCACCGCCTCGTTGGCGCCGCCGTGCAGCGGGCCGGACAGCGCGTTGATGCCGGCCGCGACCGCGGAATACAGGTTGGCGTGCGCCGAACCGGCGATGCGCACCACGGACGTGGAGCAGTTCTGCTCGTGGTCGGCATGGATGATGAGCAGACGGCCAAGCGCGTGCACGTACAGAGGATCGGATTCGAACGGCTCATACGGCACGGCGAAGCACATGCGCAGGAAATCGTCGACATAGCCACGCGAGTAGTCCGGGTACAGCATCGGCTCATCGCGACGGCGGCGGAAGATGTAGCTGACGATGGTGCGCGCCTTGGCCATGATGATGGTCGCCGCTTCGTCCAGCTGGTCGGAATCGTTGATGTCCGTGGTGTCCGGGTAGAACGTGGCGAGCGCGTTGACCGCGGACGCCATCACACTCATCGGATGCGCGGTGCGCGGGAAGGAGCCCATGAACGTACGGAAGTCCTCCCCCACCATCGTGCGGTGGTTGATGTCGGAGATGAAACGGTCGTACTGGTCCTTGTTCGGCAGTTCGCCGTGACGCAGCAGCCAAGCGACTTCAAGGAAGTCGGACTGTTCGCACAGCTGCTCGATCGGATAGCCGCGGTAGCGCAGAATCGAGTTCTTGCCGTCGATGTACGTGATTTTCGATTCGCATTGCGCGGTGGTGAGGAAACCGGGGTCGAGTGTGACCCAGCCATCATTGCGCAGCGTGGACACCACGATGCCGTCCGCGCCCGCCGTGGCTTCGACCACCGGCAGGGTGAAGTCCTTGGATTCCACACTCAGATTGGCTGTGGCCATACTCGTTCGCTCCTTACCAGTTCAAAAAGTACCGCCCACTATATGGCATGCGCGTTTCGATATGTGGGTTCCGTCTCAAAACGGGCATGAAAAAACGGGCTGTGCGTAATCGCACAAGCCCGTTTTCATAAGGTTTTGGACTAGTCACGGACGGTGAGGATCACCGGACCGTTTTCGGTGATGGCGATGGTGTGCTCGCTGTGTGCGCCACGGGAGCCGTCCTCGCTCTTCAGCGTCCAGCCGTCCTTCGGATCCTGGTAGATCTCGTCGGTGGTCTTGAGGAACCACGGTTCGATGGCGATGACCAGGCCCGGACGCAGCTTGTAGCCGTGATGCGCCTTGCCGTCGTTCGGCACGTGCGGATCGCCGTGCATGATATGGCCGACGCCGTGCCCGCCGAACTCCAGGTTGATCGGGTAGCCGTATTCGCGTGCCACGTCGCCGACGGCGCAGGAGACGTCGCCCAGACGATTGCCCGGCTGAGCGGCTTCGATGCCGGCCGCCAAAGCCTCTTCGGTGCACTTGATCAGGCGCAGGTCGTCGGGATGCTGCGTGCCGACGCAGAAGCTGATGGCGGAATCCGCGACCCATCCGTCGACGTTGATCGCCAGATCGAGGCTGACCAGATCGCCGTCCTTCAGGTTGTAGTCGTACGGAACGCCGTGCAGCACGGCGTCGTTCACGGACGTGCAGATGTAGTGCGCGAACGGACCGGTGCCGAAATCAGGCGCATAGTCGACGTAGCAGGACGAGGCGCCCTTGCGGTCCACGATGCGCTTGTGGACGAATTCGTCGATTTCCAACAGATTGGTGCCGACCTTGGTAAATTCCTTCAGGTCGCGCAGGATGCCGCCGACGAAGCGGCCTGCGGGCTTCATCGCTTCAATCTCTTTAGGGGTTTTCAGTTCGATCATGCCTTCAACCCTACTTCGCGGGCCATACACCGGCGAACGATGTTCTCCTTTCTGTATTCCACCTTGCGTTCCATCCGAATATTCGATTCGAATACACGATGTTGTCACCAAAGATGGATAGTGTGAAACCATGAACAACACTTCGAATTCTTTGGTTTCGGGTATCGATCCGGCATCGTTCTCCGCCGTGACCGGCCCGTCTCAGGACTTGTTCCGCTTCGTCAACGGCCCGTGGGTCGACATGTACCGTCTTCCCGACGACCGTTCCCGGTATGGTTCCTTCGACAAGCTCGCCGAGGATGCGGAAAACCAGATCCGCGACATCCTTGAAGAGGATGATTGCCCAGCCGTCAAGTCGCGCGCTTTGTACCATAGTTTCCTTGACGTCGATGCCATCGACGCGGCCGGACTCGCCGCCATCGAAGACCAGTTGGCTTCCATCGACGAGGCCGAAGACAAGGCCGCACTCACCCGCGCGCTTGGCGCCATGAACCCGACCGGCGGTCCAGACCTGATCGGCATCGCCGTTTACGGAGATCCGGGAGCGCCGGAGACCAATGTCGTGCACATCGAACAGGACGGTTTGGATCTGCCGGACGAGGCCTACTACAGGGAAGACCATTACGCGCCAATCCGTGAGGCGTATGTCGAGATGGTCGCCAAGCAGCTGAAGAACGCGCATCTTGCGGCCGATGACGAGGATGCCCATGCGCAGGCCAAGCGTTTCCTTGACGTGGAGACGCGCATCGCGGCGAACCATTGGGACAACGTGTCCACGCGCGATTCGGTGAAGACCTATAACCCGACGGATTACGCCGACCTGTGCGCCATGCTCGCCGATGTTGACCTGGACGCTTGGATCGACGCCTGGCAGAACGCTTACGACGCGACCACCGCGGCTGCCGTGCAGCCGTTGGATTTCCGCGGCTGTTTCAGCCACACGATCGTGCATGAGCCAAGCTTCCTCACCGGACTCAACGCGTTCTGGAAGGAAGCGTCGCTGGATGATCTCAAGCTGTGGGCCCGCGTGCATGTGGTGATCGGCTCCACATTGGAGCTTCCCCACGAATTCGACGAAACGAATTTCGACTTCTACGGCAAGACGCTGTCCGGGCAGAAGGAGCAGCGTGTGCGTTGGAAGCGTGGCGTCTCGCTGGTCAACGGCATCTGCGGCGAGGATGTCGGCCGCGAATACGTGAAGCGTCACTTCCCCGAAACCTCCAAGCAGCGTATGGAGCAGCTGGTCGGCAATCTCATCGACGCCTACCGTGTGTCCATCTCCAATTCCACTTGGCTTGGCGACGAGACCAAGGCCAAGGCATTGGAGAAGCTGTCCAAGTTCGTGCCGAAGATCGGCTACACGAACCATTGGCGTGACTATTCCGCGCTGGATGTGCGCGAGGACGCCGGCTTCGCCCAGAACATGCGTGCCGCGAACCTGTATGAGACCGGCTACCAGCTGGCCAAGGTGGGCAAGGCCGTCGACAAGGACGAATGGCTGATGAATCCGCAGACGGTGAACGCCTACTATGAGCCGTCCATGAACGTGATCGTGTTCCCGGCCGCCATTTTGCAGCCGCCGTTCTTCAACCCGGATGCCGAGGATGCCGCGAACTACGGTGGCATCGGCGCGGTGATCGGCCATGAGATCGGCCACGGTTTCGACGACCAGGGCTCGCAATACGACGGCGACGGCAAACTCAACGACTGGTGGACCGAAGAGGACAAGGCCAATTTCAAGGCGCTCACCCAGAAGCTTATCGACCAGTACAACGAGTTCGTGCCGACGCAGCTCGCCGAAAAGTATTCGGATGACCCGTCGAAGGCCCCTCATGTGAACGGCGCGTTGACCATCGGCGAGAACATCGGCGATTTGAGCGGTGTGAACATCGCTCTCAAGGCCTATGCGTTCGCTCTCGATGAAGCGGCCGGCCGCGGCAAGGATGGTTCCACGGAAGCCATCGAAGCCGCGCTTGCCGATGCTCCTGAAATCGACGGCTTCACCGGCCTGCAGCGTTTCTTCCTGAGCTACGCTTCGATTTGGCGCACTAAGAATCGCGACGAGTTGGCGGAGCAGTATCTGCAGATCGACCCGCACTCCCCCGCCGAATGCCGTACGAACGGCATCGCCCGTAATGTGGACCTGTTCCACAAGGCGTTTGGCGTGCAGCCCGGCGACGGCATGTGGCTCGCACCGGAGCAACGCGTGCGCATCTGGTAACAGGCCATGCCAGCGATCGCATAAGCGTCAGGCAATCGTCAGAAGCCATCGCCGCCGAATTCCTCACGTAGGGGTTCGGCGGCGTTGCTATCCGTACCGGCCTGCGAGCCGCCTTGCTCGTCAACGCCGGAACTCTGCCCGTCCATCGCATTGACTGAAGTTTCGCCCCGCTGTTGGGCGGCTTGCACATATGGATCACGTCCTAAAGCCTGTCCAGGCTGCGCGTCTTGCTGGCCGGAATCGTTTTTCTTGGCGAGTTTGCGGAAGGTGGAGACACCGTAGCTCAAATCATGCCCCGCCGCATTCGCTTCCATGACGAGTTTCGACTGTTGCTTGCCGTTCTGGTCCACCCAGCTTTCCGCCGCCAGCACGCCGGTCACGATGACCGGTTCGCCTTTTTTGAACGATTGGCAGATGCTTTCGGAAAGGCCTCGATATGCCTTCACCGTGATCCATGTGGTGGGCAGGTCCTTCCACTGTTGCGTTCGGCCATCGAAATAATGTCTGGTGCTGGCCAGCCGGAATGAGCTGGCATGCGGCATGCCTTCCCGATTGAATTGCGTGGGCTGGCCGCCCACATATCCCGTGATGGTGAGGAGACCCTGCTGCTGCGCCATGTTCGGCCCTTTCTGTTTGACGAATGATGGACCGCGGAAAGCGCCGTTGACGGCACGGAAGCGACAGGCAGTGAGGTGGATTTATGGTGAGAGAGGGTAAACTGCATGCCCTTCCCGCATCTTCACGTTTCCGCGGTAAGACCACTATCGCCGAACGTTCCATCCGTCTGCAAGCCCAACCGGAGAATGTGGATAACTTGAGATCGTCGGGCGAGTCGTGGATTGTCGGTGGATAATTTCGACTTATCCACCGACATCCACAATCCTCATGTGCGTGAGATGCGCACGGTATTCCCCATGAAAAACAAAAAACGGAAGACCACCTGCTTGATGGTCTTCCGTTGCCGTATGTCGTTCGTCGGATCAAACCGACGCGCTACGGATTGCCGTATGTCACTTGAGCAGTGCAGCGACGCGGTCCGCGATCGCCTGCGCGGCGTCCGCGACCGGCACCGCTTCGGCGTTCTCACCGTTGCGGTCGCGCACTTCGATGGTGCCGTTGTTGACGGTGTCGCGGCCGGCGACGGCGATGATCGGCACGCCGATGAGTTCGGCGTCCTTGAACTTGACGCCCGGAGACACCTTCTTGCGGTCGTCGAAGATGACTTCGATGCCCTTGGCCTCAAGCTCACCGATCAGCTGTTCTGCGGCTTCGAACGCGGCCGCATCCTTGCCGGTGGCCACGACGTGCACCTGTGCCGGCGCGATGACTGCCGGCCACGCCAGACCCTTCTCGTCGTGATGGGTTTCGGCGATGCAGGCCATCACACGGGAGACGCCGATGCCGTAGGAGCCCATCCACACCGGAACGGTCTTGCCGTTCTGGTCGAGCACCTTCAGGCCGAGCGCGTTGGAATACTTGAGGCCCAGCTGGAACACCTGGCCGATTTCCACGCCGCGCTCGAAGCTCAGCGGGCCGGAACCGTCCGGGCTCATGTCGCCATGACGTACCTGCACGGCTTCGACGGTGCCGTCGGCCTCGAAATCGCGGCCGTACACCAAATCGTAGTAATCCACGTCCTGCTCGTCGGCGCCGGTGAACCATGCGGAACCGCGTGCCACGTGCGCGTCGATCAGGTAGCGCAGCGCGTCACCGGTCTCGGACGCGTTCTCGGCCTTCTTTCCGTCGCGTGCCTGCGGGCCAAGCGCCATCGGTCCGATGTAGCCCTTGACGAGTTCCGGATGCTTCTTCAGATCCTCGTCGGTGGCTTCCTCGATCTCGGCCGGGGTGAACTGCGCCTCAAGACGCTTCATGTCGACGGTACGGTCGCCCGGAACGCCTACGACCACGAGCTCGCGCCACGGCTCGTCGTGGTCTTCGTCCTGCGGATGCATGACGGCGATGACGACGTTCTTCAGAATGTCGGAGGCCTGCCAATCGCGGCCGTCGGAACGAGGATGGTTGGCGTTGGCGAATTCGACCATCTTGTCGATGGTGGCCGCTTCCGGAGTCGGGCGCTTTTCGGCTGCCGGCGTTGCGGTAAAGTCGATGGCTTCCGGTTCCGGAGTGGTCAGCGCCTCGACGTTCCAGGCCTTGCCGGACGGCGACTGGGCGAAGGTGTCCTCGCCGATCTCCATCGGAGCCAGGAACTCCTCGGATTCGAAGCCGCCCATCGGGCCGGCCATGGCGTGCACCGGCACGTACTTCAGGTCGAGACGGTTGAAGATGCGCTCGTATGCGCCGCGCTCGTCCATGTATGCCTTGACGAGGCCTTCCTTGTCGAGGGTGAAGGAGTAGGCGTCCTTCATGATGAACTCGCGGCCGCGGATCAGGCCGGCGCGCGGACGGAACTCGTCGCGGTACTTGGTCTGGATCTGGT
>OLSM01002208.1_pt1 | contig 12941 bp, 12 predicted proteins | sample 1672721 | NCBI WGS metagenome assembly OLSM01 (sample SAMEA3136717, study PRJEB25190) | human gut metagenome | reverse complement strand
ACATGTAGCCGCTTTTGCCGTTTACGGTCACGGCATACCACACGTCGCTTTTATCCGTTACGGTAATGGCCGTGCCGCCCGGAATCACGCCGAGTGAATTGTAATTCGTGCCCTTGCCGCTGCGCAGGTGTACGCCCGTGGTTGTTTTTGCGGCTTCGCCGTTTGTGCCCGTGCCGGAATTATCGGAGCTGCCGGAGTCGGAAGAATCATCCTCGTTCACCGTGCCGGTCACGTTTAGATATTCGGAGAAAACGTAGCCCTTCTGACCGGAAGCCGTTGTCACGGCATACCATTCGCTGTTCTTCGTGCTTGTCACGTTCACTTTTGTACCCTCTGCCAGCACCGTAATGGTGTCATAGCTAAGGCCAGGGCCCTTGCGCAGGCGCACACCGGCAGTCGTCTTCGCGTTGAATGCGGAGTCTGCTTCGGAGAAGCTGCCGTTTGCGGAAGACGGCGTTTTGTCGGAAACACCGTCGCTGCCGAAGGTATACGTCACACCGTTGATGGTGCGGGTGGTGTTGATGACATATTCGCCGTTTTCATAATAGAAATAGTCGCCGTCAAACTTATACCAGCCTGTCGTGGGGTATGTAATGCTGCCGAGCTTGTGCCATTGCAGCCAACCATGGCCCGGAATGGATTCGTAGCGCATATTAACGCCCCATGTGCTGTTGTCCACCACCATGCCGTTGCCGACGTACACGCCCACGTGGTCATAGTTCGCAATGGTCACAATTAGGCCGTGCGTGCGCGGGATCGTATCGATAGGGCCGGATTCCACCGCGTCATTCGCCTGCGCCGTAACGGTGCGGGGATAGTTCCAGTTCGGCTGAATGTTGCTGTTATCATCCACCCAGCAGAAGTAAGAATAAATAAGACCGCTGCAATCCGAGGCGCGCACACCGTTCGAGTTGAAGTTGCCGTAAGCGCCGTAAGAATACTGCCAACCGTCGCGATAGGCCTTTAAAGCGTGCTCCGCAAGGCCGATGGACGTCAGCTCCGCGGAAGCCGCGCTGACGGTCGTGCCGGTGTTCGGCAGTACAGTGCTGCATATCAAAATAAGCGCGGCAAGCAAAAAGGCCGCAGCCGTTCGGGAAAGCTTTTTCACGTTCTGCATTGTTGTGTTCCTCCGTTCGTCATTACATTATATAAACGTATAAGCGTGTGTTCACGGCGGACGGTCCGCCGCAAAGATGTGGGCAATAGTTATTACAAATCGGTAACATTGTATCACAAAGATTACAAAAATGCAACCCCTATTCGTTCTCATGTGCAAAGGAGCTTATACTATCTGTATACAACATTGAAAACGCAGAATGTTTCACGCTGTGAAATGTTATAAGACCGCCGGGTTTTCCACAAATCACTCACCCTGTGGGGGAAAGTTGAGTGTATCCGCAAAAACCGCGGAATCCGCCGCCGAAACGCCCGGAAACCTTGACAAAATCCCGTGAAAATGCAATAATATTAAGTCAATAGAATGTCATCAAACACACTATTTATAAACACGCTTGTGTTTTGATAAACTGGAGGGAGAAAACGTGTCTAAAGAGCTTGCTAAGGCTTACGAGCCGAAAGAAGTTGAAGACCGGATCTATGACTTCTGGATGAAGGGCAAATACTTTCATGCCGAGGTAGATCCCAAAAAGAAGCCGTACACCATCGTCATTCCGCCCCCGAACATCACGGGTCAGCTGCACCTTGGCCATGCCATGGATGAAACGCTGCAGGATACGCTCATTCGTTGGCGCAGAATGCAGGGCTATTCTGCTCTGTGGCTGCCGGGCACCGACCACGCTTCCATCGCAACGGAGGCGAAGATCGTTGAGGCCATGCGCAAAGAGGGCATCACAAAGGAAGAAATCGGCCGCGAAAAGTTCCTGGAGCGCGCCTGGGCGTGGAAGGATCAGTACGGCGGCAGGATTGTCGAGCAGCTCAAAAAGCTCGGCTCCTCCTGCGACTGGGATCGCCTGCGCTTCACGATGGACGAGGGCTGCAACAAGGCCGTCAACCACGTTTTCAAGAAGCTGTACGATAAGGGGCTCATCTACCGCGGTGAGCGCATCATCAACTGGTGCCCGCACTGTAAGACCTCCATTTCCGACGCCGAGGTCGTGTTCGAGGAAAAGGAAGGCTCCTTCTGGCATCTGCGTTACCCGTTGAGCGACGGCTCCGGCTACATTGAGCTTGCGACCACCCGCCCGGAAACCATGCTGGGCGATACCGCCGTGGCGGTGCACCCGGATGACGAGCGCTACAAAGCACTCGTCGGCAAAACGGTCATTCTGCCGCTCGTCAATAAAGAAATCCCGATCATTGCCGATAGCTACGTGGAGCAGGACTTCGGTACCGGCGTTGTGAAGATCACCCCGGCACATGACCCGAACGACTTCGAGGTTGGTCTGCGCCATAATCTGCCCGTCATCAACGTCATGGACGACGGCGGTGTCATCAACGAAAATGGTGGCAAATACGCCGGTATGCCGGCACTCGAGGCCAGAAAGCAGATTGTCAGGGATCTCGACGAAGCAGGCTTCCTCATTAAAATTGAGCCGATCAAGCACAACGTCGGCACCTGCTATCGCTGCGGCACCGTTGTGGAGCCGCGCGTTTCCACGCAGTGGTTTGTCAAAATGGAGCCCCTCGCAAAGCCGGCCATCGATGCCGTTAAGGACGGCGACATCCGCTTCATTCCGGAGCGCATGGATAAGGTCTATTATAATTGGATGGAGAACATTCGCGATTGGTGTATCAGCCGCCAACTGTGGTGGGGCCATCGCATTCCCGCCTTTTACTGCGATACCTGCGGCGAAATGACCGTTTCACGGGAGGATATCGCCATTTGTCCCAAGTGCGGCGCGCCCGTCCACCAGGACGAGGATGTGCTGGATACCTGGTTCTCATCCGCACTGTGGCCATTTTCTACGCTGGGCTGGCCGGAGCAAACCGAGGATTTGAAGTATTTCTATCCGAACTCCGTGCTGTCCTGCGGCTATGATATCATCTTTTTCTGGCTGGCGCGCATGGTATTCTCCGGTATCGAACAGATGGGCGAATGCCCCTTTGAAGTGGCGCTGATGCATGGTCTGGTACGCGATGCGCAGGGCCGCAAAATGTCAAAGTCTTTGGGCAATGGTATCGATCCGATTGAAGTCATTGACAAGTATGGCGCAGATGCACTTCGTCTGACACTGATTACCGGAAATGCACCGGGAAATGACATGCGGTTCTACTGGGAGCGTGTGGAGGCATCCCGTAACTTCGCCAATAAAGTATGGAATGCATCCCGTTTTATCATGATGAATCTGGATGGATTTGAACTCCATACGCCGTCAAAGGATGAGTTACATGCAGCAGACAAGTGGATTCTTTCCAAGGTGAATACCCTTGCAAAAGATGCCACAGAAAATATGGATAAATTTGAACTCGGAATTGCTGTACAGAAAGTATACGATTTCATCTGGGATGAGTTCTGTGACTGGTACATTGAGATCGCAAAAGTCCGTACCTATAAAAAGGATGAAGATCCGGTATCTGCCAATGCAGCACTGTGGACCTTAAAGACCGTACTGACCGAGGCATTGAAACTGTTACATCCGTATATGCCATTTATCACAGAAGAAATCTTCTGTACCTTACAGTCAGAGGAAGAGACGATTATGCTCTCCAAGTGGCCGGAGTACAAAGAAGAGTGGAACTTCCCGGCAGAGGAATCTGCCATTGAGCACTGTAAGGATCTCGTTAAGGGAATCCGTAATGTCCGCACAGAAATGGATGTTCCGCCATCAAGAAAGGCAAAGCTTTATATTACATCTGAGGATGCAGGGCTTCGCACTGTTTTTGAAGAAAATAAGGAAGTATATGTAAATCTTGCTTCTACCAGCGAGATTATAGTACAGGCAGACAAAAACGGTATCAGTGAGGATGCGGTTTCCGTTGTGATTCCAGGAGCAGTTCTTTATCTGCCACTGGAGGATCTGGTAGATTTTGAAAAAGAAAAAGAGCGTTTGCATAAAGAAAAAGATAAGCTGACGAAGGAACTTGCACGTTCTAAGGGCATGCTTTCCAATGAAAAATTCTTAAATAACGCAAAACCAGAAAAGGTACAGGAAGAGAAAGACAAGCTGGCAAAGTATGAGCAGATGATGGCTCAGGTAGAAGCGCGGCTGGCACAAATGAAATAAATGGTTTCGGATTTCTATAGCAGAGAGGGGAAAATGCCATGGAAGATATTTCAATGAGAGGTGCGGTTGTCCGGATTTCACAGGATAGTATGGAAGCATATTTGACATTGCAGCCACCGGAGGCCGGAGAGGGATACACATTATCAGAGCTGGTGCGGTATATCCGCACCCAGCGGGTAACCAATGGAATTGACGAAGCGGCGATCCAGGAGATGATCGATGGCGGAGTGTACATGAGAGATGTATGTATTGCAAAAGGACAGCCACCGGTCAATGCAGAAAACGGCCGCTATGAACTTCATTTCAATCCGGATGTGGATGGAAAACCAAAGGTCAAGGAGGATGGTTCCATAGATTACTGGAGCATCCGTACAGTGGAGATGGTAAAAGAAGGTCAGACAATTGCCACCTATTATCCACCAACCGAGGCGGTAAACGGGATGAATGTTTCGGGAAAGCCGATACTGGCAGTCCGTGGCAAGCCATTGCAGCCACTCCGCGGAAAAGGATTTCACTGTACAGAAGACGGAAGTACTTATATTGCAGACCTGTCTGGAAAGATTGAAATGTCAAACGGAAAGATCCGGATATCCGCAGTTTATGAAATTCCCGGTGATGTGGGAATCGGTACAGGAAATGTGGAATATCACGGAGATGTTGTAATCCACGGTGGAATCAAACCGGGGGCAAAGGTAAGTACGAGTGGAAGTCTCACGGTAGACGGTATCTGCGAGAACTGTGTGATTGAAGCGGGAAAAGATATTGTCCTGCGAAGCGGTGTTCTCGGTGGAAACAAGACCAGTATTCGTGCAGGTGGGAATATCCACGCAAAATTTTTCGAATACTGTAAGGTGAAAGCCGATGGCTTTATTGAAGTGACTTATGCATTAGACAGTCATATGATCAGTTTTGATCATATTTATGTAACCGGAAAAAAGGGAAGTATCATTGGCGGATATGCCTACGCAATCAGTGGAATGGATGTGAATGTAATCGGAAATTCCACGGAAGTAAAGACACAGGTGCATGTCGGAGTCAGTGCGCAGATGCGGCAGGAACTGTCGGATCTGCAGAAATCCATTGAAGAAAATGGGGAAGTGATCAAGAAGATTACCACTGGGCTGAAACAGTTTGAACTGGTGGCTGCGCAAAAAGGAATTGATGTATCGAAAGATCCGCGCAGAACTGAGCTTCTTCGTGCCAAAATGAAAACGCAGGCAGATATTGCTGAAAGCCAAAAAGCGGTAGATCGTCTGGAAGAACTGGTCAAACGCGGGGAAAATGCAAAGATCAGTGTCGTACGCAAAGTGTATTCCGGATGTGTTGTAACCATTGACCAGCAGACGCTTACCGTAAAAGAACTGCAGGAATCCGTTTGTTTCCAGAAGAAAAAAGAAGGGGTTGTGATGATCTCTCTCAAGTAAACAGATGCAGTTCCTGTAATATTTCCGAGAAATAATGCGAATAAATTTACTTGCATATCCAATGCATTATATTATAATTAAGATACATGGGAACGCAGAACCTGTATATCGCAAAAAGGAGCAGGAGAAATGATTAATTTTGAAAAAGAGCTGAAGAATTTTCAGCCGAGTCTGGAAGTAGAAGAAGCCGAGGCTGCAATTTATAACCATGATCTGACAGATGTAACGGATATTATTACCGAAATATTGCGTGATGTACGTCAGAATGGCCAGCAGTTAGGACAGTAATGAAAAAGAGGAAGAAATGATTTGTTATAAATGTGGACAGGAGGTTGGAAATGCAAAGCGCTGCCCGAATTGCGGGGCAGATCTTTCCGTATTTTTGAAAGTGCGTCACATTTCCAACGCGTATTATAATCTGGGGCTGGAACAGGCGGGCGTGAGAAATCTTTCCGGAGCGATTGTCAGCCTGAAAAACAGTCTGAAGTTTAATAAATATAATATTGATGCACGAAATCTTCTGGGATTGATTTATTGCGAGACAGGAGAAGTGGTAGATGCCTTAAGTGAATGGGTGATCAGCCGCAGTTATCAGCCGAAGGACAATCTTGCCAGTCATTATCTTGATGAGATCCAGCAGGACCGGGGAAGATTGGATTCCGTAAATCAGACGATTAAAAAATATAACCAGGCATTGCACTATTGCAAGCAGGACAGTCGGGATCTGGCAATTATCCAGCTGAAAAAGGTACTTTCGCTGAATCCGAAGCTTGTCAAGGCACATCAGCTGCTGGCGCTTCTTTATCTGCAGGACAATAAGCTGGAACTGGCAAAAAAAACTTTGCGCAATGCGGGAAAGATTGATACAAATAATACAACCACCCTGCGTTATCTGCGCGAAGTGAATGCAAGACTGAAGGAAAAAAGTCCTTCCAAAAAGCCGAAGGATGATGATCTGATTTCTTATCAAAGTGGAAATGAGACCATTATCATGCCGAAGCGGTTTAAGGAATCTTCGATTGGGGCAACATTGGTATATATCGTGATCGGACTAATCGTGGGTACTGCGATTACCGCGTTTCTGATCGTGCCGAGCGTCCGCAACAAGGCAAAAGAAGAGGCACAGAGAAAACTGGTTGAGGCGAGTGATACCATTTCCACGAATGGACAGACAATCAAAGATCTGGAAGGACAGGTGGAGGATCTGAAAAATCAGCTGGAGGAGCAGACGACCAACAACGAAAAGGTCAAGGTTAAGATATCCACTTATGAAAATCTCCTACAGGCATGTGTTTCCTATTATGGATCAAAGGATGTGACGACTGCGGGAGAGACGCTGGACAAAGTAAAGACGAAGTATCTGTCCGATAAAGCCAAAACCATATATGATGATATCCATGGGGAGGTACAGGATAAGTATCTGAATCAGCTTTACAAGGAAGGCTATAGTTTGTACTCCCGTGGAAAGTATAAGGACGCCATCGATACATTAAAACAGATTACGGATGAGCAGGAAGATTTCCAGGACGGATCAGCTGCCTATTACCTGGCGCAGTCCTACCGGAAAAACGGGGATCTGAAATCTGCAAAACCGTATTATCAGTATGTAATTGAAAATTATCCGGATACGGAGCGGGCGAGAACGTCTCAGAATTATGTAGACGCACAGGAATAAAAAGGAACACATTGCATTACAAAAGACACTACAGTACAGGTTACTGTCGGTGTCTTTTTTTGCTTATTTATAAAGAAGTAAGGGAAAGGAAGAGGTTTTATATGGTAGCAGCATATCGAAAGGAAGCGGACTGCATGATTGTGCCGATGCCGCGGGAGGTGGATCATCATGTGGCAGGCAATATGAGCAGGGAAATAGATCTGCTGGCGGAAAGCTGGCATGTTCACAGGATTGTATTTGATTTTGCGGGGACTGATTTTATGGACAGTTCCGGAATCGGTATATTAATAGGAAGAAAAAAGATGATGGACATGCATGCAGGAAAAGTGACAGCGGTAAATCTGGGAGAACGGGTGTATAAAATATTTGAAAAATCAGGGTTGTTTCAGATTATTTCATTGGAAGAGGAGGAAAAATAAAATGGTGCAGGAAAATCATATGCAGGTTCATTTTGATGCAAAATCCGTAAATGAGGGATTGGCACGCATGGTTGTGACCGCATTTATGACAAATATGAATCCGACGCTGGAGCAGATTGCAGATGTAAAGACAGCAGTGAGTGAGGCTGTGACAAATGCCATTATCCATGGATACGAAGATGAAACGAAACAGGTGGAACTGACCTGTGACCAAAACGGTCAGCAATTGGTGGTAACGGTGGAAGATCACGGAGTCGGAATTGAAGATCTTGAACAGGCATTGCAGCCTTTTTTTACTACAAAACCGGAATTGGAACGTTCCGGTATGGGCTTTTCCTTTATGGAGGCATTTATGGATCGGATTGAGGTACGGTCAAAAAAAGGAGAAGGAACACGTGTGGTTATGTGGAAATACATAGAAAGGGAACGTGAGCAGTAAGATACCGGCAAAAGAGGAAAATGGACGACAGAACATCCAGAGGGCGCAGCAGGGAGACCGGAAGATCAGGCAGCAGATGATAACCGAGAATATGGGGCTGGTTTATATGGTGGCGAAACGATTTGCAAACCGGGGAACCGATTTGCAGGATCTGACACAGATCGGAGTGATTGGTCTGATCAAGGCGATCGACCGGTTTGACACTTCGCTATCCTACTCTTTTTCTACCTATGCGGTTCCGCTTATTATGGGGGAAATCCGGAGATTTTTACGGGATGACGGTATGATTCATACGAGTCGCCAGATGAAAGAACATGCAAGAAAAATAGCAATTGTCAGAGAACAAATGAAAAAGACACAAAATAAGGAGCCGACATTGCAGGAACTGGCGGAAAAGACAGGAATTGCCATTGAAGATCTGGTGGTGGCAATGGAAGCAGGAAGAGAGGTGGATTCTTTTTCACGACCGGTGACGGAAAATGACGGAAAAGTGATGACTTTGGAAGAAAAGCTGGAGGATAATCACCGGTTTGAAACTCCGCTTCTGAATCATATTGCATTGAAACAGGCGATCGACCAGCTGCCGGAGGAAGAGGCACAGCTGATAAAATTTCGCTATATGGACAATCTTTCCCAGGCAGAAACAGCAAAGCGCATGGGGAAAAATCAGGTATCCGTATCGCGCAGTGAGAGGAAGATACTGGAAAAACTTCGCAGAAAAATGTTGTAGCTACCACTTACAGGTACAGGGAAAATCTGGTATAATTTGCACGTAAAAGATCACAAAAGGGAGAAATTAACATGGGAGAATATTTGCAGGAAGCCGTGTTGCCGGTGCAGTACGACAATTATGTGTTTGATCTGTACGGGACACTGGTGGATATCCACACAGAGGAAGATTTTCCAAAACTGTGGGAGAAACTGGCATTGTTTTTTGGATATTACGGGGCCATTTATGAACCGAAGGAATTGCAGAAGCGCTATGCGGCACTTGTCAGCGACTGTGAGCGTGCGTTGAAAAAGACGCTGGAAGAGGACAGGCATTATACGCATGAGGCATCTCCGGAGATTGAGATCGGGGAAGTGTTTGAAAAACTGTATCAGGAAAAAGGGATCGTGGCCGATAAGACCCTTGCCATACATACCGGACAGTTTTTCCGTGCGCTGTCTACCGATTATGTCCGTTTGTATCCGGGGACACAGCAGATGCTTGCCAGTCTGAAAAAAATGGACAAAAAAGTATATCTGTTATCGAATGCCCAGCGCATTTTTACCGCATATGAAATGAATGTTTTAGGCATTACAAAATATTTTGATGATATTTTGATTTCTTCGGATTATCACACGAAAAAACCGGACAAACGTTTCTTTCATATATTGTTGGAGCGGCATAAGCTGGATGTGTCACATTCCCTGTATATCGGGAATGACAGCCGTTGTGATGTCGGTGGTGCAAAAGGTGTCGGAATGCCGGTGTTTTATGTAAATTCCAATATTTCCCCGAAAAATGATGACGGAAAAGAGGCAGACTATATTGTAGAGAATTTTTGTGCCTGGAAGGAGGTAACCATATGAGTAAATTAAAACCAGGAAAAGTAGCAATTATCGGATGTGGATTTGTCGGTTCTGCATCTGCATTCGCCCTGATGCAGAGCGGATTATTTACCGAGATGGTGCTTTTGGATGCAAACCATCAGAAAGCAGAAGGGGAAGCCGAAGATATCGTACACGGAATTCCGTTTGGAAGACCGATGCAGATTTATGCCGGAGATTATGATGATATTGCGGATGCAGCCATTATTGTAATTACAGCAGGTGCAAATCAGAAGCCGGACGAAACGCGGCTGGATCTGGTGCACAAAAACATTGCAATTTTCCAGTCGATTATTCCGGAAATTACAAAAAGAGATTTTGAAGGAATTCTTCTGATTGTTGCAAATCCGGTAGATATTCTGACTTACACGGCGCAGAAACTGTCCGGTTATCCGGAAAAACGGGTAATTGGTTCCGGAACTGTGCTGGATTCTGCCAGACTGAAGTATCATCTGGGACAGCATCTGGGAGTGGACAGCAGAAGTGTACATGCTTTTATCGTGGGAGAACACGGGGACAGTGAGATTGCGGCATGGAGCAGTGCGAATATATCCGGAATACCGCTGGACAATTTCTGTGAGATGCGGGGGCACTATAATCATATGGAAGCAACGGAACGTATCGCCGCGGAGGTAAAACAGAGTGCCTATGAGATTATTTCCAAAAAAGGAGCCACATATTATGGAATTGCCATGTCAGTTAAGCGCATCTGCGAAGCAATCATAAGAGATGAAAAATCAATTCTGCCGATTTCGACCATGCTGCACGGAGAGTATGGAATCTCAGACGTGGTGTTAAGTCTGCCGTGTATCGTTGGCCGCGATGGCTATGAAACCAAGGTTCCAATCGATCTGGATCAGGAGGAAGTTTCCAGACTGCATGAGTCTGCAAATACGCTGAAAGAAGTTCTTTCGGAGTTCTTTGCCGAAAATTAGTTTTTTTGTGCTTGCATTTTGGGGAAGAAAGGGGTAGAATACCACAGTGGGTAGAGCAAAGGCGTCGTAATGTATGTACGACGCCTCTTTTTATATATAAAGTGTATGACCATGTGAGAAATATACAAATATGACATATAGTTTATATAAAAAAAACGTTTTACTTTTTACAATATGACAAATATAATAGCTTTTGATTCAAAAGTTAAGAAAGGAAGTGAGACTGTTGGATGCGTTGGTAAAGAATCTGATGGAGGAGCTGAATTGCGATACCGTCTTTACAATCCCGCTGTTTGGTGGCATTCCGATCTATGAATCGGTTGTTGTTACATGGATCATCATGGCGGTCATTCTTCTTTTGTGTCTGATCCTTGTCAGAGGACTTAAAGTTGAGAATCCAAGCCGTAAGCAGGTAGTACTTGAACTTGCTGTTTCAAAACTGTATGGATTCTTTGAGGACACGATAGGAGAAAACGGTAAAGCGTACATTCCGTACCTGGCAGCAGTTGCCATCTACATAGGAATTGCCAACCTCATCGGCCTATTAGGCTTCAAGCCGCCGACAAAAGACATGAATGTCACGGTAGCGCTTGCATTGATGAGTATCATCTTAATTGAAGCAGCAGGAGTGAAAGGTACCAAAGGCTGGTTAAAGAGTTTTGCGGAACCGATGCCTGTAGTTCTTCCAATTAACATTCTTGAGATATTCATCAAACCATTATCACTTTGTATGCGATTGTTTGGAAACGTACTTGGTTCCTTCGTTATTATGGAGTTACTGAAGATGGTGGTTCCACCCGTACTTCCAGCAATATTCAGTTGTTACTTTGATATTTTTGACGGACTGATTCAGGCATACGTATTTGTATTCCTTACAGGCTTGTTCATCAAGGAAGCAACGGAGTAACACACTAATTAACTGAGAAAAGAAAAGGAGAAAACATTATGTCAGCATCATTATTTGTAGCAATCGGAGCAGGAGTAGCAGTATTAACAGGTATCGGAGCAGGTCTTGGAATCGGTAAGGCAACAGGTTCCGCAGTAGACGCTATCGCAAGACAGCCGGAAGCAGAAGGTAAGATTTCCAAAGCATTACTTCTTGGTTGTGCACTTGCCGAGGCAACCGCTATTTACGGTTTCGTTATTGCATTACTTATCATTCTTTTCTTAAAATAATGATTACCTGCGTAATTATTACATTAAGAAAGGAGCAGTAAACTATGCTGAGTTTAAATCCATGGGATATCTTGTGGACGATCGTAAATCTGCTTGTTTTATATGCAATCTTTCGTAAGTTTTTGTTTCAGCCGGTCATGAATATCATTCATGAGAGAGAGGACATGATCAACAAACAGTTCGAGGATGCCCAAAAACAGCAGGACGATGCAGCGCAGATGAAGAGTGAGTATGAGAACCAGTTAAAGGGTGCCAGAGAAAAGGCAGATCAGATCATTCTCGATGCAAAGACGCGTGCACAGGAAGAATATAACAATAAAATGGAAGCAACCAGGGTCGAAGCAGATCATATGCTTGAGAAAGCAAAGAGTGATATTGCAAATGAGCAGGAAAAGGCAACAAGAGATGCTCAGGCAAAGATTGCAGAGCTTGCTTTGCTGGCTGCTAAGAAGATTATGAAGACGGGTGAAGCACATGACGCAGGCAGCAGTAAATAGTGCCAAGGTACTATACCGGCTGTCTGTCAGCAGAGAGGATGTCGAGAAAGCGGAAAAACTTTTCTTTATGACACCGCAACTGCAGAAAGTTCTGACGAGCCCGGTCGTACCGGCAGCAAAAAAGTATGAAATTATCGATCAGGTATTTGCACTGGAAACGACAGAAGATGTGCTGGTCCGGTACATGAAGACCATGTGCAGGATTGGTAACATGACCGAGATGCAGGATATTTTCCAATATTATTATAAATACTGGGATCAGATGCATCATGTGGTTCGTGCGGACCTGATTTATGCCGAGACTCCGAGCAAAGAAGAGGAGGCCGAGGCGAAAGAAATTCTGGATAAAAACTATCCGGATAGTGAGATTACCCTGACGCAGAGTGTGGATGAGTCGCTGATCGGTGGCTATGTTGTTAAGGTGGGATATAAAGAATATGACCACAGCTATGAAGGACGTCTGCGTCAGTTACAAAGAAAACTTACAGGGAGGTGACCCCTTTGGGCGCTATTAGTGCAACAGATATTATCTCCATTATTCAGGGTGAGATCGAAAATATCAACTGGGATGAACAAAGCCGTGAGACAGGTGAGGTCAT
>OLSM01002206.1_pt1 | contig 12946 bp, 10 predicted proteins | sample 1672721 | NCBI WGS metagenome assembly OLSM01 (sample SAMEA3136717, study PRJEB25190) | human gut metagenome | reverse complement strand
GAGAACTACAGTATCTTACATTATACGACAGAACCAACGAAAATACAAACAGAAGTTATGTATGGCATTGTAGAAAAAAGTGCCTGGAAGTGAACAAAAGATGTAAATTATGTGAAAAGAGAGTAAAGAGGTGGAATGGAATTGACAAAGTAAAAAGCAGACGATAAAATAACATACGTGGAAGGAGGTTTTGAATGAAGAACTGGTTAGATAAAATGGAGCGCAGATTCGGGCGCTATGCAATTAGAAATCTTACGATGTATCTGCTTGCAGGCTATGCAATCGGATATCTTTTGAGTTTTACGATGCCACAGCTTCTTACCTATTTTACACTGGAACCGGCACTGATTTTGAAAGGACAGGTGTGGCGACTTCTAAGCTGGGTGATCATCCCGCCGAATGACAATATTATTTTTGTTATCTTTATGATGCTGTTATACTATTCCCTTGGTAATACGCTGGAAAGCTACTGGGGGGCATTTCGTTACAATGTTTACATTTTTTCAGGAATATTATTTACAGTTATTGGAGCCTTTATTGTGAATGGACTGATCGGAGGCATTACCGGATTTGGAAGCCTTTACAGTACTTACTATATCAATATGTCCATTTTCCTTGCATGTGCATCCATCATGCCGGATTATCAGCTTTTGCTTTACGGCATTATCCCGATCAAGATGAAGTGGCTTGCAATTCTGGATGTGGTTCTGCTTGCGGTAGACGCAGTGCAGGGCGGTCTGATCATACGGATCGTGATCATCGCATCGCTTTTGAACTTTATTATTTTCTTTTTCTGCAACCGGAATCTGCGTGGACACAGTCCGAAACAGGCTGCCCGCAGAAAGAAATTCCAGAAGCAGATAAGCCGTCCGCAGAATCAGTATGCAGGCGGTGCAAAGCACAGATGTGCAGTGTGCGGTCGTACTGAACTTGACGATCCGACACTGGAGTTCCGTTATTGTTCAAAGTGTAACGGGAATTATGAATATTGCCAGGACCATCTTTTCACACACGAACATGTGAAGTAGAGTTCTAACATAGAATCAAATTGAATAATAAGAGGAGGAAACAATGAAAAAAACCAAGATTGTTTGTACAATGGGACCAAACACCAACGACAGAGAAATGATGAGAAAGCTGATCCAGAATGGAATGAATGTGGCACGTTTCAATTTCTCACATGGTGATCATGAAGAACAGAAGTTCAGAATGGATATGCTCAAAGAGCTTCGCGAAGAGGAACATACAAACACTGCAATCCTTCTGGATACAAAGGGACCGGAAATTCGTACAGGAATCCTGAAAGACGGAAAGAAGATTACTTTAAAAGAAGGAGAAACCTTCACTCTGACAACAGAAGATATCGTAGGAGATAATAAGAGAGTATCTATCACATATAAGGGACTGGTACAGGATATTTATAAAGGCTGTACCATTCTGATCGACGATGGCCTGATCGGACTTCGTGTAGAGAGCAAGACAGAGACAGAGATTGTCTGTTCTGTAGTAAATGGTGGAGAACTTGGCGAAAGAAAAGGTGTTAACGTACCGAACGTAGCCATTCGTCTTCCGGCTATTACAGAAAAAGATAAGGATGATATCCGTTTCGGTGTAGAGCAGGATATTGACTTTATCGCAGCATCATTTGTAAGAAATGCAGAGTGTGTACTTGAGATCAAGGCATACTTAAAAGAACTCGGCGCTCCGTATATTCCAATCATTGCAAAGGTAGAGAACGCAGAAGGTATTGAGAATATTGATGAGATCATCCGTGCGGCTGATGGTATCATGGTGGCACGTGGAGATCTTGGTGTAGAGATCCCGGCAGAGGAAGTGCCGCATCTCCAGAAAATGATCATCCAGAAATGTAATGACAACTTTAAGACTGTTATTACTGCAACACAGATGCTGGATTCTATGATGCGTAATCCGCGTCCGACAAGAGCAGAAGTGACGGACGTTGCCAATGCGGTATACGACGGAACAGATGCAGTTATGCTTTCCGGAGAGACAGCACAGGGAAAATACCCTCTGGAAGCACTCCAGATGATGGTTCATATTGTAGAGACGACAGAGGAACATCTGGACTATGATTCCATTCTTGTTAAAGCCGGAGATCATCTGAAGTCAGGTGTGTCCAGTGCAATCGGATATGCTTCTGTACTTGCGGCAGCGAACCTGAATGCAAGATGCATTATCACTCCATCTGTATCCGGTGCAACAACAAGGGTTGTATCCAACCTTCGTCCGAGACAGGAAATCCTTGGAATTACACCGAACGAACGTACCCTTCGCCGGATGTCGATCTACTGGGGCGTAAGAGGATTGAAGTCTCTGGAATTCCATACAACAGATGATATCTGCAGTGGGGCAATTGATCTTGCACAGGCAAAGAAATGCGTGGACAGTGGAGATATTGTTGTCCTGACAGCTGGTATTCCTTCACCGAGCGTACAGCGTGAAAAGGGTTCTGTAAGTAATATGATGCGTATTGCAACCATCGACTAGACGAAAGAGAGATGAACAGAATGAAAAAAGAACCATTCGTAACAAAGACACAGTTAGATGAAATCGTAAAAGAATATCCGACTCCGTTTCATCTTTATGATGAAAAAGGGATTCGTGAAAATGTAAAAGCACTCAAAGAAGCATTTGCATGGAACAAAGGATATAAAGAATATTTTGCAGTAAAGGCAACTCCAAACCCATATATCCTCAATATTTTAAAAGAATATGGATGTGGATGTGACTGCTCTTCCTATACAGAGCTTTTAATGTCTGAGTCTGTCGGACAGGTTGGAGAAAATATTATGTTTTCTTCCAATGATACACCGGCAGAGGAATTTGCACTTGCTGATAAGCTCGGCGCGATCATCAACCTGGACGATATCACACACATTGATTTTCTGGAAAAGACGATCGGAAAGATTCCGGAGACGATCAGCTGCCGTTATAATCCGGGTGGACTTTTCAAAATTTCCAACAGCATTATGGATAATCCGGGAGATGCCAAATACGGTATGACAACCGAGCAGATTTTTGAGGCATTCCGCATTCTGAAGGCAAAAGGGGCAGAAGAGTTCGGCATCCATTCCTTCCTTGCAAGTAATACCGTAACCAATGATTACTACCCAGTTCTGGCAAAAACACTGTTTGAGCTGGCTGTAAAGCTGCAGAAAGAGACGGGCGTGAAGATTAAATTCATCAATCTTTCCGGCGGCGTCGGAATTCCGTACAAACCGGATCAGGAAGGCAATGACATCCGCGTGATTGGCGAGGGTGTACATAAAGTGTACGATGAAGTTCTCGTTCCGGCCGGCATGGGCGATGTTGCAATTTACACGGAAATGGGCCGTTTCATGATGGGACCGTACGGCGGACTCGTTACCCGCGCCATCCATCAGAAACACATCTACAAAGAGTACATCGGCTGTGATGCCTGCGCGGTCAACCTGATGAGACCGGCTATGTACGGCGCTTACCATCACATCACGGTGATGGGAAAAGAAGATCAGCCGTGCGACCACAAATATGACGTAACAGGCTCTCTGTGCGAGAACAACGATAAATTCGCGATCGACCGCATGCTTCCGGAAGTGGAAGTCGGAGACCTCCTCTTCATCCACGACACCGGCGCACATGGATTTTCCATGGGATACAACTACAACGGAAAATTAAAATCTGCAGAGGTTCTGTTAAAAGAGGACGGCAGCTTTGAAGTCATCCGCCGCGCAGAAACCCCGAAGGACTACTTCGCTACACTGGATGGAACACCGGAGTATGAGAAGATGTTTGGAAATAAATAAGAAATAACAACAGTAAAACCCCTTTCAAAAAGAACCATGCGGCAGATGGCCGGTTCTTCGAAAGGGGTTTTCTTTCTTTCAAAAGCTGTTTTTTTGAAGGGAAGACAATAAAAAAGATCTGCATCAACGTTCGTTTTTGCAGATCTTTTTTAGCTATGCCGCTGGCCGGACTCGAACCGGCACGGTTATTCACCGCTTGATTTTGAGTCAAGTGCGTCTACCAATTCCGCCACAGCGGCAGTGTTCGTAATCAGAACAAGATATATTTTACCATAAAAACAAGAAGGACGCAAGAGAAAAAAATGGAATAATTATCATAAAAACTTTCTAAAAAAGATTGACGAAAGGAAAAAATAGAAGTATAGTGTAGATAGTTTAGTACCATACTAAATTTTACATCATAAGTTCAAATAACGATTTATCGAAAACGCCATCGTTAGATGGTCCACAGTGTGTGGAACGAAAACTGTTGTCTTCATAGACAGCAGTTTTTTTGTTGTCTAAAATTAGAAATGAAACATGGTTATGATTCAGTACTGTGAGAACAGCGAGAACCAGGAAGTAGAATTGTTGAAAATAGGAAAGAAAAGATGTAAAAAATCAAAATATATGGTAAAATTAGATAAAATGTAGAAAATGGAGGAAAGAACAGATGAAAGGGGAATATTATCTCGGACTTGATATGGGAAGCAGTTCGGTTGGATGGGCTGTGACAAATGAGAAGTACGAAATTTTGCGCGCACATGGAAAAACACTTTGGGGTGTACGGCTATTTGACAGTGCACAGACTGCAGAAGAGAGAAGAGGGTTTCGGACAGCAAAACGAAGATTGGATCGTCGTAATTGGAGAATAGAATTGCTGCAGAAAATTTTTGCGGAAGAAGTAGAAAAGATAGATGATGGATTTTTTCGCAGAATGAAAGAGAGTCGTTACTGGCCAGAGGATAAGCGTGACAGGCAGGGAAAGTGTCCGGAACTTCCCTATGCATTGTTTGCGGATGATGATTACACAGACAAAGAATATCATAAACAGTTTCCAACCATCTATCATCTGAGAAAATGGTTAATGGAAACTGACGAAACGCCTGATATTCGCCTGATATATCTTGCTCTGCATCATATGATGAAACACAGAGGCCATTTTCTATTAAACGGAAATATCGAACAGGTAAGAGAATTTCAGACAACATTTGAACAGTTCCTTGAAGCAGTGCGGGCAGAAGAACTTGGCTTTTCTTCCGAGATTGGAGTGGAAAGAAGCAAGGAAATAGAGGCAATTTTAAAAGACCGAACATTGACCAAATCTGCGAAAAAGACAAAAGCAGTAAAAGCAATGCGGGCAGAAACATCCTGTGAAAAAGAGTGGCTGGGATTGATTACCGGTGGAACAGCAAAACTGGGAAATCTGTTTGGGGAAAAACAGATGGATACACTGGAACGGCCAAAACTTTGCTTCGCAGATGCAGGTTATGAAGAATACGCTGGAGAGATCGAAGCAGAGCTGGGAGAAAAATATGTATTAATTGAACACGCAAAAGCAGTGTACGATTGGGCTGTTCTGGCTGATATTTTGCAGAACTATTCTTCTCTTTCAGAGGCAAAAGTGGCACTTTATGAAAAGCATAAAAAAGATCTGAAAGATCTGAAAAAGCTGGTCAGAGAGAATCTTTCAAGGGAAGAATATCAGAGACTGTTTGCAAAAAAGGATGAAAAAGCTAATTATTATGCGTATATCAAGGCACCAAAACAATGTAGTCAGGAAGACTTTTACGGTTATCTGAAAAAGAATATTCTGGGCAAGATATCAGATGTGACGAAAGCATCCTGCATGCAGAAGGAAATGGAAATGGGAACGTTTCTTCCGAAACAGACTGTAAAAGACAACAGTGTCATTCCATATCAGATTCATTTATATGAATTAAATGCAATCCTGAAAAATCTGGAAGATAAAGTTCCGCTACTGAAAGAGAATGGAGAGAAGATTCAAAAGATTTTCACATTCCGCATTCCGTACTACGTAGGACCCTTAAACGGAATTCGAAAAAAAGGGGAGAAGAGTAACTGGGCGGTACGAAAAGAAGGCAAAATATATCCATGGAACTTCGATGAGATGGTAGATTTGGAAGCAAGTGCAGAGCAGTTTATTCGAAGAATGACGAATAAATGTACTTATCTGCCAAGTGAAGATGTTTTACCAAAGTATTCTCTGCTGTACAGCAAATACGAAGTTTTAAATGAATTAAATAATCTGCGTTTGGATGGAGAAAAGATATCTGTAGAGCAGAAACAGAAAATATATGAAGAAGTATTCCAGAAAAGCAGAAAGGTTACACAGAAAAAACTGAAAAACTATTTAGTGAAAGAAGGAATTACCGGAAAAGAAGTTGAAATTACCGGAATTGATGGTGATTTCAAGAGTTCTCTTACGGCATACCATGACTTTAAAGAGAAATTAACAAATCTGTCACTGAACCAGGCGGAAAAAGAATGCATCATCCTGAACGTAACGCTGTTTGGAGATGATAAAGCGATACTGAAACAGAGATTAAAGAAACTGTTTCCGGAGTTGACAGAAAAACAAAGAGACAGCATAAGTAAACTGCCGTATCGTGGTTGGGGAAGACTCTCAAAAGTGTTTTTGGAAGAGACGGAAGCACCGGCACCGGAAACGGGAGAGGCATGGTCTATTATTCGGGCTTTGTGGGAGACGAATGACAATCTGATGCAACTGCTTAGCGAAAAATATTTGTTTGCATCGGCAATCGAAGAAAAGAATGGAAACGAACAGAAAAAACGGGATATTTCGTATGAATTAGTCGAGGAGCTTTACGTATCACCGGCAGTGAAGCGGCAGATTTGGCAGAGCCTTTTGATTGTAAAGGAAATCTGTAAAGTGATGGGAAACCCACCGAAACGTGTTTTTATAGAAATGGCAAGAGAAAAAACCGATCAGGGAAGAACCTCTTCAAGAAAAAAGAAACTGCTGGAACTTTATAAAAAATGTAAAGCGGAAGAAAAAGACTGGATAGATGAGATTGAAAAGCGTTCCGATGCGGAAATGAGAAGAGACAAGCTGTATTTGTATTATACGCAAAAAGGAAAATGCATGTATTCCGGTGAAACAATTGAACTGGAGGAATTGTGGGATAATCAGAAGTATGACATTGATCATATTTTTCCACAGTCCAAAGTGATGGATGATAGCCTGGATAACCGGGTACTTGTAAAGAAAAAGTGTAATCAGATGAAAGAGGATAAATATCCGATCGATGAAACAGTTCGGAAAAAAATGCAGCCATTCTGGAAATCTTTAGTGGATGCCGGATTGATCAGTGAAGAAAAATATAAACGGCTGATAAGAGGAAATGGATTTGAACCGTCTGAATTGGCTGGATTTATTTCCAGGCAGCTGGTGGAAACTCGTCAGAGTACAAAAGCGGCAGCAAGTATTCTGCAGCAGGTGATCCCGGATACACAGATTGTTTATGTAAAAGCGCCAACCGTTTCAAAGTTCCGTAAGGATTTTAAATTTCTGAAGGTACGGGAGATGAATGATTATCATCATGCGAAGGATGCTTATTTGAATATTGTCGTTGGCAACGCATATTTTGTAAAATTCACATCAAATCCGATTCACTTCATTAAGGAAAATCCGGGAAGAAGTTATAATCTGAAGAAGATGTTTGAACAGGAAAGAATTGAACGAAACGGAGAAATTGCCTGGGAAGGCGGGAACGGAACCATTGTGACAGTCCGAAAGTTTATGGAAAAGAACAACATTCTTGTGACGCGAAGATCGTATGAGGCAACAGGTGCATTGTTTGACCAGCAGATTGTCAAAAAAGGAAAAGGTCAGGTTCCGATCAAGAGCAGTGATGAACGGCTTTGTGATATACAGAAGTATGGAGGATATAACAAAGAGGCGGGAGCTTACTTTGTACTGGCAGAATCGGAGGGCAAAAAGGGAAAGAAAATACGAACAATCGAGTATGTGCCGATTCGTCTGAAAAAGGAAATTCAGAAGTCAGAAGAAAATATAATTCGGTATCTGGAAGAGGAAAGACAGTTAAAGAATCCGCGAGTGCTGGTGCCGGAAATCAAAATAGATACTCTGTTTTGTGTGGACGGATTTTATATGTGGGTTTCCGGAAGATCAGGGGATCAGCTATTGATGCAAGGTGCAAATCAGCTGGTACTTTCCCAGGAAGAAACAGAAATACTGAAAAAAATAGTACAGTACGTGGAACGTAAAAAACAGAATAAAGAACTGAAAATTTACGATTCCGACCATTTAGAAGAAAAGAAGGTGGTGATGCTGTATGAAACCTTTTTAAATAAATTAACAAATACGGTATATGCAAAAAAACTTGGAGCACAGGCAAAGACATTAACGGAAAAAAGAGAAAAATTTAAAGAATTATGCATAGAAGAAAAGTGTATCGTTTTGTATGAAGTTTTACATTTTTTCCAGTGCCAGAGTGCTGCCGCTGATTTGAAATTAATTGGAGGATCTGGAAGAGCAGGAATTTTGTGTCTCAACAAAAATATAACCGATTGCAGTCGAATCGAAATGATTCATCAATCGCCAACCGGTATCTACGAGCAGACAGTAGACCTGAATGCATTATGAGCTGGCGGATTGTGGTTATTTCCAAACGGGCAAAGCTGGACTATCAGCTTGGTTACCTTGTGGTGCGAAATGAGGAAGTAACAAAAATACATTTAAGTGAAATATCAACCATTCTGATTGAGTCAACAGCAGCAACAGTCACAACAAGTCTGCTGGCAGAGCTGACAAAAAAGAAAATAAAAGTGATTTTTTGCGATGAAAAGAGAAATCCATCGTCGGAACTGGTTGGGTATTACGGAAGTCATGATACCAGCAATAAAATCAGAAAGCAGATTCAGTGGAGCCGGCACAGTAAAGAAGCGATCTGGACAGAAATTGTGACGGAAAAAATACGAAAACAGAAGGAACTGTTAAAAAATATGGGAAAGGAAGAAGCGGGTCTGTTAGAATCATATTTACAGGAGATTGGCTGGAACGATGAGACAAACCGGGAAGGGCATGCGGCAAAGGTATATTTTAATGCATTGTTCGGTATGACATTTACCAGAACTGCGGATTGTCCGGAAAATGCAGCGCTGAATTACGGATATAGCATTTTGTTGTCTGCGTTTGCGAGAGAAATTGTAGCGAGCGGTTATATTACACAGCTCGGACTCTTTCATGATAATATGTTTAATCAGTTTAATCTGGCGTCCGATTTGATGGAACCGTTCCGTGTTCTGATTGACCGGGAAGTAATCCAAATGCAGAGGAAAGAATTTACGCATGAGGAAAAAATACAGTTGGTCAATGTATTAAACAACGAAGTCATGATAGACGGGAAAACACAGTATGTGAATAATGCCATAAAAATTTACTGTAAAAGTGTATTTGATGCCTTAAATGAGAATGACAGTGCATTGATCCGGTTTTATGGCCTATGAGTTATCGTTTTATGAGAGTATTGGTACTGTTTGATCTTCCGGTGCTGACGGGCGATCAGAGAAGAGAATATGCGAGATTTCGAAAGTTTTTATTGAAAAGCGGATTCCTGATGCTCCAGGAATCCGTATACTGTAAGCTTGCGTTAAATACAACTGTAGTGAATGGAATCGTGGATCAGATTCATAAAAATAAGCCGGAAGAAGGTCTGATACAGCTTTTAACGGTGACTGAGAAGCAGTATGCGAAAATGGATCTGATTGTTGGGAACGTAAAGAGTGAAGTGTTGAATACGGATGAAAGGCTGGTGATTTTATGAAACTGGTACATGTGGACTTGGAAAAACCTATTGCGATTCATCGGAACTGTCCCACGGAATGGATTATAGAATCACCGGAGCTGTTTTTAAAATATGTGGAGCAGCTGCAAAAACAAAATCAGGGAGAGAAGGGAAATTTCGTACTTTCTAAAGCTGACACAGAGCTGAATATGAAAAGAGATGTGGAATTGGTATTAACGCCCTTTTCTCTTGATTTTGCGGATCACAGAATACAAAAACGGTTATTTACAGAGCTGGTCAAAAGTGCGCAAAATGAAGAAATGTTTCTGGAAACGCAGAGAATTATTGCGGAACTGAAGAAATACATCTATCAATTGGAAGCTGTCAGTGGGTACGAATTGGAACAAAATGAGGAAATCGATTTGAGCGCACTCCTAAAATTGATGGGAGTTCAGACAGAAACCGAAAAAGAGATGGGGCTTCTGGAAAAATTAACGCAATATATCAAAGTTATGGCCGAACTTCTCCAAAAAGAACTGGTGATTTTGGTCAATATTCGATCCTATCTGAACGAAACACAAATAAACAAACTCTCCCAAATGGCATGCTACTATGAAATATCCTTGCTTTTCATAGAAAATATACAAAGGGACTTTTCGAATCAGAGAGAATATTATATAATTGACAAAGATGGATGTGATGTCTATTAATATCCATCGGATGTTTGAGTACCTGTTTTGTGCAGATGAAAGCAGTTCATTTTTAAATTTGAGGTTTGAGAATGATGTAAAAATGTATGGTACTCAAACGGCAAGATACATTTTATCGCGCTCGTATCGGTTTGAGAATGATGTAAAAATGTATGGTACTCAAACTGATAGATTGCCATACCTAATACCTCCATGGTTTGAGAATGATGTAAAAATGTATGGTACTCAAACAGGTTCTAATATTATTCCACTTGCAGGAAAGTTTGAGAATGATGTAAAAATGTATGGTACTCAAACTGAGGACGATTTCTATTCTGCAGGCATGAAGTTTGAGAATGATGTAAAAATGTATGGTACTCAAACACCCTGTCCAGAAAAGCCTTCATCGACGATGTTTGAGAATGATGTAAAAATGTATGGTACTCAAACATCAGGAACAAACGTGAAAGTCGAAAACCAGTTTGAGAATGATGTAAAAATGTATGGTACTCAAACTACTGTATATGGTGCGAATGATGGTTTTAAGTTTGAGAATGATGTAAAAATGTATGGTACTCAAACCTGAAAACGTCATATGACGGCGTAAAAGACGTTTGAGAATGATGTAAAAATGTATGGTACTCAAACACGATTTGAGCGCGTAAATGACAGCTTCTAGTTTGAGAATGATGTAAAAATGTATGGTACTCAAACCGCTCGCTGCTCACTATCCATCACCGCCTGTTTGAGAATGATGTAAAAATGTATGGTACTCAAACTTTCCACCTCCCCTAAATCTGTAAGTAATGGTTTGAGAATGATGTAAAAATGTATAGTACTCAAACATTTTCAGGGCAAATTCTGCTAAATCGTACGTTTGAGAATGATGTAAAATTTATTTTTGTGAACAACAAGAATAGATAATTCAAAATGAAATATTCAGAAGACAGTATGAAATCGACTTAATTGTCTTTTTCTTGCTGTCTTTTTCCTTGTCTCAAAGCGCCGCACCATGTATAATAAAACCACAAGAATTTCATTTCATAGTTTTTACAGGAGGAACCTGAATCATGATCCTTGCAATAGACATCGGCAACACGAACATCGTCCTTGGGTGTGTGGAAGGGAAAAAAACATACTTTATCGAAAGACTCTCCACGGACAAGGCAAAAACAGAGCTGGAATACGCAGTCAGCCTGAAAAATGTACTGGAACTGTATGAGATTCCGGTGGAGCAGATCGAAGGAGGTATCATCTCTTCCGTTGTTCCGCAGGTGACAGAGCTCTGCCGGAGTGCGGCAGAAAAAGTGATTAAAAAGCCGGTCAAAGTTGTCGGCCCCGGTGTGAAGACCGGACTTAATATCAAACTGGACGACCCCGCAACGGCAGGAAGCGATCTTGTTGTTGTAGCAGTAGCAGCGCTGAATGAATACACATGTCCGCAGATTGTTATCGATATGGGAACTGCCACGACGATGAGTGTACTTGATCAGAAAGGAAGCTTCATCGGAGGCGTGATTCTTCCGGGACTTCGTACTTCGCTGGATGCTCTCGTATCAAATGCCGCGCAGCTTAGCCAGACCAGTCTGACAGCACCGAAAAAAGTCATTGGCAAAAATACGCTGGACTGTATGAAAGGCGGTATGATTTATGGAAACGCTGCCAGCATCGACGGCATGATCGAACGGATGGAAGAAGAACTTGGCTGCAAATGCACGATTGTGGCTACCGGAGGTCTGGCGAAAGCTGTGATTCCGCACTGCAGACATGACATCATCATCGATGAGAATCTGCTCCTGAAAGGTCTTCAGATCATCTACGAGAAAAACAGGTAGGGAAACCGTTTGTTGACAAAGTTTGCGAATTGTTATAACATATGTATAACAAAACGATACGAGAAAGCAGGGTGTAACTATGTATTATGAGACAATACAGATCGATTTCAACAGCGATGAAGCGATCTATATCCAGCTGAGAAATCAGATTATTCTGGGTATTGCCACTTCCAGAATTCAGGAAGGAGATACTCTACCTTCGGTAAGACAGCTCGCAGACAATATCGGAATCAACATGCATACCGTAAATAAGGCCTACAGCGTACTCCGGCAGGAGGGGCTTCTTTCGATTGACCGAAGAAAAGGAGCCGTTATCTCTATCGATGCGGATAAACTGTATGCCATGCAGGAACTGCGCGAAGATCTGCAGGTGATTCTTGCAAAAGCCGTCTGCAAAAATATATCAAAAGAAGAAGTACATCAGCTTGTAGATGAAATTTACAGCAATTACGCAGACGAAACATGAAGGAGACAATAGTATTATGAGAGAAGGATATACCAGTCAGGCAAAAAAAGCACTGGCATATGCGGTTAGGACAGCTGAAAAATGTGGACATAATTACGTAGGAACCGAACACCTTCTGATCGGACTTCTGAACGTGGAGGATGGCACAGCAGGCATGGTGCTTTCTGAGTTTCACGTAGATGCCGGACAGCTTACCGAACTGATTGACCGTCTGATTGCACCAGGCGGAAACACCGTGACCGAATCCCGACCGGGCTATACTCCGCGGGTACGCAGAGTGCTTGAAAATGCAGAAGCGGAGGCAGCGCGTTTTAAGAGCAGAGCTGTGGGAACCGAGCATTTGCTGATCGCAATCTTAAAAGAAAGTGACTGTGTTGCT
>OLSM01002205.1_pt1 | contig 12952 bp, 13 predicted proteins | sample 1672721 | NCBI WGS metagenome assembly OLSM01 (sample SAMEA3136717, study PRJEB25190) | human gut metagenome | reverse complement strand
AAGTATACTTGAAGAGAATTTATTTCTTTTTGGTTCATTCTTTGCTACAATTAGATTGGGTGATAATGTTTTGAAAATATATATTGGCTGTGATCATAGAGGCCTAGAATTAAAAGAAAAAGTAATTAAATATCTAAAGGAAAATGAACTTGATGTAGAAGATATTGGTTTGGAAAATACACCTTATGATGATTATCCTAAGTTTGCTTTTAAACTTGGAGAAATGGTTCGTTATCATAAGGGCTCTTTAGGTATTTTAATCTGTGGTTCTGGGGTTGGTATGAGTATTGCAGCGAATAAAGTAAAAGGAATTCGTTGTGTTAGAGCCGTTAGTGTTGATGATGCTTTTAAAGGAAAGAATCACAATGGCGCTAATGTTATTGCACTTGGTAGTGAAGTTACACCAGATTTTAATTTAGTAAAAGAAATGATTGATACTTTTATTACAACAAAAGCACCATGTGAAGAAAGACATTTAAAAAGAGTACAAGCGATTCGAATGTATGAGGATGAGCATTAATGGGTATTGATATTTATTTGTATGTTTTTTTCACTTTACTTTCTGTTTTTATCTTTAATGGAGTAAATTGGGAGAAATTTATGAAAAGTGGTAAAGTAATAGAGGCAAGATTACTTGTTTTGACACTTAGTTTTGCTCTTGGTTATTTGCTTACCAATTTTGTATTAGCTTTTGTGAATTAAAAAAACAGATATTGAAACGTATCTGTTTTTGTGTACATTAAGAAATAACGTATGGATTAGACTGTGTGCCATCACCTGAGGAAATAGTGATGTCAGCAGAGAGATTAATAACCGGACGAACACCAATCACGTTATCCAAGCTGTAGCTACGGAGGTTGCCATCCGAACGCACAAAGTACACGTTGGCATAACCTGTAGAAGCGAAGTAAGACGGAGATATCGTCCAGTAAAACTGGCCTGTATAAAGGTAATAACTATTATTATTTTGTCCCCAAACTCCTCCAGCATATGCTACTTCGTCTGCTGTGATTAATCCTACTTTTGTGGTATATATGTCATTATTATTACTACATTTTAATGTTGGTGTTTTATTAGTGTATAATCTTTCATCAACTGCATAACGAATGGTGCTACTTGGTGTTGCGCTCCATGAGTATCCACTTGCCATATTTCGGTCATTACAAAATCCTGCTGTACTTACTACTTTACTATCGTATCCTTGATTAGTGATATTGGTTGAATACCAACTATCTAGTACTTCTTTTATTGTACTTGGTGTTCCTCCATTTTGGCTGCTTGGCCTTTGTGCATCTGCTTGATATGTATATCCTACATAATAACTTGCATTATCCGTACTATTGTAAGCACTTGTTCCAATTTGCCGATCATCTGATGATTCACCATTGGCATGGGCACTTGTTCCATCATAGATAATTCTTATGGATCCGTCGCCATTGATTCGAATAATTCGCCAATAGTATTCTGCAAAGGATATGTAGTTATTAGTAACTGCTCCCCTAAAGTAGTAAGTTGTTCCTAAATTGTCTGTTGTGGCATATATTCCTTCATCTGTTGTTGCTGGCTGACTAAAATCTGGTGTGTCTTTTCCTTCAATTGTCGATGTTCCTCCATTATCTGCTAGGATAATATCTTTAAATGTTTTTTGTTCATCAAAATATAAATAACATTTTGTTCCTTTTGTTGTGAATGGTGCTATATTTAGCGTCTGAGTATCCACATCATAGCTTAATGTTATATTTGTGTTTTCTTCATCGTTTACGGTACAGTAGCTTTTCTCTTCATTAAATATATATCCATTTGAAGGAACGGTATCACTTTTAGAGTAATCATTACCATTCCCAATATAGACTGCTATAACATTTAAATCTGCTAAGCTATAATTGATTGTTCCATTTACTAAAGGTATTGATTGTGTTGCTCTATATTTTGCTCTAGTAAAGTTTAGTATGATGGCACTAATCATTAGTATTGCTATTACTCCTATTAAAATATTTCTTTTTAAATTGCTTCTCTTTAATACTTCAAATTTCATAATCAACCTCTTTCTGTGAAGTCATGCTTCATTGATTTAAGCATAGTTATCATTTATCATACCAACAAAACGTTGGTATTTTCAAAATAATATTACCAACATTTTGTATGCTTGTCAAGAGGTGAAAAATTAAAATAACTGCAAATGATTATCGTGCTAATGAAATCTTTAAAATGATAAGGGAAAATAGTGGGAAAACCCAAACAGAATTTGGAAAAATGATTGGTAAAACTAGAAATGCTATTCAATATTATGAATATGGTCAAAGAAATTATGATTTTGAATTATTATTAGAGATTGCTAAAAAGGAAAAATTGATTATTACGATTGAGACAAAAAAATAATGTTGATAACAATGTAATTATCAACATTTTTTGTGCCTGAAATGGATGTCGAAATTTGTCGAATGGTTTTTCTTGCTTTTTTACAAGTCTTCCTTCATAATAGATAATCGTTGTCTAACTGGTGGTAGCGATTGCTTCATTTTGTAAGTAGTTTAAACTACTTGAATTTTTCAGGGGGGTTTAGCTAATCTGGTGATGTAAGTGAGTGATACGAAATTATTGCTTATTATAATAATTATGCTCATTTCTATTATTAGAGAAGAACATAAAAAAGTCGCTAGCCCAAGGGCATAGCGCTTGACGTAGTGCAGGCGCTATCCACTAAGTGGATAACACTTACATAGTTAATATAACATAGTTTAAATAGTTTTACAAGATGATATAGTTGACAAATTTTGTCTATTTTTATAAAATATATATCGCTTTAGGGGGATTCTTATGAGTACTTTAAGAGGTAGTGAGCAACCAGATTGGATTCAAGAAAAAAAGTTTAATAGAAAAGAATTAGAAACTTTAAAGGAGATTTTGCCATTTTATATTATTAATACTTTACATGAAAGTTATAGTTATCGCAGTATTCCTGTAACTGAATATGGTTGGCCGGAAAATATATGGAATACAGGAGCTTTAAAAGATCAACTCTTTTATGTTGCTAATCTTACTATGAATCATAATTTATTTGTTGTAGAACGTTTGGAAGATATGAGTGAAGTATGTAAACAAGCACATTTGGATGATCAATTTTATCAATATCGTGATTTAGAACGGATTGTTGTTTATGTAAATAGTAGAACTAATCTTGTTTTAAGTATTTTTAAACATATTCGAAATTCTCTTGCTCATGGACGGTTTGTTATGTATCCAATGGGGGAAGATTATATGTTTGTCATGGAAAGTGTTGATAATAGTCGTGGTGGTTTGGTTGTAAAAGCAAGAATGGTTCTTCGGGCTTCTACTTTAATGAAGTGGATGGAAATTATTAGAAAAGGACCAGAAGAAAGTATGCAAAGAAAAAGAAAGAAAAAATAAAAGCTCTATGTTTCAATAAACATAAAGCGGTCAAATCCATTAAAGTCTTTTTCTATCTTGATATTAGCTTTTGGATAGATATCCAAGGCTAATTTTTTTATGTCTTCTCCTAATGTTGCACCTATTTCAAAGATAATCATGCCATTTGGATTTAATAAATATTTGGATATTTTTAAGATTCTTTGATAAAATTCTAGACCTTTATTTTTAGCAAATAAGGCTATTTGTGGTTCAAATTTTGTTTCTTTTGAATGATACTCATCAATTTTAACATAGGTAGGGTTGGATATTAAAAAGTCGTATTTTCCCTCTATATTCTCTGTTAAAATATCTTTTTTAAAAAAGTGAATGTCTACTTCGTTATTTTTGGCATTTTCTCTTGCAATTTTTAAAGCATCCTCGCTTATATCACAAGCATCTATTTGGATATTTAAGTGCTTTTTTAGGGCTATGGCAATACATCCGCTTCCTGTACATAAGTCTATTCCTGTTTTTATTTCTTTTTTTTGCAAATACTTAATTGCTTTTTCGACTAGGTATTCTGTTTCAAAACGAGGAATTAATACATTTTCATTTATTTTAATTTTGCAATGATAGAAATCCACATAACCAATTAAGTATTGAATCGGATAGCCTTCTTCTACTTGTTTTAGTGCATCTTCTAAGGCGCCTTGATAGTTTTCCTTTAATGCTTTTAATTCAGCATTACCAATTTTATTCAAATGTTTCACCAGCTAGTTTTAAACGTAAATCTTCTGTTTGTAAAGCTTCTATAATAGGATCTAGTTCACCGTCCATAACACGATCAAGTGTCATTGTTGAAAAATTGATGCGATGATCGGTTACGCGGTTTTGAGGATAATTATAAGTTCTTATTTTTTCGCTTCGGTCACCGGTTCCAATTTTACTTTTTCTTTCAGCGCCAAGTTCTTGTTCTTCTTTTTGGCGAATTTCATCTTGAATTTTAATTTTTAATAGTTCCATGGCTCTATCTCTATTTCGTAATTGACTACGTTCTGTTTGGCAAGTGACAACAACTCCAGTTGGAATGTGGGTAAGTCTCACAGCAGAGTTGGCTGTGTTTACTGATTGTCCCCCTGCTCCACTTGAGTGATAAACATCCATTTTAATATCACTTTCTTTAATGTCGATATTTGATGTTTCTACTTCTGGCATAACAAGGACTGTTGCCGTTGAGGTATGAACTCTTCCTTGGGTTTCTGTTACAGGAACTCTTTGAACGCGATGAGAACCACTTTCATATTTTAATTTTTTGTAAACATCTTCTCCTTTTATTAATACTTCAATTTGTGAAAATCCCCCACTTGTTCCTTCTACTGCATGTAATTCTTCAATTTTCCAACCATTTTTTTCCGCATAATAAGAATACATGCGATATAAATCACCAGCGAAAATATTAGCTTCATCGCCACCAGCAGCACCACGAATTTCCATAATGATATTTTTTCCGTCATTTTCATCTTTAGGTACTAGTAATATTTCTAGTTGTTTTTTGGTGGTTTCTAATCTTTCTTTTAAATCTTCTAATTCTAAAGAAGCCATTTCCTTTAATTCTTCATCTTTCATTAAAATTTTGGCATCTTCTATTTCTTTTTCAATTTGTCTATATTCTTTGTATTTTTTTACAGTTTCTTCTAAATCACTTGCTTCTTTTGATAATACTTTTATTTTATTGTAATCACTCATAATTTCAGGATTGGTTAAGTCGTTTTGTAATTCTTTGTATTTTGCTTCAATTGCATCTAATCTTTCAAACATAAGAATGCTCCTTTCTTTCTTATTATATCAATAAATAAAGAGAAAAACAAACATTAACTGTTTGCTTCTTCATCATCAACATCAATTACAACTAAATCTTCTAAATCGTCATCTGGTAAATCATCATCAGCATCAGCATCATAGAAGATATCATCTTCGTTTTCTTCTTCTATCATTTCTTCTTCCTCTTCGTCTTCTGCTTCATTTATAATGATATCATCTTCTTCATCATCAACGACAACTTTTGGATTATGAAGTTCTTTTAAATCCCAATATCCATCTTCTAACATGATAAATCTTTTATCTGTTGTTAAAAGTTCAAAGAAATCTGCTATTTTATCTTCATATTCACTTGCAGGTAAATCAAGTGCATTACAAACACGTTCGAAGAGTTCATTGATTTTCATTTTTTTCTTTTCTTCATTTAAAATAATGTAAGCAATATCATCATAATTCATTGCTTCTAATTCTTCTTTTGGTATATCATTTAGTTTCATACTAATCTCCTTCATTCGTAAACATTATATGACTTAATTAACCTTATGTTACATAAGTCCTTGTAATTGTAATATAGGATGGTCTGTTTGTCAATTCTTAATTTACATTTTTTCAGGAATATTTATACCTAAAATATTTAATAAATATTGATTATTGTCGAAAATGAGTTTTGTTAAGGCTAACCATGAGGAGCGAACTATTTCATTTTTTTCTGTTAAAACTTTATTTTCAGCATAAAAATTATTATATAAATTGGTTACTTTATATAGATATTCACAAATTTCATTTACAGAACTGTTTTCAAAACTTCTTTTTATCATTCTTTTTAAATCAAGCATCGTAAGTAATATTTTTCTTTCGTTTTCTGTTTTTAATGTTTTTATGTTATCATATTTAAGATTTGCTTCTTTAGCTTTTTTTAATAAAGAATTCATTCTAACACAGGAATATAGAAGATAGGTTCCTGTTTTTCCGTTTAAGTCGGTAAATTTGTCAATATCGAAGTTATAATCAGTTGTCCGAAAAGGAAGTAAATCTGCATATTTAATCGCTGCAACCGCAATGGTTCTGGCGATTTCATTTCTATTTTCTGTTATACTTTCCATGATTCTTGACTCGCAAACATCTGTAACATTGTCAAGTAAATCAGATAACGGCATGACTCCACCATCTCTGGTTTTAAAAGGTTTGCCATCAGGACCGTTCATCGTGCCAAAACCATTAAAGATTAGTTTTGTTTTTTCATCTGTCATTCCACTTTTATAAGAGGCCCGGAATACTTGAGTAAAATGTAGTTCTTGACGTTTGTCGACAATATACCAAATTTCATCTAAATCATATTTGTGAGTTCGTTCCCATATAGCGGCTAGATCGGTTGCTTCATAGGATACAGCTTTATTACTTTTTATGAGTATTAATGGTGGGATTTCCTTTTTATCTGTCTTTTCTTTTACATCAATTACTTCGGCTCCTTCACTTTTGGTAATTATGTTTTTAGCATATAAAAATTCAAATAATTCATCCATGTATTCAAAATTATCAGATTCACCTTCCCATAAATCAAAATCAACATTTAAATCTTTATATAATCTTTTTACTTCATTTAAACTTACTTCTACAATTTTTTTCCATAAGGCATAATAGCCTTTGTGTTTGTTTTGTAATTCTAGGTTGATTTTTCTTGCTTCCTCCATAATATTTTCATCTTCTTTGGCTTTTGTTGTTGCAGTTGGATAAAGTTCTAGTAAATCTTCATTTGTTAAATGAAAATCAACTTCTTCGCCATTGTAATTATCTTTAAAATAAGCAAGATCAGGGTATCTTGTTTTGATTTCGAGAATTACCATTCCCATTGGTCTACCCCAGTCACCTAAGTGGATATCACTAATGGTTGTACATCCTACTGCTTTACATAAATTGTTTAGGGCTTGGCCAATATTAGCGCTTCTTAAATGGCCAACATGTAGTACTTTGGCAACATTAGGACCACCATAATCTAAAAAGATGGTTTTCTTGATCCCTAAATTGTAGTTTGATGTGATATCATCTAGAGAATGATTGGCAAATTCAATTAAACAATCATCACTTAAAGTAATATTAATAAATCCGGGACTAGCAACACTTATTTCTTTGAATTCTGGGTAATTTTTTATTTCATCAACAATTTTTCCAGCAATATTCATTGGATTATCATGATAAGTTTTAGCAAGTGCCATGGCACCATTGTATTGATAGTCACCAAGATCAGGACGATTAGAGGGATTAAGTAGTACTTCTTCTACTTCATAACCAATTTCATGCATTTTAATTTTAATTTTATTTTCTAGTTCTTCGATTTTATGATTCATGTTCTTCACTCATTTCTATTTCTATTTTTAAAGGCTTTTCTTGACTCTCTAGGAGATAGCTAATAATAATTTTGTTACTATCATGAATAAAGGTGTGACTGTTTAAGAGAATATCCCATGTTTTTTCTAGTTCTTTTACTGTTAATAGTGCTTTTTTGGGATTAATTTCTAAAATACTTTCTAGGTTTTCCTTGATCAATGTTTGTTTTTGTAAGTCAATTAGAAAAGAATCATTTTCATTTTCATATCTTAAAATATTATTTTCTAACGTGCCAATTAGATTTTCTTTGAATAATAAGATATTATCTTCATATGTATTAATTATTAATTCTTTATTCATAGATATCACCAATCACGAAAATATTATACTAAAATTCTTTTTAAAATACAATAAAACCACTAGGATTTTCGTAGCGTATCGTCTAGTGGTTGCGCTTGTTCTAATAAAAAGCGGTCTATTTCTTCTTCATTATAGGGATCAATTCCTTTAGATATCAGAGATAATAATAGAATATCTTCTTCGCTTCCATCTAATTTTAAATTATCTAGGTAAGCCATAAGAGTAGGATCTATTTTTCCTTTCTCTATTTTTCTTTCTATAGAAATCAAGGGAATAAATAGTTTTTTAGCAGCTTCTACATCAATATTCGGGTTGAAAAAAATATTTTTCATGATATTACTGAATCTTTCTTTCATTTCTTGTTGAAAACTTATTGTATCTTTGGCTTGTAATTTTAATCTTAAGGCTTCATAGACTTCATTTAATTCTGTTTGTTTTCTTTTGTAAGCAGTGATTAACTCTTTTTCGGTGTAATTTTTATCTAGCCCTAAATAGTTTAATTTCTCTTCAAAATTCATTTTTTCCATCTACCTTTTTCTTCATCCTATCAAAAAATGTAATTCTTGTCAATTTTTTATTTATAACTTATGTTTTTTGAACCATATTAAATAATGGGTGAAGACAATATGCGAGTTTTAAGATTCTTTTGTAAAATGGGACTATTTTTGTTTATTTCGTTTATTGTTGTAATTATAGGATTGTATCTTTATGCCTATTTAAGTCCTAAATTGGAACTTAGAACAGCGGGACAGTATTATATTTATGATACGAATGATGATCTTGTTTATCAAGGATCTAGTACAAGTGAATGGGTTAGTTTGGAAGATATTAATTATAATCTTATTAATGCTGTTATTAGTGTAGAAGATAAAAATTTTTATAACCATCATGGATTTGATTATCTTAGAATTGCGAAAGCTATGTATTTAAATATTAAAAATGGAAAGATTACACAAGGTGCTTCCACAATTTCGCAGCAGTATATTAAAAATATTTTTCTTGATTTTTCAACTACTTGGTCAAGGAAGATTGAAGAAGCGTTTTTAACACTTGAGCTTGAAGTACACTATACAAAAGATGAAATATTAGAAGGATATTTAAATACGATTAATTATGGACAAGGTAATTTTGGAATTGGGAATGCTAGTAGATATTATTTTAATAAGGAACCTTTAGATTTAACACTTGAAGAAGCGTTAATTTTAGCGGGTATTCCTAATAGTCCAGAAAATTATAATCCTGTTGCTAATTATGATTTATCGATTGAAAGAGCAAAAATTGTTGGAGAATCGATGGTTGAAAATGGTTATTTAACACAGGAAGAATTTGATAACTTGTTTCAAGAAAAGATAGAAATTTATGGGAAGTCAAGTGAAGAAAACTTGGATATGCTTATGTATTATCAAGATGCTGTTTTGGAAGAATTAAGAGATATTGGTACTATTCCGGAAGAATTGATTCAAAATGGTGGGATTAAAATTTATACTTATTTGGATTTAGAAGCTCAAAAAAATTTAGAAGAGAATATTCTTACTTATTTATCTGAAAGTGAGCTTCAATCGGCAAGTGTTGTTGTTGATCCAAATACTGGTGGGGTGATTGCATTATCTGGTGGTACTAGTTATGCTAAAAGCCAATATAACCGTGCAACACAAGCGAAAAGACAGGTAGGAAGTGCGATGAAACCATTTTTATATTATGGTGCTTTGGAAGAAGGTATGACTTCTGCTTCTACTTTTAATAGCCAATATACAACATTTACTTTAAGTAATGGTGATACTTATTCTCCTAAAAACTATGGTTCTGTTTATGCAAATAAAGAAATTACTATGGCAGAGGCAATTGCAGTTTCAGATAATGTGTATGCGGTGAAAACAAATATGTTTTTAGGTGCTGATAAACTTGTTGAAACGGCTAGCAAAGTTGGAATAGAAACAGAACTTAGTGCGGTTCCTTCTTTAGCTCTTGGAACTGGTGAAATGTCCGTTTTGGATCTTGCTCGAGGTTATACAACACTTGCTACTGGTGGTTATAAGCAAAATGTTGGTTTTATTAGGCGAGTAGAGGATAGCGAAGGGAATGTTTTATATGAAAAAGATTCGACAAAAGATCTCGTTTTAAATATGAATTATACTTATATTTTAACAGAAATGCTTACTGGTACAACAAATAGTCAATTTAAGGATTATGCAAATCCTACAGCTTTAACGATTGCTTCTAAATTATCACGAAAATATGCCATTAAAACTGGTACAACAGATACTGATTTTTGGATTGCTGGGTATAATCCCGATGTTGTTATGGTTACTTGGGTAGGAATGGATGATAATAGTAATTTAAGTGCTAATGATTCCTATATTTCTAAAAATATTTGGGCAGATACGGTTGAAGACGTATTAACAGATACAGAAGAACATTGGTATGAAACACCAGAAAATGTTGTTGGAGTTGTTTTGGATGCTGTTAGTGGTAAACCAACAACTGATGTATCAAAGGCAACCTTATTTTACTTTGTAAAAGGAACAGAAGATGTGATTGATATAGAGTATGTTTCGAAAGAAGAAGAATTAGAAGAATAAAAAATGTTAGTAACTTGTTTGTTGCTAACATTTTAATTCTAAGGATACAAGAAATTCTTTAAATTTGTTAAAGAAGAGGTAGTGCCTCAACACTATTTTTGAATAAGAAGAGATGGCGTAGTTACCATTTCTTCTGGTACAGCGATATCCATATATTCAAGTATTGTTGGTGCTACATTGGTTAGATCTCCAGATTTCTTCAATTCAACGTTTAAATCAGTAATGATGAATGGAACTTTGCTTGTAGTATGTGTTGTCACTGGATTACTAAATTCATCAAGCATAATATCTGCATTGCCATGATCAGCTAAAATAATCATGGTATAAAAATTATCTTGTGCTACTTCATAAAGTCTTTCTAAGCATACATCAACCGTTGTAACGGCTTTCATTGTTGCATCTAGATTTCCTGTATGCCCTACCATGTCAGGGTTAGCGAAATTCATGAATATAAAGTCTGTATCTTTTTCCATCGCATGAATTGCTTTTTTTGTAACTTCAATCGCACTCATTTCTGGTTTTAAATCATAAGTCTCTACTTTTGGTGATGGTACTAATATTTTTTCGCATTTTTCAATTTTGCCATTATACATTCCATCAAAAAAGTAAGTAACATGAGCATATTTTTCTGTTTCAGCGATACGCGCTTGTGTAAGTCCCAGTTTGCTTAAATAAATGCCAAGTGGATTTGTAACATTAATGTCTTCTAGAAAATTATTTACTTTAATATCTTTATCTATTGGGAAAAAACTATAAACTTTTAAATCTTGATACTTGTAAGTTGGGAATTCTTCAAAGTTTTCTTTTGCGAATGTTCTTAAAATTTGTTTTGCTCTATCACTTCTAAAGTTCATCCAAAGAATGATATCTCCATCTTTAATTGTTCCATTTTGATTTATTATTAATGGATATAAGAATTCATCTGTTTGATTTTTTTTATATAAATTTAAGATGCCATCAGTAGCGCTTTTGGCCTTGATTCCTATCCCTTTTGTTAATAAATCATAATAAATTTTAGTTCTATCGTAGTTGGTATCCCGATCCATTGCATAATATCTTCCACAAATGGTGGCAATATCAGTGTTAGGATCATCTGCAATTTTCTCTTCTAAATCTCTTATAAAATTAAGAGCGGCGTTTATTTTTGTATCTCTTCCATCAGTAATTAGATGAAAGTGAATTTTTTTAGCATTATTTTCCTTTAATAGTTCATATACATTTAAAAAGTGATCTAAGTTAGAATGAACTTTTCCGTCACTATATAAACCCATGATGTGTATGGTTTTTTCTTGTGCTTCTGTAATCATTTCATTAAATAAATGATTATCTTTATTAATATTTTTTAAAAACTCGGTAATTCTTGGTCCATGTTGCATAATTCGTCTTCCGGCACCAATTGTCATATGTCCTATTTCACTATTACCAAATTCACCAGCGTTTAATCCTACATATTCCTCAGAAGCATAGAGCGTTGTATGTGGATAAGTATTCCACAATTTATCAAAGTTTTTGGTATCAGCGAGTTTAATTGCATTTCCATATTCTTCTTCTCGATATCCAAATCCATCTAAAATAACAGTTAAAATTTTTTGCATCATTTTCACCTTTTCGTTTTTTATCATATCATAATTCTACAAAAAATACAAATATTCATTAAAAATAAGGAACAGATGTTCCTTATACTTGTAATAGCTTTTTATCGTAACGTAAGCGATCAGCGATGGTTGCAATAAATTCAGAATTGGTTGGTTTAGCTCTTTCGAAAGCAACACTATTTCCGAATATTTCTTCCATTAAATCATAGTCTCCCCTATTCCAGCTAACTTCAATTGCATGACGAATTGCTCTTTCAACACGAGATGCAGTTGTTGAAAAGCGAAGAGCTACCTCTGGATATATTTCTTTGGTGATGCCACCATAGTTATCACTATTTTTATAAAATAAGAATACACTTTCTCTTATGTAGTTATAGCCTTTAATATGACTTGGTATTCCTAATTGGTGTAGTATTTTGCTAATTGCTACATGTAGTTGTCTTTCGCTTTCATTTAATTCCACAGCTTTTAAATTTTCTCTTTTTGCGAGTTCAATAATTCTAGTTTCTAAAGCTAACATACTAAATGGTTTTAGCATATAATAGCTAACTCCATAATTGTTTGTCATGTTAATTGTGTATTCTTTCTTGTAACTAGTTAATACAATTACTTTTTTCTTGATGTTTTCTTGTTTCATTCGCTCTAGAATGGTTAAGCCATCTAGTTCTGGCAATATGATATCCATACAGATGATATCATATTCATTTTTGTGGTTAATGATGTAATCTAAAGCATCTACCCCATTATTAATAACTTTTACTACTTTGATTACTGCGTGACTACTAAATTGTTTTTCGATTCTAGTAGTAACGGTTTCGTTATCGTCTACTACTAAAATTCTTGTTACGTTTTCCTTTTTTATCTCTTTTACATCTCTCTGTGACTCTTTTTACATCATCATTAATT
>OLSM01002203.1_pt1 | contig 12957 bp, 14 predicted proteins | sample 1672721 | NCBI WGS metagenome assembly OLSM01 (sample SAMEA3136717, study PRJEB25190) | human gut metagenome | reverse complement strand
TTGTCCAGCTTCATCCCGGCATCTATTAAAATCATTCCCGCCGTTAGTACACCCTGTCCGCCAAATCCGGCACAAATTATCTCTTTCTTCATGATGCATGCCCTCCCTGATCTTTAAATTCTCCTAGCGGGAAGTATTTTATCATTTCCTCATTAATTCTCTGTGCACACTTTACCGGCGTCATATTCAGGTTGGTCGGGCATGGTGAAAGCAGCTCGACCAAACAAAACCCTTCCCCGTCCATGTGCTTTTCAAACGCCTTTTTGATATACTTTCTGCTGACAGTTATCCCCTTTGCATCAGCCATGCTTCCTCTTGCCAGGTATGCAATGTCCAGACCGGAAAAAGCATCCTCAATTTTAAATGGTTTTCCCCACTGGTCCGGATTCTTTCCGTGCGGTGTGGAGGTTGTAACCTGTCCCGGCAGGGAGGTCGGTGCGCACTGTCCGCCTGTCATGCCGAACAGGCTGTTATTGATCACAATGGTGATGATGTTGTCGTTTCGGATTCCCGCGTGCATCATCTCCGCCATGCCAATCGCGTAGGCCGCCCCGTCCCCAAGATAAGCCAGAACCGGATTCTCTTTCCGTACTTTTTTAATTCCAATGGCAGTCGGAATCGGCCTTCCGTGTGCCGCCATAATGGTATCAAATCTCCAGGAATTAATATTCAAAGAGCCGCATGCCACATCCACCACCGTAATAAGTTTTTCACTTAGTTCCATTTCTTGTGCTACTTCTGCAATCAGCCTTACTGCCAGACCATGGCCGCAGCCCGGACAGAAGGCGCTGTGTGCAAATGTCACTGTTTCAGGAGCTATCATCCGCATCTTACATATCCTCCTTCTTCAGCCATTCTTCTATCTTTTCTATGATTTTCTCTGATTCCGGTATTTCAAATATAGATCCATAGTGTTCAACCGGTACTTTGCCGTTTACTGCAAGCCTGATGTCATCTGTCATCTGCCCTAATATGTTGATCTCCACCGATAGGAACAGCTTTGCGTTTCCCGCCTTCTCAAATGCCTTTACCGGGAACGGCCACAAAGTAATTGGCCGGATCAGTCCTACTTTTAACCCTTTGCTACGCGCCATTTCCACCGTCTCCAGACATACCCTGGAGCTGATTCCGTAAGCGACCAGGACGATCTCTGCGTCCTCCACCTGGATGTTCTCATATCGCTGCTCAGTCTCTTCGATCTCTGTGTATTTATTCAGCAGGTAAGATTCATAATCAGGGTGTGTATAATAGACATTCTGTATTTTACGGTGCTCATCCCCCTTTTTGCATCCCTTTACCGTCCAATCAAATTTGTCGATATCATGTTCCTTGAACTCCGGTATCTCTACCGCCTCAATCATCTGTCCGATTGCCGCGTCGGAGGCAATCAGTACCGGGTGCCGGTATTTTTCAGCCAGGTCAAAGGACACTTCCATCAGGTCTGCATTCTCCTGCACGGAAGCCGGCGCCAGCACAATTGTCCGGTAATCGCCGTGTCCTCCGCCCCTGGTCATCTGCCAGTAATCCCCCTGTCCCTGGGAAATATCACCAAGGCCGGTTCCAATTCTCATGACATTGACAATGACTGCGGGCAGGTCAGCTGCTACCAGATAGGATATCCCCTCCTGCTTTAATGAAAATCCGGGGCCGGATGAAGTCGTCAAAGCCCGTGCTCCGGCGGCAGCCGCTCCCAGCACCATATTGATGCCGGAGAGCTCTGATTCAGCCTGTACAAATTCACCTCCCACTTCTTCCATCCTCCAGGAAAGATACTCCAGTATCTCTGTCTGGGGAGTAATCGGATATCCGCTGTAAAAACGGCATCCGGCCGCCAGGGCCGCCTCGGCAAGAGCCTCATTTCCTTTTAATAATATCTTAGACATAGTTTCCCTCCACTATCGTATTTCAAACACATAATCCGGACATACCTTGTAACATATGCCGCATACTATACATTTACTTTCGTCCACCTGGATGGAATTGTAACCATTTGCATTAATGAAATCCGATACACTGACCGCATGTCTGGGGCATGCCTCAATACAATATCCGCACCCTTTGCATCTCGATACATCTGTGTAAACTTTTTCTAACTTTTCCATAATCACCGATCCCTTATCCTTATTCTTTACTTTGCTCTACCGCTTTTAACCCAAGACGTCTGACAATCACAGCAAATGACGCTCCGATTACACAGCTGACTATCAGGAAAATGAATATATAAGTATATCCATGTCCGCCGAATTTGTCCAAAAAACCGCCGAAAATAAGCGAATACAGTGAATCCGGCACATAGCCGATAATGGACGCTATTCCAATTGCCGTTCCTGTCAGCATACGCGGGATGCCCGCCTCACTCATAACCGAGAATACAACTCCATAGAGCATCATCGCTACCGCACTCGGAATCAATGTGTAAACACTTGCCGCCGTAGGATTGATGGAGGCCGGAATAAATAATACGGATGCAAACAACGCCGCCACAATCAGGAAGGACGTTGTCAGCCATTTACAGGTTGACTTAAATACTTTATCTGCGAGAAGACCGCCCACCGGAGCCAGCAGCATCAGGCCGTTACGGATCACTGATATGAAACTGGAATCTGCCGGCGCAACGCCGATTACCTCAGTCAGATACGGATTGAAGTAAGATACGCTTGTATATATACCGTCTCCACAGAAAATAACGAAAGAAGCAATCCACACAATCGGGCTTCTTAAGATCTTCCCAACATCGGAGAACTTGAATTTGTCTTCATCGGCATCAGCCGCTGCGCCGCTGTTACCAGCTTTGTTTTCCTTCATCAGCACCATCAGGAGGATTCCTGCAACAATTGCTATGGAACCGCCGGCAAGAACCGCTCTGAAGAATCCGGTCTGCAGATCACCGCCAGCTGTGTTAAAGAATTTTAATGCAAATGCGTTTGTCAGCGCGTTGGTAATTCCGTTGCAGGCATAATACAGACCATACATGAATCCCTGTTCCTCTTCTGTTCCGATAATTCTGACAGCTTTCATCAGCGAGGACCAAAATACAAACGCCGTGGTGAGCGACAGTGCAAGCCAGATCATCATTGATACTGCAAAGCTCTTCATGGTAAATGCATAAATGTATGCCAGCACCGATGTGGCCGCCAATGAGATAACAAGCGCCTTTTTGGCAGAAATCTTATCTGCAAGAATTCCTCCCGGTATGTAAAGTATCATATTTGTCACCGTATACATCGTCATTAAAAGACCTGACTGCGTATTGCTGATTCCCATACTCGCAATCTGTGCATCGTAAAAAACGAATTTGACATAGGGAAGGAAATAAATCGATCCTCCTGCCAGCCCCAACGCAATAACGGTCAAATACTTTCTCATTTTAGAATTCATAGTAACCTCCTTTTTTTCATCTGTTAAAAACAGATCCTCCTTTAGAATACCTTAATCTGCAGCTCTGCTGCGGATCCGCCCGCACGGGCATGTGTTACGGGATGCCCTTTGGGTATACCTTTTCTTACGTTTCATTCCCTTTGTTATTCCTTCCCATTATTTATAAATGCTTTCTTTTTTCTATCTCCCCCCTCTCTCTGTTCTCTATTATAGAACTTCGTTCTATTTTTGTGACATTTTTTTACTTGGTAAAAATACCAAGTAAAAGATGTCTTATTTATTTGACTACAGTATAACCCCATTAACAAATAAATGCAATATTGCTTTTTCATTTTTACTTTTTTTATGAATTATAACCAATTCGATTATAGTAGTTTCTCGATTTCACGTCCATAGCGTTTCAAAATTTTAGCAAATTCGTCAATTTTATCAGGTTCCATACGCAGTGATGGAGCACTGATGCTGATTCCGCATTCCACCCCGCCATTGTGATTCATAATTGCAACGCCAATGCATTTAACGCCAAGAACAATCTCCATGTTGTCAATCGCATATCCGTTTGCACGTGCCAATTCCACTTCTTTCCACAGCCGTTTCTTATCCGTTATCGTATAGTCGGTAAAAGGCTTGAGTTCTCCGCTCAATATCCGCTCAACATCCCTGTCCGGCAATCTGGACAGCATAGCCTTCCCCACACCTGTACAATGCAGCTTCGCCCGTTCGCCTGTAACAGGGCCTGCCACGGAATACCTCTGATTCATAGGATAGACGACGTCCAGATAGAGGACCTCATCCTCCTTGAGAATAGAAAGATAAACCATCTCACTGGTCTCTTCCGCAATCCGCTGCAGATAGGGGAGTGCAATTTTAGAAATACTCATATTCTCTTTCAGGGCCCTGCTCAGGGAAAAGATCGCTGTCCCCAGCCTGAACTTTCCTGTCTCGGGATCCTGCTCCAGGTATCCCATATTTTTAAACGTGACCAGAATATTGTGAACGTTGCTCTTATATAATCCGAGCTGCTGGCTGATCTCTGTAATCCCCAAAGGCTGCTTGTCTATAAAACAGTTCAGAACTTCCAATGCTTTCTGTAAGCTTTTTACTTTGACATCTTTTTCATCTTTCATAGTAATACACCTTTTCCTTTTTCTTATCTCTTAATATATTACTTTTTCAGGGTGGAAGCAACTAATTTTTCTACGGTGGGGGAGGAGGACGCTGAGAAGAAGGGAGAGTAAAGCTGCGGGAGCTGCATATGGTTCATCTGAAAGAACCATACTGTAAGCAGCCAGCCCTCCGTTAACGAGACGGAAGCCCGTTCACTAGCTTCACACACTGATACACTGTTTCTGCAATGATCTGATTCCCTCTGGCATTCGGGTGGACTCCATCAGCGAAATACTCCGGATGGTCTTTTGTCACACCGTAAATATCGATAACCGGCACTTCACAGTTCTCCCCTACCCGTTGGATGATAGCATTTACTTCATTACCAATAACCATTTTATCTACGCCAAATGCAACTTCTTTCTTGCCGTCTGTGGCAAAGGCATCACAGCATGTCATGAGATATACTTCGGGTTGGCTGGGGATGTTCTGGTACAAGTCCACGAACTCTCCGAGCTCTTTTTCATATGCCGCGGCGTCCCAGTTATTTGGCTTCGAATCATTCGTGCCTAACATAATCAGAACAATATCGGGCTCTGCTTCCTGCGTTTCTTCGTAAAAATCTTCTTGTTTGTATGGCTTATTACCTCCATCAAGCAAAGTACGGCCGCTCAGCCCATAATTAAGTACCTGATAGCTATCCCCTAGTAATTTCTGTAAAATGGCAGGATAGGAATCTATTTCCCGGGTAGAAAGTACGCCTGCTCCATATGTGATACTGTCCCCTATGCATGCGACCCTTATCTTTTTATCTTCTGTTTTTTCCGTTTGCTCTATTTGGGGCGCCGGTGGTTCTTTTACTTTATAAACAAAGCAGAAAAGAGCTGTGCCTGCAGCCACAAGCAATGCTGCGGCAATTATAATAATTCCTTTGATGACCTTATTCATTTTCCCTGAAGTCCTTCCCTTTTTCTTTCCGCAGACAGAACAGCGTACCCATTTTATTTCCTGCATTAGAATATTAACTTTCTGCAATTAACTTTGACGCGCATATTTTCATATGATTATTCACCGTTAGAACACCCCAAGTCTTTTTGTTGGCAGGTGAAGCCGGCGGTATAAAAATAGCTTCTGCAATTATATTACTTTTAATTTTCCCTAGATTGGTAATGCTATAACCGTTTTGGGAACCATATCCAAACATATTTCTTCCTACAAATATTCCTGCTTTACTTCCAAAATCTCCTAATGCAGATATTGCAACAGCGTCAATTAGCTCAGGCTGCATATGTATATAACAGGCAAGCACAAGCATTTCTTTCTGCGGGTGTTGACATATATTTAGGACTTGTGACGATACGCGCTTTGCAAGGGAAATAACATTTTCCCCATGCTTTTTTACAGAAACGCTAAAAGCAGTGGAATAATTCCCCATTGCTCCTTGTCTGTAACATTTGATCTGATTACGAATATCGGCTGCAATAACCACCTTATTTGTATTTTCTTCCAACATCATTTTTGCAATCAGCCAGTCATTTACGGTAACGCAATGTTGTTTGCATAAAGTCTGTATTTCCAGAAATATTCAAATCATCTTGTATTTGATAAAAAAGTCTGCCAGTATCCGTTTCCTCTGCAATTAAACTTTGCAGAAACGGGTGCGCTTTTTGAAGAGTGTCTATGCTTTGCCTTAGCACTCCTTCATCATATTTACATTCTATTTGTACCATAATTCCAAAATGCATATTTGGGCACATAAAATGCGCACGTTCTGTATACACATAATTTTTAACCGATTTCATACCTATTCTCCGATTCATTTTCATTATGATATAACTTGAAACCTGCACATGCTTCTGTAAGTAACTGCCTGATTTCTTCCGGTGGGATATTCGTTGTGTTCGTAGAAACAATCGTTGCTATACCATGTGTAAATATCCATGTTTTCACAAACACTTCCGGTTCAATCGGAACGGGAATGTATTTTGCCAAATCGTAAAGACTTTCAAGCCTTTTTCCACTATCTGACATACATAGAAGATGAAACAGATTTTTTTCTTTTTGTGCCAATTCCACATACTTTATTCCCATGCTTAAAAAATAGGGGGTTTTTGTATCAGAAGGCGGTTGCAGCATGGTTTCCTCAAAGAGTTTTTTGGTTTTTTTGTATACTTCTTCCTTTAGTTCTTCCATATTGCGAAAAGCATGAAACACTGGCTGAGTAGAGCATTTTAGTTCGCTGGCAAGCAAACGTGCGGTTACTTTTTCAAAACCATATACTTTTGTCAATTCAAATGCTTTTTCAATAATGGCTTCTTTGGATATCTTAACTTTGGGCGGCATAATGAACTCCTTTTAAATAACTAAGATATATATCAATGTTATTTTATACTGTACAAAGATTTTTGTCAATTACTCTGATTGATTGTTCATAAAAATGATACGCTATTGCAATGAAGTGAGGGGCGGCAGCACTACTTGCTGTCGCCCCCCTGATTACTTGGCTGGTTTTACTATCTTCTGGAAATAACGGAATCTATCAGACCATATTTTAGTGCTTCTTCGGCACTCATAAAGTTATCTCTATCGGTATCTCTTTCAATTTCCTCAATAGTGCGCCCTGTATTTTCGGATAATATTCTGTTTAATCTTTGTTTGTTTTTTTGCATATAATCAGACATTATTTTTATATCGCTGGCTGGCCCTTGAATACCGTTACCATGCATGGCCGGCTGGTGTATCATGATTTCAGCATTAGGTAAAGCCATACGCTTGCCATGTGTACCTCCGGCTAACAAGAATGCACCAAAACTTGCAGCCATACCAATACATATTGTAGAGACATCACACTTGATGTATTTCATGGTGTCATAAATCGCAAATCCGGCAGATACAGAACCTCCCGGACTGTTAATGTATAAATGAATATCTTTCTCTGGGTCTTGGGCCTCCAAAAAGAGGAATTGTGCCACAATTAAACTGGCAGAAGTATCGCTTACTTCTTCTCCCAGAAAAACAACTCTGTCTGACAGCAAACGTGAGAAAACATCATAGCTGCGTTCTCCCCGGCTCGTCTGCTCAATGACGTAAGGTATTGTACTCATGCTGCCATCTCCTTGAACATACTGATGAATAGACTACATCTTGTGTTATAGAAATTCCCACAAAGGGAAATTCTGTCTTGCTTTGGCACAAACACCCCCATACTTCTATAAACTTTGGGCGGATATAAGTATAATTGCTTAAAAGCAAGTGTAAATGCTTGTTGAGAGTCATAGCCAGCTTCATAAGCAATTTTTGTAATCGGCTCGTTTGATTTTATCAATTTTTCAGCAGCCAATGTAAGCCTTCGACTTTGAAGGTATTTATAAACGGTAATTCCAGTACATTCGGAAAATATGCGGTTAAGATAAAATTTTGAATAGCCAGCATTTTTAGCAATTTTATCTACGTTAATTTCTTTCTCAATATTATCCTCGATATAATTCAAGACCTTACCTACAATCTCTTTTTGCAGTTCCATAGTTTCGCCTCCTTTTTATCATTATAACAAGTTTCAGATTGTGTGTCTTAATAAAAAGTGCGGTTTTGGTGCCAAATACGGATAACCTTACAAGCCTGCCGCGCCGATCACGTATAGAATTCGGAAATAAAGCTTAAATTTAAAAGAAGCAGCTATGGTTTTCCACAGCTGCTCACGTTATTTTCTTTTTACTGTTAGACTTCCTTTTCTGGAAACAGGTCTTCCAGTGCATGTTCTACGCGTTCCATATCCGCAGTAGGCTCAAACCGGTCAATCACAGTTCCGTCGCGGTTGATCAGGAATTTTGTAAAGTTCCATTTTATGTCACTGCTGTTTTTATAATCCGGTTCCTCTGCTGAAATAATCTCGTGAAGCTTTCCGCTTAAAGGATGCCCTTCATCGAATCCCTGAAATTCTTTCTTTTCTGTTAGGAACCGATAAAGCGGATGCATATTCTCACCTTTTACGTCGATTTTTGAAAAAAGCGGAAATGTAACGCCATAGTTCATTTTACAAAATTCTGCAATTTTACTCTCATCTTCCGGTTCCTGTTCCTTGAATTGGTTGCAGGGAAATCCCAGGATTTCAAATCCTTTTTCATGGTATTTTTTATAAAGTGCTTCAAGCGCCTCATATTGAGGTGTGAATCCACATTTACTGGCTGTATTGACAATCAGTAGAATGTTGCCCAGATATTTCTCCATACTCTCTTTGGTTCCATCGATCCTTTCCAGTTCTATCTTGCTTAAGTCCATTTCATTTTTTCCTTTCCTGCGCTTACTGCTTCTAATTCCTTCACTGTTAATTACTCAATGCAGTATTAGTATGTCCTTTTAAAGTACACATAATACGCAGCCAACGCAGCAGGATACCAGAAAACGCTCTTTTAATGAAGAATCTTCACTTATCTCGTTTTTACTCCACAGGGGATAGTATATTTTTCGTCCCTCCTTTGCAATTTCCAACAGCCGGTTATATCCGTCTGCCATGCTATGCGCATTCCAGCAGGAAACAGCCGCAAATTATTTTAATGTCATTTCCGACATTGGGCCTTCCGATGGTATTATGATTGATCCATAATCTTTGAATTCCGGCAATGCACTGATTTCTTTTAATGTGAATGCAGATGTTACCATACAGATCTCCTTCCCTCTTTTGTACTCTGGTACACTTCTGAAACATCCGTCCGGAAGTGATATTCCCCGCTGCCTTTTTCATAGCTCTGACCGTCCGGAAGAACGATAACTGCCCTTGTATTACAGGGAATTTCTACAGTTAATTCAAAAATATTTCCTTTCTTCTCCCATTCCGAAACGATATCCCCATATTCAGACTTAAAGGTACGTTTCGCCCAATCTAAACGCTCATCTAACTGCGGCTGAATCAGAATCTTTTTAAATCCCGGCTCCACATAGTTGATTCCGTTTACGTTACGGAAAATCCAGTCATCCACACAGCCAAATGCATAATGATTCAGGCTCATGCAGAATGTCATTCCATAAATCTCCGATATAAATGGTGTGCCATCTTCGTCCAAAGCAAACCAGCTCTCCCAGATGGTTGTTGCTCCGTGTTTTACCTCATACAGCCACGACGGCGCTTTTTCATTAAACAGCAGATCATATGCCAGATCCCGGCGTCCGATTTGACACAATGCATCCTGCAGGATCGGCATTCCTAAGAAGCCAACATCCAAACATCCATTGTTCTCTTCTATCTTGCGCACTAAGTTTTCAGCAAACTTCTTCATTAAGTCTTCCGGTACTAATCCATAGTAAATCGGCATTGCATATGCCCCCATGAGGTCGGCCGGCATATTTCCTTTTTTGTCCAATACGCCTTTTTGAATAGCTGTTTTCATGTTCTCCGACATTTTGGCATAATATTGTGCATCTTCATCATTCCCGAGAACTTTTGCTGTTTCTGACATGATAGATATAGAATAATAGCCATAAATGGGAGCCACATATCTGGTTGATACACGTATTGCTTCCAGGGTGCCTTCTCCATATCCCTCCCTGGAATAACTTGGGATCAGATGTTCTCCGTAATGATGCCCGGTATTCCATAGATATTGCTCAACTTCCTGCGGAAGAGTACTATCCCCCGGTCGATTTTCTCTTGCCGTCCTAAGAACAAAATTACACCAATTTTTCATAGAATCATATTGCTGCTTCAGGATATGGGTATTACCGGTGAGGCAATACATGTAATATGGAATTAATACAGCTGCATCGCCCCAGCCCGCAGGGGAAACTGCGTCCGGCGTTCTGAACTGTTCTTCGTACATTTCATACTGTCCAATATAAGCTCCTGCCAATGGTACTACAAACGGCACTGATCCATTTTTCTTTTGTTCACAGGCAAGATTTTCAAGCCATCGGGTTAAAAACGGCGTAATATCTTCATTCAATAACGCAGTTTTTGTATATACCTGAATATCGCCCGTCCATCCGGCTTTTTCTCGCTGCGGGCAATCGGTCGGTAAGGACAGCATATTCGCATGCTGTGACCAGCGTGTATTCTCATATAACCTGTTTACCCCGTCATTAGAGCAGGAAAATGTCCCCACATTTTGTTTTTCGGAGCTTAGTACAATCGCAGTAATATCTTCTGCTTTCAATTCCTCTATTCCGTCGATCATGACATACCGGAATCCTTGAAATGTAAAGTGCGGCTCATAAACCTGTGCAGTTCCATCGGAGATGTATTCAATTCGCTGATCAGCTGTCGGATTATTATCAAAGAAATTCCCTTCTGCATCCAGCCCTTCCGTATGAATCACTGTCACTTTCGTATCTTTTGGTACTTGAATATAAAGGCGTACGCGGCCGGCAATCACCTGACCGAAATCAATAATACGTTCGCCTTTCGGTGAGGTCAGCATTCTTTTAACTGGTAATTTCATGATGGGACGCACTGGCTGTCCATACTGTGCTTTTAAATTACCGTATCCAAAATCTGCCGGTATAACACTCTGCCAGCCGCTGTCATTGAAACCAGAGCTTTCCCATCCGTACGGCATCTTATTTGCATCATAAACTTCACCAGCAAAAAGATCTGAACACCGAACTGGACTTTCCTGCACTTTTATTGTTTCATCCGAAACGAAGCACCCCGTCGTTCCATCCTCGTATGTCACTTCCAGCTGCGTCAATATGGCATACGCCGGATCGTAGCTCTCGTCCTGTGCCTTTGTCATAAATCCATGATACCAGCCATCCCCCGTATGCATTCCGATAATATTTGTTCCCGTATGTAAAAACTCTGTAACATCATACGTCTGGTAGCAAAGATAGTCTCTATATACGGTACACTCCGGCGCAAATTCTCTGTCATCGGGACGTTTCCCATTGACTGTCAGCCGATAGACGCCATGACAGGTGGCATAGAGCCTGGCCTCTTTCACTTTTTTGTCAAGCATGACCTTCTGACGAAACAACACTGCCGAGGGCTGCTCCCCCAAATGAGCTTTACGCTCCACGGTGGAAAACGGCGATTTTACCCACTTCGCCCGCCACTCGTCCCTTTTTAGAAATGCTGTTTCAAATTCGCTGAAAGCTTCAGCCTGGTTTCCATGATTATCCTCTACTCTAATTTTCCAGATATACCGGGTTCTGCTTTTTAAGGCTTCTCCTCTGTAATCCACATATACAGACTGTTCAGAAACCTGCCTTGTGCTGTCCCACACAATCCTGTTTTCGTTGTCCCGCACCTCAATCTGGTATGAATGCTGCAACACGTTTTTTTCATTGCTTTCCAAAATCCAAGAAAAATATGGATTCCTGTCGATTCCTATTGGGCGTACCAGATGCATACATTTCAAATCCTTAATTTTTAGCATAATGTTCTCCTTTTAAGACTGGTAAAATCAAATTCTTAATGTCCTATACGAGTTTCTAATACGATCATCTGATTTCATTTTCTACTTTCATATTTGCGTAAATAACCCCTGTGATAATAGAAAAGATAAGTGGGAAGCCAAGATATAAAAAGTTAATGGCATGATTAGCGGCAGCAGTCTGAACTGCAGCTGCTCCATCAAATCCACTCCAGGTCAGTATCCATCCGCAAATAGCAGTTCCAAGTCCCTGGCCTATCTTAGTTCCTACTGTAGCACAGGAGAACAGAGAGCCTGTAACGCGATGTCCTCTTTTTTGAAAGTGATATTCATCGGCTTTTACTAAAAACGGTGTATAAGTAGCAGAACCCGGAACCATGCCAAGCGCTTTAATTAACAGACCGGCAATTAGTATTATCATTCCTGTAAACTGCCCTAAAACAGCCACAGTACACCCTGCAACCGAAACAACCGTACCATAGACACAAGCCTTCCGCATGCCCAGTTTGTCAATGAGCTTTGGCATAAACGGAAGCCCCAGAATTAGCGGGATCGTCGTACACATTCCTAATATTCCCATAAGACCGGCATTTCCCATGGAGTACGTTGCATAGTAAGCCATACTTGATTGCATAATACCAGAATTAGCATATCCCACAAGATACAATAACAGGATTAATATGAAGTATTTATTCTGCAGTAATTCAATAATTGTCCTTCCGAAGGAAATAGATACCGTCTCTGCCGGAACACCTTCACCTGCTTCCAAAACAGGAGATCCGAACTCTTCTTCCGGTAGTTCCTTTAGTGTGAAAAACGGGATTAGCAGGATCCCAACACCCACAACCGCATAAATTAAAGCAATCATCCGCCACCCCTGTTGTCCGCCGCCGAATGCTTCGACCAGACCGGAGGTAACAGATGCTACAATTACACTGCCTATTGTTCCACTCAGCATAGCCGCGCCGCTCATCGTAACCTGGTCATGCTGATCCTTTGTTACACGGGCAAGCATCATATTATAGGCAACTTGATTCATCGTATAAAAACCAGCACTGATTAATAGGTAGAAAATAAAGATCCATGCATTTTTTGCTCCCTCTCCCAT
>OLSM01002197.1_pt1 | contig 12989 bp, 6 predicted proteins | sample 1672721 | NCBI WGS metagenome assembly OLSM01 (sample SAMEA3136717, study PRJEB25190) | human gut metagenome | reverse complement strand
GATGTTCATCAAACTTGCTTAAAAACTTTACAAATTCTTTTTCTGTCAAATTCATCTCTGTCACTCCAATCTTTTGCTCAATCAGTCGGATGCCCCTTCGATGAAGGTATAAAATCGCCTTATCTCTACGAAACATTCTTCCATAAAATAACTATTTTATTCAGTTTTATTACAGAATATATTCTGCCATAGGGGATTATAGCACTTTTTGACACTTTTCATAAGAAAAAAATGACAAGGTTTTTGTAAATTCTGATTCTGTTTGTTGGCAGCAGCTTGGAAAATCAGTTTGAGGGATTGGGGAAAAGCATTTATTTAGAAGTTACAAAATTCCTTCTTTATTCATAATTTTCAGTAATTTCTTTCTGCTGCGATACAAATTTGACTTCACATTTGTTTCTGTAACTTGATGACGCTGTGCAATCTCTCGAATAGAATCCATATACCAGTAACGTCTTACAAAAATGTCTCGGTCTTTTCTTGAAAGGGTTCCAAGAAAATCATTCAGAATTTCCCGTATCTGGTAGCTGTCTATTTCTTTTTCCATGCTATACTCTCCGCAGAGTTCCGCAACCTCTTCCTCAATAGAAATCATATGTGTATCCATTCGTTTTGCAGCATTCTTCCGGCGATAACGGTCAATGGCAAGTCCTCTGGCTATTTTTCCTGTAAATGCAGACAGACATTTTGGTCTGTCCGGTGGAATACGTGACCAGAGTGTAAACCAGACATCATTGAGACATTCATCGCAGTCTTCTTTATTATAAAGGACGTTCCAGACAATTTTAGAGCAATAGGCAGAATACTTTCTACTTACTTCTTCAATCGCTTCCTCATCCCGTTGAAAAAACAACTGAATAATCCTCGAATCCTCCATATTCTTCCTCCTGTACATTTTATAATTTCAAGTATTAAAAAACTGTATTATGCATATTTCCCGATAGCTATGCTTAGATTTTTATCGTAAATTTTATTATAAATCTTTTTACCTGTCCGCTTATTTTCATTTAAAATAAACGGCAAATTTCTTTCCAGATGGCTTTACTGTATGCTTTGTCGGATATGGATAGGTAAAGCTTTCTGTGCCATCCTCATCTTTTTCTAATTCTATTGCATCAAGAAAATAAAATTGCAGTTCCATTGAGTTAGCATCCGTATCCGGCAGCGGAATGCTATAGGAAGCATTTCCCTTCTCAAATTCATTTTCTTCCTCCGGGTCAAAACCTTCACTGTTACTGTAGAGATAAACGCCACCGGCATCTTTATCGTACTCCAAATCACCACCGTAACATACAAGGTTTCCTTTGCTGTCTTTTCCTTTCATATATACCTTGGATTTTCCCCAGAACTTCTTATCACATTTTACAAAAATACTGCTTGCCACTTTACTGACACGAATCTTTTGAACTTGAACTTCTGTATTATTTCTAAGCTTAACCTTTATGTCTGTCTCTACACTTTTTGAGGAAGCTTGCAGTTCCTTTCTTGATGCTGAAAATGTAAATTCTACATCGCCAAGTACAGTTGCATCTGGAGCCTCATATTCCCGAGTTATATAACGTATGATTTTAAACGGTATCTTTAATTTTTCTATCTTCTCAGGAAATGTATATCCATCAAATACATACTTTATAAGAACCTCTGTCCCTTTTTCCCCAAGACTGTGACTTATCTCTGTACTCCGGTTTCCCATAACATCATCCATGCTCTTTCCATTGATGCATATGCTTCCACTCGGCGCAATGTCCACCTGATCCTCATCTTCGTTTACACTTTCTCTTTTGTCGTTAACATCCAGCAAAACATAAAGAGTATCTTCATCTAATATAACATTTTCTAGCGTAACATCCACATCCGCTACCGTTTTTGTTGTATTGAGTATCTGCGCATACGAAGTCAGATCTTCACGACTTCCCAATATTCTGTCTATCTTTATTCTGATATTTTCTGCCATTACTCTTGCCGTCGGGTTAAATGACACACCAGAAAGCAGCAATGACACAATAATTGCAAAACACGCCGCTATCTTTACAAGAATCTGCTGTACATTTCTTATAGGCTGTATCCACTCTCCTGCAGCTTCTTCAATAAAACGGTCATCGATATCCGTCACTTCCTTTAAGACATCCCACTTTTTACTCATAATGCTCTCCTCCTTCTCTATAAAATATATAATAAATTCTGCCATAAGTCTTGTAGCAGATTTATATCTCACACTGCATAGTAATGAAATTACTTTTTCCTTTACTATATATGCCGAAAAAATAAGTACTTCTGTTGCATGGAATTACTATTTGATTCATTTAGAAGAAAACAGACGAAAAAAGAAACAATACCCTATCCCATCTGCTCTGTAATCGCTGTGTTTAAAATGCTCGTTCGCATCTTAAACACGCTCCGAAGCCGCATCTGGGATAGGGTATTATTTCTTTTTTCTGTGTTTTGGCTCCAGAAGGAATGAATGCAATCATCTTTGGGAGAGAGAAGGGGGAGAGATCAGAAGACTACTGCTTACTCGGAAGATGTATTGTCCAGAAGATTCGGTGTTTTCTTTAACGAACAGTAAAAATAAAGTGGATTGTCATTTTACGAGAAATTAAAGTAGTCACCTTTAGAGCTATCTTGAATGCGACAATATAATGATAAATGTATCATGTGCAGCGATAGCTTCACCTCCATTAATATACTTACAAGTATTATACTCACGAGTTAGTAACTTACGAGTATATTATTTGCAAATATATTCAAGTCGAGCAACCGCGAGACTTGAATAGAATGAACATCTCCAGAAGAGGCTAGTTTTCCAAAACCATCCAGCTGCTAAAACAAAATTTTATGCTGAATTGTAAGAAAACTACGATAAAGAAAAAAGAATGGTTATAAGTATTGCATTTTGTGACTTTGCGCTGTGGAATTTTGACTCTGAAAACTTCGGACTCGTTTTTCCGAAGTTTTCGTTTTTTGAGGCAAAATGAAGCGTTTAGCGCAACGGAACAAAATCAAACTTATAACCATTCTTTTTTCTTAGAAGACCGCGTACAATTATTCAGTAAGGAGATATCCCTCTTCTGGAGATTCTCATTCCAAATAAAAACCACAGACTTCTGGACACTCCCCTCTCTCCCATCCAAGATTTAAATACTAATTTCCTTCTGGAGCCAAAAAGCAGAAAACCAGAAATTTAATATAGAAGAAAATGTGATGTCGGAGCGAGTAAAAATGCCGAGCAGGCATTTTCTGCGAAGCGACTATCTTCACATTTTCTTCTATATTAAATTTCTGGTTTTCGTCTCTTTAGTCCATCAAATTCGTATTTATAAATTGGAATATCCCATCAGGGCGGTATCAACTTCTCTTGCACAGTCACGACCTTCGCGAATTGCCCATACAACGAGTGACTGTCCTCGATGCATATCACCTGCGGTAAAGACTTTATCTACGTTTGTCTTAAAGTGTCCTGCCTCTGTCTTTACATTCGTGCGTTCTGTGAGATCTAAGCCAAAAGCTTTCGTTACATATGGCTGGCTTCCTAAGAATCCTGCTGCGATTAATACTAAATCAACAGGTACTTCGTACTCGCTTCCAGCGACTTCTGCCATGATGTTTCTTCCGGCTTTTTTGTCGAATTTACTTTCGAGTTTGACAAGTTTTGCCTTGCAGACTTCGCCTTTTTCATTGGCAATGAATTCTTTTACGGTTGTCTGATATACTCGTGGGTCTTTGCCAAATACAGCGATAGCTTCTTCCTGACCGTAGTCTGTCTTGCAGACTCTAGGCCATTCTGGCCATGGGTTATTTGGCTGACGTTCATCTGGAAGTTTTGGCATCATTTCTAACTGAATGAGGCTCTTACATCCTAAACGGATGGATGTTCCAACACAGTCATTTCCTGTGTCACCGCCACCGATAACCATTACATTTTTATCTTTGGCATCAATGTATTTTTTATCTGCGAAGTTAGAATCTAAAAGGCTCTTTGTTGCTGCCTTTAAGTAATCTACTGCAAAATAAATTCCTTTGCTCTTTCTGCCTGGTGCTTTGATATCTCTTGGATTAGAGGCTCCACAGCAAAGTACAATCGCATCATACTGTTTCTTTAAGTCCTGTGCTTTTACGTCTACACCAACGTTTACGCCTGTCTTGAATACAACGCCTTCTTTTTCCATGAGCTTTACTTTTCTCTCAATATATGTTTTTTCAAGCTTCATGTTAGGAATTCCGTACATGAGCAGTCCGCCAATACGGTCGGAACGCTCGTAAACAGTTACAGAATGGCCACGGCGGTTTAAGTATTCTGCCACGCAGAGTCCGGATGGACCGGAACCTACGATAGCAACTGTCTTTCCTGTGCGGACTTCTGGTGGTTCCGGTTTGATCAGGCCACTTTCATAAGCTCGCTCTATAATACTTAACTCTTTTTCTTTGATGTTAACCGGATCCCCGCCTAAGTTACAGGTACATCCGACTTCACAAGGATGTGGACATACACGACCTGTAAATTCTGGAAATGGATTTGTCTTTCTAAGACGGTTATAAGCTTCATCCCAGTTACCTGTGTAAGTTGCATCATTCCATTCAGGAATCAGGTTATTAAGCGGGCATCCGGTAACCATTCCTTTAATCAAAATACCGGACTGGCAAAATGGAACTCCACAGTTCATACATCTTGCTCCCTGTCTCTCCTGTTCTTTTTTGGACAGGGGAGTGTGAAATTCGTTAAAATGTTTGATTCTCTTTAACGGCGCTTCTCCCACGCTTTCTTTTCGTTCATATTCTAAAAATCCAGTTGGTTTTCCCATAGCGCTCTCCTCCTATCCTCTTTTAATTTCGTAAAATGCTTCAATCTGTGCCTGCTCTGCGCTAAGACCTTTTCCTTCCATTTCGGAAATCTTCTTGAGCATTTTCTTGTAATCGTGTGGAATGATTTTCTTAAACTTCGGTAAATATTTGCTAAAATCATTTAAGATTTCTTTACCTTTTTCAGAGTTTGTATATGCCACATGGGCGGTAATCATATCCTTAATTTCCATAACATCATATTTAGAAACAACTGGTTCGGAAGAAACCATTTCCTTGTTGAGGCTTAAGTATAAGTCGTTATCCTCATCAAGAACGTAGGCAACACCGCCGCTCATTCCGGCTGCGAAGTTCTTTCCAGTCTTACCGATAATTAAGACTTTACCACCAGTCATGTACTCGCATCCGTGATCGCCGACACCTTCTACAACAGCTGTTGCACCGGAGTTACGAACACAGAAACGTTCACCAGCCACACCATTAATATAAGCCTGACCGCTTGTTGCACCGTAAAGTGCTACGTTACCAACGATAATATTTTCCTCGGCTTTGAAGCGGATTCCTTTTGGAGGGTAAACGATTAATTTACCACCGGATAATCCTTTTCCGAAGTAGTCATTACTGTCACCGACAAGCTCTAATGTAAGACCATTTGGAATAAATGCTCCAAAGCTCTGTCCGCCGGCTCCTGTACACTGTACAGTAAATGTATCATCTTCCAGTGTGTTGTAATATTTCTTTGTAATTTCAGAACCAAAGATTGTACCAAAGGAACGGTCTGTATTTCCAACATCGATAGAAATGCTTCTCTTCTGCTTTTTATCAAGCGCTGTCTTCAACTTAGTAAGAAGAACTTTTTCATCTAATGTCTTTTCTAATTCAAAGTTGTATTCATTCTTCTTGTTGTAGCAGATTGGATGCTTCTTATCTACATATGGATTATTTAAAATAGCAGATAAATCTAAGTGGTACTCTTTTGCTTCTGGAAGTTCTTTCAGAAGGTCTGTACGTCCTACCAGTTCATCTACAGTGCGGACACCAAGTTTTGCCATGTATTCACGCATTTCCTGTGCAACGAACTTCATGTAGTTTACAACGTATTCCGGTTTACCTTTGAAACGTTTTCTAAGTTCCGGATTCTGTGTTGCGATACCTACTGGACAAGTATCTAAGTTACAAACTCTCATCATAACGCAGCCCATTGTGATCAGCGGACCAGTAGCAAATCCAAATTCTTCTGCTCCAAGTGCTGCTGCCATTGCTACGTCGCGGCCGCTCATAAGCTTACCGTCCGTCTCGATGATAACTTTATTACGAAGGTCATTTTTAATTAATGTCTGGTGTGTCTCAGCAAGTCCAAGCTCCCACGGAAGTCCGGCATTATGGATAGAAGAATTACGAGGTGCTGCACCTGTACCACCGTCATGTCCGGAAATAAGGATTACTTGTGCGCCAGCTTTTGCTACACCGGCTGCGACCGTTCCGACACCTGCTTCAGATACCAGTTTTACAGAAATGCGGGCATTTCTGTTTGCATTTTTCAAATCATAAATTAACTGTGCCAAATCTTCAATACTGTAAATATCGTGATGAGGTGGTGGTGAGATTAGTCCTACACCAGGTGTTGAATGTCTTGTCTTTGCAATCCAAGGATATACTTTTCCTGCTGGTAAATGTCCACCTTCACCAGGTTTTGCTCCCTGTGCCATCTTAATCTGAATTTCCTGTGCACTTACAAGGTAACGGCTTGTTACACCGAAACGACCGGAAGCTACCTGCTTGATTGCAGAGCATTTATTCAGTCCATCTGGACCAACTGTCAGACGCTCTAAATCTTCTCCACCTTCACCAGTGTTTGATTTACCGTGAATCATGTTCATCGCGATTGCCAGAGTCTCATGTGCTTCCTTGGAAATAGAACCATAACTCATAGCACCTGTCTTAAATCGTTTCACGATAGAATCTACAGATTCAACTTCTTCGATAGGAACTCCTTTGGATGGATAATTGAAATCCATTAATCCACGAAGACTTACTGGAGAAGTTTCTTTATTAATCATGGAAGTATACTGTTTAAACAGTTCATAATTATTTGTCCATGCTGCTGTCTGTAATGTATGGATGGTCAGTGGATTGTAAAGATGTTCTTCTTTACCACTTCTATATTTGTGATCACCTTCACTGTCAAGACTAAGATCATTTTTCAGTCCTAACATATCAAATGCTTTGGAGTGATGGTAATCTACATCTTCTGCGATATCTTCAATTGTGATACCTTCTACACGGCTTACTGTGTTTGTAAAGTACTCATCAATGACTTTCTTGCTGATACCAACTGCCTCAAAAATCTGAGAACCCTGATAGGACTGCAGTGTGGAAATACCCATCTTAGATGCAATCTTTACGATACCGTGAAGTACTGCGTTATTGTAATCATTTACTGCTGCATAGTAATCTTTCTTTAATAAACCATCCTGAATCAGCTTCTTAATACTGAACTGTGCCAGATATGGGTTGATAGCACATGCGCCGTAACCTAACAGTGTGGCGAAATGATGTACTTCTCTTGGCTCACCACTCTCTAAGATAATACTTACAGAAGTACTCTTCTTTGTCTCAATGAGATGATGATGTACAGCAGATACTGCTAACAGAGATGGAATTGCCACATGGTTCTCATCAACACCTCTATCTGTCAAAATAACAACATTTGCACCATTTTTATGCGCCTGGTCAACAGCAACATATAAATGATTGATAGCCTTATCAAGCGGTGTTCCTTTGTAATAAGTAATCGGCACATCTTTTACATTGATATTCTTTACTTTTGCATAACGAATCTTTAATAAGTCTGTATTTGTTAAAATAGGGTTGTGAATCTTTAATACATGGCAGTTTTCTGCCTTTTCTTCCAACACATTCCCCTCTCCGCCAACATAGATGGAAGTAGATGTAACGATTTCCTCACGAATCGCATCAATAGGAGGGTTTGTTACCTGTGCAAAAAGCTGTTTAAAGTAATCAAATAATGGATGATGTCTCTTAGAAAGTACTGCTAATGGAGTATCAACCCCCATCGCTCCGATTGCTTCACTTCCGTTTAATGCCATCGGTAATACAGAATCTTTCACTTCTTCATAAGAGTAACCAAATGCTTTCATCAGGCGGTTGCTCTCTTCATAGCTGTATTCTTCTACTGCAACATTCGGAATCTTTAAGTCTTTTAAGAATACAAGGTTATCAGATAACCATTCACCATAAGGCTGTTTCTTTACATAAGAAGCTTTAAGAATATCATCATCGATCAGTTCACCTTTTACAGTATCTACAAGAAGCATTTTACCTGGGTGAAGTCTCTCTTTCTTTACGATATGTGTTGTGTCAAAGTCTAACACACCAACCTCAGAAGAAAGAATTAACTGGTCATCATCTGTAATATAGTAACGGGAAGGTCTAAGACCATTACGGTCAAGTACGGCTCCCATGATATCTCCATCTGTAAAGAGGATAGATGCAGGACCATCCCAAGGCTCCATCATTGTTGCGTAGTACTGATAGAAGTCTCTCTTCTCTCTGCTCATGCCCTCGTTATTTTCCCAAGGTTCTGGAATCGTGATCATCATTGCCAGAGGAAGTGGCATTCCACTCATTAAGAGGAATTCTAATGTATTATCTAATCTTGCAGAGTCAGAACCGTTTGGATCTACAACTGGTGTCAGCTTAATCATCTCATCCTTCAGATAATCAGATTCCATGTTTTCCTCACGGGCTAACATCTTATCGGCATTACCACGAATAGTATTAATCTCACCATTATGAACGATGTAACGATAAGGATGTGCTTTCTCCCAGCTTGGAACTGTGTTTGTGGAGAAACGGGAATGAACTAATGCGATTGCAGATTCATAATCCTTATCCTGAAGGTCATTATAGAATAATCTTAACTGTCCAACTAAGAACATACCTTTATATACGATTGTTCTGCTGCTTAAAGAAACAACATAAGTAGAATCGTTAGACTGCTCAAATACTCGTCTTACAATATAAAGTCTTCTATCGAAGTCAAGTCCTCGTGGAACATCAAACGGTCTCTTTACAAATCCCTGCATAATGCATGGCATACAGTCCGCTGCTTTCTTTCCGAGGATGCCCGGCTGAACCGGAACCTCTCTCCAGCCTAAGAAATTTAAGCCTTCTTTTTCAACGATAATCTCAAACATCTTCTTAGCACGGTTTCTCTGTAACTCATCCTGTGGCATAAAGAACATACCAATACCATAGTCACGTTCCTTGCCAATAGAAAAGCCGAGAGTACTACAGGTTTTTTCGAAGAACTTATGGGATATCTGCACTAAGATACCTACTCCGTCACCCGTTTTACCCTCGGCGTCCTTGCCGGCTCTATGTTCAAGATTTTCAACAATTTTCAAGGCATTCGATACTGTCTCATGGCTCTTAAGACCCTTGATGTTTACTACAGCACCAATACCACAGTTATCATGCTCCAGACTTGGATCATATAGACCCTGTCGCATATTGTCCTGATACATGGTCTCACCCTTTCTTGCATCACTATGAAATAGTAAATATTCATCAGTTGTAAATTATATTTTTGTAATTAGTAATTATCAGGAACTCTTAATCAAACCTTATGATTCTCATGTTCTCATGCTCTTGTAATCTTATGATTTCATAATCCTGAATGAGTATCTATAGTCTGAATAAAAATCTATAAATCTCTGAATAATTACATATTTAAAAAGTAACAAATTCATTTTCAGAAGTAGTTGTAATGACTTCCTGCATTTCTTTTTGTTGTTATCATATTACAACATTTTAAATAGGTTGTAAATATAAACATTAAGGTGAGTTGTCTAATAATTTGATTATTTATTTTTTAATATATTATTTTCTGATTATTACTCTTGTTTTAGGGGATATTGTAGTTAGTTTATTTGGTTTTTATTTCTTTTTAGATTATATTGTTCTTATAAAAGTACAATTTTGTTTGTGATTTCACCTCTTTATTCATCGTTATTTTCAGATTTAAAGACAATTCATACAATTATAAATGTAATTTTCAAATACAAATCCTGCATTTTATTAACATTGTATACAAAATAACTTAAGAAAATTAAGTAAGTAATTGGTTGAATTCTACAATTTTATGCCATTGTCTAAACTAGCATACTATTTGTAGTGAAAAAGCAAAAAAAGAATCGGATTCTTTTTTCGTAAACTGTCTTTTCAAAAAGAAAATTTCCCTAATCTCTCATACTAATGTAAGAAAGGAGATTTTAATTACACACATGGCAAATCAGAGCAATACAAAAAGAAAAAATTATACATATTAATAATAATCAACAAAAAATGTTGAAATTCGATACAGAAAGGAGAGGCCATTTCGCAAAAAAATACGCATTTATTATTATAGAAAAAAGAAAGAAGAAATCACAATGATTATTAACAAATTTTATGAAAAACTCTACAAGGAACTTATCAACAAACTAGAATCTGATTATATTTTAATCCCTAACACGCCAGAAAATAGAAAAGCAATTAATAATACTCTAACGACAGTCCCTTGCACTGTAAAATCTTTAGAAAAAGATTCAAAGATTTTTAAAGCTTTATCTAACAAAAAAGCTAAAGCTAAGCAGCTTTCAATTGTACCCAAAATTTCTAAAACTTTATCTCTTATTATAATAGCCACTTTAATTTGTATGCCATTTAATACCATTAACACTCTCCCAACGCCTACCTACCACCCTACTGTACAAGTTAGTATTTTAGATATTTCTGATGGATCTTCTCACCAAAAAGGGAAAAATAAATTATCCGAAATACAAGAACAATACACAAACAAAAACCAAGAGCAACGTAATCCTAAAAACTACAAAAAGAAAGTTGCTACAAATACATATAATACATATAAGAAACAAAATAAATTCCATTTAACATTATCCACAAAAAAGCAACTCAACTTTTATCAACTTTTAAAAAGTTTTTTCTTAAAACAAAAAATACATACGATAATTTATCTGATGCTTATGATGTAATTAGTACTTTATTTGTATTGATTTCCACAGTAAAAGAATCTATACGCTCAAAAAAATTAAAATAGTCCTTCTATATAATTTTATTCAATACTATTTTCAATTATACATTAAAGCCGTTCTTCACAGAAGTACGGCTTTAAATTTTCTTATGAAAGCCAAGATAGAGTTTTAAATATCAAAACAATACTTTCCCTTGCCCCTTCCTTTCACATCTTTAATCAACTCAAATTCCCGCATTGTTTGAATCAGAAATCCCGCCTTACTGTCTTTATATCCCAGTTTTTGTTTTATTTCTTTTCGCCCAAAGACTTCTTCTCCTGAAAAGCTTTCGATAATCTCCTTTATATTTAATGCAGTGACGCTACCTATGCTTTTATTAACTTGTAGTTCTTTCAGCTTTTTATATAACATATATTTATTCTCTGCAGTCAATACAGACGTTTCAAAACAGTGGGTTTTATCCTGACTTGTTGTTTCAAACAGTGTTTTTTCATCATTCAAACAGTATTTTTTTTCATTTCCTTGTGAATCCAGCGCATTAAACAGTGATTTTTCTGTATTGAAACAGTGATTTTGCTCTCTATATTCCACTGTTTGTTCTTTTACTACAGATGCTAAGTTCTCACTATTTATATTATTCATATACTGGTATTTATTTTCAGCGTTCTGTATATTCTCCGCCCGTTTTCGCATCTCCAATTCTTCATTTTCCCGGAATATAGTTACTCGTATACCATCTCCCAGTTCCTCAAACACTGGCTCTCTCAACCCATATTCTCTGCATTCTTTTATCATTCTTGGGATTCCTGTTCCCCACGCTTCTATAAGTCCCATATAACGAAATGCTTCAGCAATCGCTGTATTTCTGCACTTTGATTTACCTGATTTAGCTGACTGTATATCCAGTCCCCCATAAAGCATTCCGGGAGATGTTACTTCTATCCTGTCATCATAGACACAAACCTGTATACAAGACTCATCCAAATAACTTCTATGAACAACTGCATTAGTAATCAATTCTCTTATTGTTCGAACCGGGAGTTCATACGCTTCTTTTCTATGTAACCCTTCTATCTTTGCACCAAGATTGATATGCTTTAATACAAATTGATAAGCATTTTCCAGCTGTACATATAATGGTCCATCAAATTCTCTTTTATCTATAAAAATATCTCTTTCTGTTCCTTTAAATAACGCACATTGAATTTTGGCATACCGTATTTTATTCTTCGTCATTAGTCTAAACGCATGGGTGGGTTGAAGGTCTTTTCCTATTCGGCACAATAACCCTAAGTCTTCTAGTTTCTCGATTGTCATTTTATTTATAATTTCAGTTTTTTCTGTATTTTGCTTGGGATCTAATGACGTTTCCTGTATTGCTCTTGTTACACATGTTGTCTGCACATCATATGCCACTTTTTCCATTGCATTACATAATATCTTCGCCTCTCGTTCCGAGTACTCCATGTCTATTTCCGGTAAAGTATCATAAGAAATCTTTTGACCTTCTAATTCTAGTTCCTTTAACTTTCTATCATCAGCAGGACGACTTGTATCATTTATTCTTATATAAGAACCTTGTTCCTTCCCAAATGACTTGAGATAATAAGGACGCATACGTCCTGGAAAAACTTCTACAACAACAACTGTTCTTCCTTCTAATGTCTGTATTGTAATTTCCGGATCAATTATTGGAGTGCAGCTGTCAAATATCATATTTGAAATATCATCTGCTAATCTAAATGGATTCTTCTCTCCAATCCCAATAACTTCATTCGTCTTATCCTCAATTCCAATAAAAATTTTACCCCCCGTAGAATTGGAAAAAGCAATAACATCTTTTAATAACTTCTCATGTCTTTTCGGTATCTCTCTTTTAAATTCTATATTTTTTCCTTCTCCAAAATCTTCTTTATATAGCATTCCTGTCCCTCTTCAAAACCATTGTCAGTACATCTATCAGTCATTAATTTGTTATGATTTATTATAATACAATTCCCTTCTTTTTTTCAACATACAAGAAGAAGCCATGCATCAGCATAGCTGACACATAGCTTCTCTTTTGTATTTCATAAAGTAGTTTTATCTTTTGTATAACTAATCTGACTGACCAGTTCAGGCTTTATTATTTAT
>OLSM01002185.1_pt1 | contig 13020 bp, 10 predicted proteins | sample 1672721 | NCBI WGS metagenome assembly OLSM01 (sample SAMEA3136717, study PRJEB25190) | human gut metagenome | reverse complement strand
TTTGTGGCCTCGGAGCAAGGTTTGGATACGAGCGTGTGTAAGCGAGTATTCAAACTGCAGCGACTAAAGTCACAAATATAGGTTATTTTTATTTACTGAGAGCGTCTCATTTGAATCAGGATTTAGATATTTTACTTACTGTGGAAGGATTGCCTTCGGTGTATTCTATGGTTACTTTATCTCCTTCTTCCAGCAATATTGCATCCAAATATTTGGATATATCCACATCATAAATCGTATCAGAATCATTTAACACAATATAATAATGGGAGCTTCCGTCAATAACTGCCTGAGCAATCTTTTTGATAGTGCCGGCTGTTGTTTTAGTGGAAGCTTTTTTACTTTCTTCATCAGAACCCATGCCATTTGACTGGATGAGGGAACGATAGGAAGCTTCGCAGTCATTTACTGTGTCCCCGGTTGCTACGATTTGGTAATTGTGTACATTTACCATTGCGTACTTTTTGACGAGGCCGGAGGCATCTTTTAATGCCATGAAATAAGTTGGTTCCGCATCAATATTCAGGAGAAGTGGGAAGGTTGCCTTATAGCCTAAGTTCTGTACTTTTCCTTCTGCGGAAGTCATGGCGGAATCTTCGATGGCTCCCTCAATTTCGTAATATTTTGTTTCCATAGTACGCTGGTTCATAAGAACGAAGCCTACGTTAGACTGATCACTTGTGATAGAAGTGACACCGGTGTATACCCACACATCATCGTTGATGGCAAGGTAATTGTAACCATTTGTTGTGGTCAGACAGTCTTTCTGACCGAGAATACTGTTGATAAATCCATGTTTTAATGTGCCGTAGTAGTTGTAGAGATTTACAAGCATATCGGCAGAGTATACACGGTCAACCCATTTTGGAGTGTCTTCGACTTTGTAGTCTTTACATTCGCCGGTGATGGCATTACATAAGACAACGCGTCCGATGGTCTGACCGCCGAAAAGACCGATGTTATATTTCTTTACGCTGCATACCCAGTAAGGGGTACCTTCTTCGTTAATTTCGAAATTAATGTCATCAAACATATAGGTCGGATATTTGAAACGAAGGTGGCGGTAAAGATAACGTCCAAAATGGTCATAAGGAGTATACTTCATTCCTTCTTTTAAGCGGACAAGTTCTGTCTGCTGTGTTGCCATATCAATTTTGATATAGGCAGGAATACCCGCTTTTTTATTAGTAAACCATTTCACCAGATCCGCATAGCGGAGAGGAGTCACACGAACCGGATTATTTTTATAATTAATCTGACTGTATTCATCTGCAACTTCAAACTGAGAAGCAAGGTCTACAAGACTTCCCATCTTACGTTCTCCAAGAATTTCTGCGGAAGACTTATCAAGCAGAGGAATCTGGTCGTAAGAAATCTGGTCAATATCCTTTGTAAATTCACTTTTTTCTATCTTCATCAGCTTCTGATATTTGGAAGCATTAATAACAGGAGAAGATAAAAGCGTGCCGACAAAATAAGCGGCGGCAATGACAACAACAAGAGAAGCCAAAAACTTGAATGTCTTTGTCTTATAATTGCCACTGAAATTGACAGGATGTCTCCGGTCACCGGTAAATGTTGTCTTTGGAAGGGCATATAGTGCAAAAATAATCACTGCTAAAAATAATACAAACTTCCACAACTCTGGATTATGGATGTTTATTGCGGGAAGAGCGATATAATAGTAAATTGCTGCAAGAATCAGAACAACAACGACGAGCGCTGCAATCCATTTCTTCCCCGTGAAATGATGTTTTTGTTTCTTTTTCATAGAAATTTATTCTCCTTTCTATTTTAACAGAGTATAGCACAGACAAGGGAATAAGAAAATAGGAATTTGTCAGTGAAATAATAATTGCCGCAGGCAAGAAGACGCACCCAAAGAGAGCAGGTAGCCTATATTTGTGACTCTATCACTGCGGGTTGAATGTTCGCCTCCGGGCTCGCATTCAATCCTCGTTCTAAGGCCACAAATATAGGCTACCTGCTCTCTTTGGGTGCTGTGTTTTTGCTGGAGATGGAATTACTATTTCATGTTGGAGTGATTTGGGGAATCGCCAGAAGATTGTGGCTTTTTAAAAAGTTGAGTCATAAGAGTTCGACACTCATATTGTTATTTTAATGTGTAAAAATAATAATTTTTTCTTATGGATTTTTGTGTCAATCCTTCGAAATTTAGTTTCCCAGGCAGACTCATTCTCATGTCTTCTTTTCCATAGTATATGCACAAGCTTATTACTGGATGTAAACGGTCACTTTTTTGTAGGCCGGATAAAAATTCATCGGATGTATCAAAATTTTTTTCATTTCTGTTTTTAGCTGTTATCTCGTTGTATTCCTTTAAGTAAATAAGAGAATCTGCTATCATATGCTAAATCTGCAAACCGCTGATTATTCTTCCAGAAAGTCTTTAGTACAGTGTCTGGTTTTACGTTATTTTTAATTGCCAATTTGACACCATCCTTTCTAAACTATATACCTAATGGTTATTTACAAGGAATATATTACCATAATTTTCTTGAAATGTAAATATGAAAATTAGCATTTTTTACATGTATAGTGTATAATTTAAAGATATATTTTCAGAAAGGCAAAAGATAAATGAGACATTTTGACATTATAAAATGGCTTTGGGTAGCCGGAATTATATACACATTTTTGCAGGGATATACATTTTATATGCAGAGACAGGGAGAAATAGCAGTTGGCTGTTCTTTTCTGTGTGCTTTTTGCATTTTCCAGTTTATTAGACGATTACACACGCTTTACTATCTCCATATGAAAATGAAAAATATTGACAAATTAAATGGCAGAGCATTTGAACATTATCTCACTGTCCAGTTCCGGCATCTCGGTTATCATGTTACACTCACAAGTTATAGCCACGACTATGGAGCAGATCTTGTTCTTCGCAAATGGGGAAAAAAGATTGTTGTTCAGGCAAAACGCTATGAGCGAAATGTGGGAATTGCGGCTGTTCAGGAAGTTGTTGGTTCTATTGCTTATTACAAAGCTGATCGGGCAATGGTTGTTACAAATAGCAACTTTACGAAAAGTGCCAGAGATCTCGCCAAAAGAAATGAAGTAGAATTGTGGGGAAGAAAAGAAATGCAGAAAAAATTTCATATAAAAGCCTGAGTTCTGCTCGTTGGAAGCTCGAGAAACCAGTTGGAGGGATTTTGGGGAGAGGACAGGAGAATACAGAATGTCTGGGAAATGAAAACTTGTTGGATTGACATTTAAACCATTATCGTAATGGCATATGATAATAGTTTTAGAGCGTGTTTGAAAAATCATTCCTACAATCTGTACACCCCGTCAGATAGTTGTGATTTTTAAAAAGATTGAATATTCTGACAATAATAAAATGAATTCAGTGAAAACTAAAAAAACAGATGATAAAATATTGAATTTTCTGTATAGTTACCGCAGGAAGGAGGGATTGGCTTGCTAATCACAGCAGATAAACGAGAAGGCCTGGCAGAGATATACAATCAGCTGGTTGAACTTGTGGGCATAGAAAATACGGAAGAGATCTATAAAAACATGAAGGGACAGCAAATAACCTTCCCCATGCGGCTTTACAGAACTGATTATATATCTAAAATAGTAAATGAACGGTATAACGGTAAAAATCTGAAGGCTCTGGCGAGAGAGTACGGATATACCGAAAGACACCTTAGAAACCTCTTAAATAAGAGACAAAGTTAAATATATCAATATGGAATGCAGGTCATTGAAAAAATAAGTACATAAAAAATGGTAACAAGCAGGTCTTAAACAAAAGATTAAGGAGGCAGGAGGTTTCGATGGGAATAGTTTTCTCCATTATACTGATTTATATGTTCGGCAGAGTAGAAATCTGTTCGATGCGTTTTATAGCAATACTGACACTCGGTACGTTTTTATGGCCGCCGGGAACAGGGGGAATCCTGATATGGATACTACTCAAGTGTTGTAAGTTCATTCACTAGTATAATAATTAACTGCAATAAGAGCCAACCTAAGTTGTCGATAGCGCTGCTCCACAAACCTCAGCGCAGCCCGCTACGCCTGCTTATGTGGAGCGGCTCTCTCGAAACGTTATCTTCTCTTATGAGTCAGTTACTTATTTTACGATGTACTAGGGGGTGTTAAAAAGCGTGTGTTTTAGGTATAATAAAATGAAATAAAATCATAGAAACGAAACCAGTACATCGTAAAATCAAGAAACATATGGGGCATGTCGTTCGATTTCCCAAGGGGAAGATGGAACGATCGTTTTGACAGCAGCCATATCTTTCACAGGATGAATTAAAACAGGGAGGTCGTATGATGGAACACCAAAAGCATGTTGTATGTGTTGGACAGGCATTAGTTGACTGTATCACCAGAGGGATGGAAGAGAAGCCTTATAAGAAAAATGTATATCGGGCGGACTCTATCTCGTTAAATACAGGAGGTGATGCCTTAAACGAGTCCATCGTCTTATCCCATCTGGGGTACCAGGTCAGCCTGGTGTGCGCGGTGGGAGATGACCTGGCAGGCCACATCGTACTGCATACGGCCAGAAGCAATGGAGTAGATGTTTCCCATGCGGCGGTATCTGCAAGTATTACTACCCCGGTGGCTAATCTGATGGTACAAAAAAACGGGAGCCGGCAGTCCGCCAACAGCCCTGCTACCCTGCTGGCGGGATACGAGCCGGACGAACGTGCCTTTCGCGGGGCAAAGGCCGTATCATTTGCCAGTCTGTTTCGGGCGCCGCTGGACAAAAAAGAAAGTATTCTTCGGTTGATGAAGGCGGCCAAAGCCGAGGGCGCGATCATCTGTGCGGATACCAAAATGCCCACATACAGGGAGATTTCCAGGGAGGACCTCCTGGAAATCCTGTCTTACATAGACTATTTCTTCCCGAATGAAAACGAAGCGTCCTATTACAGCCGGATTCTGGCGGGGGCGGAGCAAAGAACCCTTGCCGGGATGGGCAGTGTCTTCCTCCAATATGGGGTGAAAAATGTGGTCATAAAGACCGGAGAAAAAGGCTGCACGGCAGTCAGCGGGAACGGGAGTTTTCAGTTTCCCGCCAGAAAGGTTAAGGCAGTGGACTCCACGGGGGCCGGAGATAATTTTGTGGCCGGATTTATTCACGGGCTGCTGTGTGGGTGGGACTTAAGAACGTGCTGCGATTACGGCACACACTGCGCGGCTGTCTCTGTTCAGTATGTAGGGGCGGTAACCGGGATCAAACAGCAAAAAATGAACGGCAGCCGGACAGATATAATAAAATAGATCAATGAGTCAGCGGACATCTGGAAATCATGCAGGTATTTCCAGGTGTTTTCTTTTTAGTAAAAACAGAGAAATTTTCAAGTTATAAATAGCGAAAATATACAAAAATAAAGTGAAGATCAAAAAGCGATTGACAATTAAATATACAGGTGATATTCTGAGAAAAAGAAAGTCCGTGCACGGGCACAATAACAAAATAATCAGAATATTCACTTGAAAGGAGAAAGTATTATGAAAAAAACTCTTTGTATGCTGTTATGTATTGGTATGGCCGCGGCCATGTGTGCATGCAGTCCGGGGGAAAAGAAGGCGGGGGACGCGCCCAAGAAGACGGAGGGAGAGAGTAAAGGTTTAATTGGGATCACCACATCTATGTACACCAACGAAGGTCTCACGATCATGTGCGACACAATTAAAGAGAAAGTAGAAGAAGAGGGCTATCAGGCAGTCATAAAGGATGCAAACCTGGATCAGGCCCAGCAGACAAAGGATGTAGAGGATTTCATCAGCCAGGGGGCCAAGCTGATTATTGTAGAGGCATGTGATTCCGTAGGCGTAAAATCTGCATTTGAATTGTGCAACAAGGCAGATATCCCTGTTCTGAGCGTGAACCAGGTATTAGGAGATGATTTGCTGGAACTTGTGGTGGGCTCCGTTACAAGTGACAATTATACGGCAGGATATGAGGTGGGGCAGGAAGTAGCCAAAGAACTTGGCGGAAAAGGCAAGGTATGTATTCTGACCTACGATGTAGCATTTGTATGCAGGGAGAGAGGCGACGGCTTCAAGGCTGCCATGGCCGAAAATGAGGGGATCGAGGTACTGGAAGTCTTTGACGGTGTATGTACGGAAGATGCCGCCATGAAAAAGACGGAAGACTGGCTGCAGCAGTACCCGGATGTTACCGCAATCTTTGGAAATAATTCGAACTGCGGAGTCGGGATTGCGGCGGCAGTCAGATCGGCCGGCAAGACGGATGATATTCTGGTTGCAAATGTAGATGGACTTTCAGGGGATATCAGAAACATGGAAGACGGGGCTCTGGATATCACAGCGGTATATCCGATGAAGGAACTGGCGGCAGAAGCAGCAGATAAGGCAGTTGAGGTGCTGAAAACCGGAAAATGCGGCGAAGATCCACGCTTAAAATTCAGCCTTTGTACAATAGATGACCTGGATACTTACAAAGAGTATTGGGGAATTGAGTAAATACAGGTGCGTAATATATACTTGCGGCAGCGCACACGATGTACTAGTATCGTGTGCCGCCATAAAGGAGACATAGATGATGAATGAAGAAAACATTCTGCAGATGAAAGGCATCAATAAGAGCTTCGGCGGCGTGCAGGTATTACATGATGTGGATTTTTCCATGCACGCAGGGGAAGTGAGGGCGCTTGCGGGAGAAAATGGCGCGGGAAAGTCTACTTTAATGAAGATACTGGGAGGGATCTATGACTGTGATACAGGTGAGGTGATCATCGACGGTGTGCCAATTGGCCTGGGTTCTGTCGAAGTGGCGCAAAAACATGGCATAGCAGTCATTCATCAGGAAATCGTGCTTGTGCAGGATATGACAGTCGGTGAAAATATCTTTCTGGGAAGAGAGTTTCAGACAAAAGCAGGCTTTGTGGATTATCAGAAGATGTACAAGAAAGCGGCGGAAATATTGGAAAGGATCGGCCTCTCAACCCTGAAGCCGGATACAATAGTCAGAGAACTCAGCATATCACAGCAGCAGATGGTGGAAATTGCGAAAGCACTTTCCACTGATGCCAGGATTATCGTTATGGACGAGCCAACTTCATCGCTGACCGACAGAGAAGTGGAATTTTTGTTTGGACAGATAAAATCACTGAGTGAAAAAGGGGTATCGATTATCTATATATCCCACAAAATGGACGAAATCAATGAGATTGCGGACAGTATTACGATCATGCGGGATGGGCGCCATATTGTAACAGCGCCCATCAGGGAGATCAGCTATGAGCAGATTATCCAGAATATGGTGGGGCATAAAATAGAAGACTATTACCCTGATTATGAGGTGAAACTGGGAAAAGAAGTGCTCAGGGTTGAAAATTTGACAACAGAAAAGGTAGAAAATATTAATTTTTCACTTTTTGAAGGGGAAATTCTTGGGATAACAGGTCTTATGGGGGCAGGAAGGACAGAGCTTGCAAAAGCTTTGTTTGGCTTGGACGAGGTTCAGGCCGGCAGTATTTATCTGGAGGGTGAAAAATGTATCGTAAAATCACCGCGGGATGCAATCCAGAAGAAGATAGCGCTTGTCCCTGAAGACAGAAAAGAAAACGGCCTGTTTTTGGAAAATTCAATTTCCTTTAATATGACAGTCACAGTAATGGATGAATTTATAAAGGGAATCTCCGTAGACGCCAAAAAGGAGCAGCAGATCCTAGATGAATATGTAAACCAGCTTGAAATTAAAATGGCGGATACCCAGCAGCTTGCGGTTGAACTCAGCGGAGGAAACCAGCAAAAGGTAGTGATATCGAAATGGCTGGCGTCGAACCCAAAGATCTTAATCCTGGACGAACCGACCAGAGGGGTGGATGTAGGCGCAAAGTCAGATATATACCATTTAATCTGTCAGATTGCAGAGCGGGGCGTGGCAATCATCTTAATCTCTTCGGAGCTGCCCGAGGTTATGAATATGAGCTCCAGAATCGGTGTCATGTGTGAAGGAAAACTGGTCAGGTTTTTTCATCCGAAGAAGGAAGAAGTCACCCAGGAACAGATCATGCATTATGCAACAGGAGGATATGAACATGAAATTTATCACCAATAAAAGCCATGTCAGCCAAAGCCTGAAAAAATTTTTGAAGCGCAACTTTATGATATTGATCGCGCTGCTGCTGATTGTACTGGCTCTGTCGGTTTTCACAGATACATTTTTAACAGCCGATAATATTCTGTCCGTTACGAGGCAGATCAGCGTGGATTCCGTGCTGGCGTTTGGAATGGCAATGGTATTGATTATCGGATGCATTGACCTGTCCGTAGGCAGCGTTCTTGCCCTGAGCGGCTGTGTCTGTGTTTCTATGATTGAAAGCGGCATCCCTACGGCAGCGGCAGTTATCATTACGCTGGTATTCGGAGCCCTCTGCGGGATCATCAATGGCCTGCTTGCAACATTTACAACCATCCCGAGTTTTATTATAACCCTTGCCACGCAGCAGTGCTTCAGAGGCGCGGCATATCTTATGACAAACGGAAAATCAATCATGTGCTATGATGAGACGTTCAGTGCGATCGGAACCGGATATATAGGGCCTGTCCCGATTTTGGGGATCGTCATTATTGTATGCCTTGTATTTACCAGCATCCTGCTTAATAAAACAAAATTCGGAAGAGGCATGTATGCAATAGGAGGGAACAGAAGCGCGGCTGTATATGCGGGAATCAAGGTGAAAAAAATAACCGCCAGCGTCTTTATATTTACCGGCATCATGAGCGCAATGGCCGGTATTATGCTGGCATCGAGAGTGTATTCAGCCCAGCCTGCATCCGGTGCGGGATATGAATGTAATGCGATTGCGGCAGCGGTCTTAGGCGGCGTCAGCTTTAACGGTGGAATTGGAACTGCAGGAGGCGTGATGATCGGCGTGCTGATTATCGGGTTTATGAATAATGGGCTGAATATGCTGCATGTCACCTCCTACTGGCAGATTATTGTAAAAGGACTTCTTATATTATTGGCAGTGTACCTGGATACTTTGAGGAATAACAAGCGATTACATATTAAGAAGAGGGGATAGGCATGTATACAGAAATAGAATTTATAAGACAGTATGAAAAATATTCCGTACTGATGAAAGGAATTTGCGGGAAGGGGGAACCGGGACTGGAAATATTTCTCGATTTCCCTGTAGTTATGCAGGACATTTCCGGCGCGAAAACAAAGCTTAGGTACGATAGTTATGAAAGTACGGAACATGGATATCAGGCTGGAATAGAGGCCAGGGATTTATATGGCAACTGCTATACCATCACGGACGTATGGACAGCAGAGAAGGACAGCTATAAACTGGAACGAAAAGTGTCCTGCAAAGAGGTAAAAGAGCAGACGGGGATCCGCCTGACTTCTGAATTCCGGTGCAGGGATTTGAAGGCAGCATCTTTTGACGACTATGAATTTATAATACCCGGGGCCCTGTATAACCATAATGATACGGACGGGGACGGGGTAGATGATTATCTGGGAACATTCAGCCAGGATTATAAGGACGACAGAAATCCGGCTCTTTCGGTCACAGCTTATGGAAAAAAAGGAAATTGGTCGGTATCTCTGATCAGAGGGGATTTACCGCAGGAGGATAAGACAATCACCCGGGAGCAGATCAAAGCCCGCCATTTTATTCATCATACAGATATAGGTTCCCTGGGAATCGCACCATCCCAGTATCGGACGCAGGAATTTATCCTGCGATGCGATTACCCCTTCTATGAAAGAAATTCATTCTGTCTCAATGTAGATGGTTCAGAGTGGTCAGCCTACAAAGAGAATGGAGAAAACAAGGACTTTTCCATGACATATCTGCTCTGCATAGGGGAGGCAGAAAGCCTGACAGAGGCATCCTGGAATACGACACTTCTTCAGCTGGACAGAATTCTGGATCAGGAGACAGCACTGCCCTTTACTTTAGAGGAGGCGCAGCATTACAGGCGTGAAATGATCCACAACAGCTTCCGGGAGTTCCCGGAAAAGAAGGGAGCGCCGGCGGGGTATTTCGTACATTTTTCTCCACGCAGCAATTATGGGGAACAGAACCTTCTGGAATATGGTTTCTGCGGGGCACAGACACTTCTGAGCCTGGACATGCTGGCGGCGGCAAAGGACAATGGATCCGGGGAATACAGGGAAAGGGCGCTTAAAACGGTCGATTACTTTGTGGATCACTGTATTGAGGAGTCGGGACTGCCGAACGGAATTTACAATGTGGATAAGGAGGAGTATGTATACTGGTGGACGGGAATCCTGTTTCCGTTCCAGTACTCGGATGACAGGGAGGAACTGGAGGGGTATCTTGGCAGCCAGGTGGTAAGCTCTTTGATGGAAATCGCAAAGGAGCTGAAAAAGGTAAAGGGTAACTACTGCAGGTCTATGGTCGATTCTATGTACTATTTGCTGCGGTGCTATCTGTTCGAAAAGGAACAAGGAAAGGAACATCCGAAATGGCTGGAAGCCGTAATCAAATTCTGCGATAAGCTGGTTGAGATACAAAATGAAGACGGTTCCTGGAACCGCGGATATTCGATGGAGGGAGTACCGCTTACAAATCCGCCGCAGTGGTTCGGGGCGTCCAAAAAGGAGCAGGGTTCCGGGGCAATCTTCCCGGCCCAGATTCTGACAGCACTGTATTCGCTTACAAAGTCGGAGAAGTACTTGAAGTCTGCCGAAAGAGCAGCATATTTTGTGTACGGCAATTATGCTTCCCAGGTGGAATATATCGGCGGACTCAACGATACGACACACAAAAAGTCGGTTAAAATAGACGCAGTCGGCGTGATGTTTGCCATGCGTACCATGTTGGTGGTGTACGAGCAGACAAAGGATGTGAAGCTTCTTACAGGAGCAAGGGATGCAGCCCGCATACTGGCAAGCTGGACTTACCTTTGGGACATCCCGTTTGATAAAAATACACTCCTCGGAAAGCACGGTTTTAAAACGACGGGGTGGGCAGTATGCGATGTGATACCTGCGGGCAGTTATGTAGACTGTGAATTTGTAGAATTTATTCCCGAACTGCTGCGCATCGCCGGATACCTGAAGGACAGGGAGCTGGCAGTATTGGCGAAAATAGTGACACGGGGGATGCAGCACGGCTTGTCCATGCCTCAGAATATGTACGGATATGCAATGCCGGGGGTACAGTGTGAGGGGTATATGACCTCCCTCTGGCTGGCGGATACGGAGTATAAGGGCTTTTCCGGTGCTGCAGCCAAGAACAAGGGGGATGATAACGATACATGTAATGGACTGGTGAACGGGCAGGCGCTATTGAACTTAGACTATTTATCACAGAAGTACCATACGATGGATTTTGACACAATCATAGAACAAACCGTGAAAGAAGGATAAAGAGTGTTCAGAACTATGAGCGGTTTCGACGGAGGTATATATGGCAGAAATAATTAATAATCCGGTACTGAAAGGCTTCCATCCGGATCCCTGTATCTGCAGGGCAGGAGATGACTATTATATTGCAGTTTCGACGTTTCAGTGGTTTCCGGGGGTAGAAATCTATCACAGTAGAGATTTAGTACATTGGGAATTTATAAGCAGGCCTTTAAATGAAAAGAGGCTTGTGGATATGACGGGAGTGCCTGACTCAGGCGGTGTATGGGCGCCGTGCCTGACATACGGCGATGGTATTTTCTATCTGATCTATTCCAATGTAAAGACCTACCGGAATTACTATAAGGATGTGGACAATTTTTTGACATGCAGCAGGAGCATCTGCGGCCCATGGTCTGATCCTGTTTATCTGAACAGCAGTGGTTTTGATCCGTCCTTCTTTCATGATGACGACGGGAAAAAGTATTTGCTGAACCAACGGTGGGACCATCGGGATAAATCAGCTTCGTTTGATGGAATTGTACTGCAGGAATACGATGAAGAGAAACAATGTCTGACAGGAAATCCGCAGAAGATATTCCAGGGAAGCAGTATTGGGATGACGGAAGGGCCGCATCTGTATAAGATCAATGGGATGTACTATCTTTTCTGCGCTGAGGGCGGGACATTCTATGAGCACGCAGTGACAGTTGCACGTGCAGGGAATATCGAAGGCCCTTACGAGCTCTCCCCCTATCATCCCTTGCTGACATCGTATGGACATCCGGAGCTGGCACTGCAGAAATGCGGGCATGGCAGCCTGATCAGCACGCAGGATGGGGAATGGTATATGGCGCATCTGTGCGGACGGCCCAACGGGAACCAGAACCGCTGTATGTTAGGCAGAGAGACGGCAATTCAGAAGCTGAAGATGACGGAGGACGGCTGGTTCGTACTGGATCAGCCATCAGGGCTGCCGAAGGAGGCGGTAACGGCTCCGGAACTGCCCCATTTTCCAGTACAGAAAAAGAGTGCAAAGATGGTCTTTCCGGGCAGGCTCCCGGACGAATTCCAGACATTGCGCATCCCTTTAGACAGCAGGTGGATGGATTTTAACAGAGAAAGGCAGTCTCTGATCCTGTATGGGAAAGAGTCCATGGAATCACTGCATACACAGAGCCTGGTTGGTATAAGGCGGGAACACTTTCACTTTACTGCTGAGACGAAGCTTAGGTTTGATCCGGTTCACTATCAGCAGGCAGCAGGCATGGCGCTGTATTATGATACGACAAATTATTTTTATCTGAATCTGAGCTGGGACGAGGAAAAAGGGAGAGTATTATCGGTGCTTGTCTGCGATCATGGAAAAATCAGGGTCAGTAAAGGCGAACGCCAGCCAGCCGGCAGTGCACAGGAACTATATCTGAGAATGGAAGTGAGAAACAGGGAGGCGCAGTTTTGCTGGTCGCCCGACGGGGAAAGGTATCAGAATATAGGGGAAATACTGGACGCTTCGCAGCTGTCGGATGATTATTATGATGAGGCCGTACATGGACTCAGGTTCACGGGAACCTTTCTTGTTCTGTGTTGCCAGGACACTTCAGGGCGGCGCTGCAGGGCGGAATTTGAATAAATGATTTATCAGCCGCTCGATGAAGAAGAGTGACGAA
>OLSM01002180.1_pt1 | contig 13028 bp, 11 predicted proteins | sample 1672721 | NCBI WGS metagenome assembly OLSM01 (sample SAMEA3136717, study PRJEB25190) | human gut metagenome | reverse complement strand
GAAGCTGCGGTAATGGACGGGGCAAAGCCCCTGCAGCTTTTTTTCCATATTATACGGCCAATGCTGACGCCCGTAATTGTGACATCGTTTATCACACAGTTTGTATTTATCTGGAATGATTTCCAGTATCCGCTGTATCTGCTGTCCAGCAGTTCCAAGTGGACCATAGTCCTCGGCGTTTACAAGTTTATCGGCCAGTTTGGCAGTGACTGGAATATCGTATGTGCATACATCCTGCTTTCCTCCCTGCCGGTAGTAATTGTATATCTGGCGGGACAAAAATATATCATTTCAGGCATGGTGGCAGGCGCAGTGAAAGGTTGATAACGAATTTGCTGTGTGATATAGTGGGGAAAATGCTGCAGAAAATGAAACAGAAAGGGGATGGAACGTGATGATCAGGGTAAAACAGCTTAGTTATCAGAAAAAGGCAGTCCTGTTGTTCTCTCTTTTAATCAGTCTGCTTATCCTTATATTCCTCGCTATATACACGAACTCCCAGAGCAAATCCATAAAGGAAAAGGAACAGGACACAATGGAACAGCTTTCCGTCAGGGCGGTCACCCAGTTTGGAGAGCTGCTGGAGAATATGCACAGAATCTCGCTTGGCGTGGCTTCTGACAAGCATGTGCTCCGTGTTCTGGAACAGGCAGAAAATTATAATGGGGAGGAAAATTATTTCCAGAAATATCCCCAGGAGCGAAAGACCATACAGATGGTTCTGATGAACCTGATCGGAGAGGATTTCCGGAACCGCAGCTTCCACGTGATTTCAGCGCGTGACGACTGGCTGAATCTGGATATCTATAACGAGGCCTACATGAATAAAGAAGGGATTGAAGCTCTTCCCTGGCGGGAAAAGATGAGAGATGATGAATACATCAAGTATATTACGCCCTTTGCGGAGGATGGATACGGGCGCACGAAAGAGGAGGTCTTCTCTTATGTCAGGCAGATTCAGGATGAATACCAGAAATTGGGATATATTGATATCCAGTATGAGAAAAAGCTTCTCGATGATATTTTCACTCTGCAGATGAATAATTATCCTGTTCAGGTAGCTGTTTATCATGGAGGAGAACTGTTTTACGGGAAAGATCTAAAGAATAAAGAACACCTGGAATCCATATGGCGGGAGATGGAATTCACGGAAGAGGGGCACATACAGGAAGTAAAAGCCGGCAGCCGCAAATATCTGGTATATGGTGCGGACAATACTGCCTTTGAGATGCAGGTCTGCCTCTATGTAGATGTAAACAGCTATATGGGCGTCATCTATCAGAATCTGGCATGGATTATCGTGCTGGGCGTGATTCTGCTCTGCATTATGATTCTGCTGGTGACCCTTGTGACAGAGAATCTTTACCGGCCGATCCGGCAGCTCAGGGACAGCATTCAGCACATGAATTATGGGGAACTGGCCTTAAACCGGAATATAGAAGATACGGACGACGAGATCCAGATGCTGACCTCCGCCTTTTATGACATGCTCGATAAGATGAAAAAGTCCAGAAATGAACTGGTAGAGGCGAAGACAAGGGCTGTACGGGCCAGATATGAAGTGCTTCAGGCACAGATCAATCCTCATTTTATGCATAATATACTGTCGGTAATCGGGCTGATGGGGTATCAGAAAGATGCGCCGGAGATCATGGACATCTGTTCAGACCTCACAAAAATGCTGCAGTACACGACAGATACCGGAAATTCTACGGTACCTTTGAAAGAAGAAATAGCACATGTTGAGACCTATCTGAAATTAATGGGATACCGCTATCTGGACCGCCTGCAGGTGGACATAAAAGTGGATCTGGCGATGGAGGAGATAAGGGTTCCAAAATTCATACTGCAGCCCATCGCAGAGAACTGTTTTCAGCACAGTTTTGCCAACAGCAGGCAGAAAAAATACGAAATACAGGTTCTGGGTATGGGGACAAGTGAGGAGTGGCGGATTCAGATCCTGGATAATGGGACTGGTTTTACGGGCGAGGCCCTGGCAAAACTTAAAGAACAGTTCGCAGAAATAGATGCAAATATCAGAGAAGGAAGTTCGATTCCTGAGATGGGGATCGGTGGAATGGCGCTGGCAAATACGTATGCACGGCTGGCAATCTATTCAGAGGGCCGGATTGGGCTGGAGGCAGGAAACAGGCCCGAGGGCGGTTCCTGGGTAAGCCTGATGCAGCGGACAGACCGCGGGAGTATCGAAGCGTGACATTTCATAAGGAGTACAGGGACGGAACTGTTACGGGGTGGAAAAGGAGAAAACAATGTTGATGAAGATACTGGTTGCAGAGGATGAACCGGCAATCCGTCAGGGAATCATCTCCCTGCTTGGAAATCTGGGGCTTGCAGTCGAGATTACAGGTGCCGCAGAGGACGGTATGGAGGCATTGGAACTGATGGCGGCCACAAAGCCTGACGTTCTGATTACCGATATCAGGATGCCGGGGATGAGCGGCCTTGAATTAATCGGAAAGGCAAAGGAGCTGTATCCGGGAACGGAATACGTGATTCTCAGCGGATATTCTGAGTTTGAATATGCGAAGCAGGCGATGAGATACGGCGTACAGGATTATATCCTCAAGCCGCCCAGGAAGGAGGAGGTCGGCAGCGCGCTGGAAAAGATCTATACCAGGATGGTGAATTCAAAAAAAGCCGGAAGGAAGCAGAACGTATACGATTATGTGGTCAATGGGGTACAGAAAGATACCGCGCAGCTCGAGACAGAGGGCTGCTGTTATTACCTGATTCTATTTTCCATCGGTCCGTTTACTAATCGGACGGAAAACCTGATTCAGGTGGGAATCAGCGGCTTTTCTTCAAAAGAACTGCAGGAACAGCTCTGCCAGGGGCTTGGGGAGGGGGAGGATTGTCTGGTGTTCGATATGAAACAGCAGAACGAAAAACTGATCCTCCTTTCTGTAAAGAAGCGGGAAATCAGCCCCATACAGCGTGTGGTACTGAAACTTTCCTCCTACGAGAAGAAATTCTCCATGCCGGTCCATATGATTTTGTCGGATGAAATGGATCATACCGGGCTGCTTCCCGGGACTTATGCTAAACTGCACAGAAGTCTTGCGAGGCAGGTGCTGATTGGGAAGAGTGATGTTGTATTTCTGGAGAAAGAATCGAATCAGGAGAGTGAACTGGCGCTGGATGAAAGTGAGAAATGCCAGATCGCTTCTTTGCTGGAGCAGGGGGACGGCGATGGGCTGTGCTCCCTTTTTGGGCTTTTATGTACAAAGTGGAAGAAAAAGAGGATACCGCAGATCAGCTGCGAATTCAGTGTGAAATATATTCTTATGGAAGTTTATCAGAGAAATCCGGTTCTGGAGGCCGAGGCTGCGGTCGAAGATTTATTTTACCAGGCCGAGGAGGTCATTGGGAAGGCCAGGACTTTTGAGCAGTTCGAGGAGGGAATCTGTGGGCTGTTTCAGGATGTTTTTGGCAGGATCAAAGAGGGAAAGGCAAATAAAAAAATCGAGGACGTGGTTGAGCTGCTGAAACAGCATATTTACCTGCACTACAACAGCAATTTGTCTCTGGAAAAGTTTGCCGGCCAGTTTGGCTATAATCCTACGTATCTGTCGAATCAGTTTACCAGCCTGCAGCGCATCTCGCCAAGCAGGCTGCTCACCAATATCCGGCTGGAGAAAGGGAAGGAACTGCTTTTAAATACGGATTACCTGCTGAAAGATATTGCGGAAATGATCGGGTTTCATGATGTATCATATTTCAGCCGTTTTTTCAAGGACAATGTGGGGCAGAGTCCCAAACAGTTCCGTGAAGCGGCGGGCAGAGAGAGGAAAGAATGAAGAATTATATCGAGACAGAACCACAGTTAAAAGCAATAGAGGTAAAGGATAAATTCTGGTCTTTTTATCAGGAACTAATCCGGGATGTCGTTCTTCCTTACCAGGAGCAGATCCTGAAGGACGAGATTCCCGGCGCGGAAAAAAGCGGGGCAATCAGGAATCTTCGTATTGCGGCCGGTCAGGAGGCGGGGGAGTTTTACGGACAGGTATTCCAGGACAGCGATGTATCGAAATGGCTTGAGGCGGTCAGCTACGTCTCTAATATGGAAGGAACTGGAAGATTGGAAGAAAGTGCGCGGCAGGTGATTCATCTTATGGAGCTTGCACAGGAGGACGATGGCTATCTGAATACTTACTTCCAGCTTAAGGAGCCGGAGCATAAATGGCAGAACCTACTGGAGTGCCATGAATTATACTGTGCAGGACATTTGATAGAGGCCGCTGTGGCTGATTACGAGATGTCCGGCAGGAGCACCTTCCTAAACCTGGCCATGCGCCTGGCGGACCTGATTGATTCTCGTTTCGGTCCCGGAAAAGTGCGCGGTATCCCGGGACACGAGGAGATCGAACTGGCGCTTCTGCGTTTGTGGAGAGTGACAAAGGAGCAGAGGTACTTTGATCTGGCAGGATATTTTCTTGAGGAACGGGGCACGGACCCAAATTACTTTGCGCAAGAAAAGAGCCGGAAGGCCTGGATGGACCCCGCGGAGCGCAATTATACCCAAAACCACCGCCCCATCCGGGAGCAGGATACGGCCGAGGGGCATGCTGTCCGTGCCATGTATCTCTACACAGCAATGGCGGATCTGGCGGCATGGACAGCGGATGAAGAACTGAAAGCAGCCTGCGTAAGGCTGTGGAAAAATGTGACGGAAAAAAGGATGTATATAACCGGAGGCGTAGGTTCTGGCGCTAAGGGCGAGACCTTTACTGTGGATTATGACCTTCCCAACGACAGGGCATATGCGGAGACCTGCGCGGCGGTGGGACTTGTGTTCTGGGCAAGGAAGATGCTGGGGCTGGATCTTAGCGGAAAATATGCGGATGTGATGGAGCGCGCGCTGTATAATGGAGTATTGGGAGGAATGGGAAGGGACGGCAGACATTTCTTCTATGTGAATCCTCTGGAGGTTGTACCCGGCATATCCGGTGAGGTGCCCGGGTATGAGCATGTGCGGCCGGTAAGGCCAAAGTGGTATGCATGCGCCTGCTGCCCGCCCAATATAGCGCGTCTGCTCGCATCGCTTGGAAAATATGCATGGGGAGAATCAAGGGGCTGTGTTTACTCGCACCTCTATCTGGGAGGTGTTTTTCATTCCCTGCAGAATGGAATCAGCTGGAAGACGGTCACGGACTATCCCTGGGAGGGTAGGATCCAGTATGAAGTCTGTGATCATGAAAAAAGGGAGAAGAGTGCCCTGGCCGTCAGAATACCAGGGTGGTGTTCCTCCTACAGCCTGCTGGTAAATGGAAGGGAATGTACGGAGGAATATGAGGTTAAAGACGGTTATGTCTCAATAATAAGGGAATGGACTAAGGGAGATACCGTCAGCCTGCATCTGTGTATGGAGGTGAAACGGATCTACGCGAATCTTTGTGTGCGGGAAGACGCGGGATGTACAGCGCTGATGCGGGGGCCTCTGGTGTACTGCCTGGAAGAGGCTGACAATGGAACGGGGCAGAACGCGCTTCTGCTTCCGGCAGGATCTGAGATAATAGAAAGACAGAAGTCCGATGAGCTTCTGGGGGATTATATAGGGCTGGAAGCCGCCGGCCTTAGATTGAAAGGGGACAGCGAAGCTTTATACAGTGAAACGCCTCCACGCGCCGGCGGGACAATGATTTATGCAGTGCCATATTTCCTGTGGGGAAACCGGACGGCAGGGGAAATGCGGGTATGGATCCGCGAGACCTAAGAAATGTGACAACGGTGCATCTGAATGTGAAATTCTTACTCATTTTGAATGTCGTACGTATTTTAGGCAATACTCCTACCAAAAAGAAAGGTAGGTATCAATATGTCTGAAAAGAAATCAAAACCAATTGACTTGAAAAATCTGGAGCCTGAAGAGAAGGTGAAGTATGAAATTGCAGAAGAACTGGGCCTTTTAGATAAAGTTATGGCAGAGGGATGGAAGTCTTTATCCTCAAAAGAAACAGGACGGATCGGAGGTCTGATTACGAAAAGAAAACGAAAGAGTTGAAAAATCTGCAGATTTTTGATACAATTGTACGACTGGGGAGAAGAAGCACAGGTGGTGTAGATGAAAGAGAAGATTAATATCTTTGATGTGGAGATTGACGGCTTCACAGCAAAAGCCGCTATGCAGGCGGCTGTGCAGTATATGCAGAGTGAATCCATCAATACGATTGAAATTATCACGCTGGATATGCTCATGCAGGAAAAGGACAATCCTGCATGGAAAGAAGATACAAAAGCAATGGATATGGTGCTTCCGGGAGAGAAAGAGATACTGGAAGCGGCGGAAGTACAGGATAGATATTTACTAAAGGATGTAGCAAATAAAGTGTTTCTTAAAATGTTCCTGCGCTACCTCCAGAAAAATCGAAAGAAGATCTTTCTGATGGTGCAGTCCGAGCAGGAGATGATAAGCCTCAAAGAGGCTGTGGAAACATACAACAGAGGAATTACGGTGGCGGGCTATGGCGCCCTGGACGTAGAAGGAAAGTCCGAGGAGGATGTCATTAACAACATCAACGGTGCGGAAATTGATTGTATACTTTCTGTACTGCCCTCACCGCAGCAGGAGGATTTTATTGTCAGAAATGCCGCGCTGCTCAATGCCCGTGTATGGCTGGGATGCGGCAGGGCTCTGGAACAGAGCTTCAGCGAGAAAAGCGGAGATGGAGTACGCCGTTTCTTTTTGAAAAAGGTATTCCGTTATCGGGTGGGAAAACAGAAGAAGGAGAACTGAGCATGCATGGATATCGGGAAAAACCCGTGTATATAAAGTATGCATACATCGCTGTGGGGACAGGAATCGTATCTTTTGCCATCAAATGTATTTATGAACCCAACAGCCTGGTAGTCGGCGGATTTTCAGGGCTGGCTATCATCATTAAGAACCTTACGGAAGGGATTCTTCCTGGCGGTATTCCTCTCTGGTTTACGAATGCCGCCCTCAATGTGCCTGTATTTCTTGCGGCACTGAAAGTAAAAGGCAGGTCATTTATCGGCAGGACCTTATTTGCAACCGCCATGGTTTCGGTCTGGCTGGGAGTTCTGCCCGAGTTTTCCTTTATTCAGGACAACCTCCTGCTGGCCGCCGTGTTCGGCGGGGCGCTGCAGGGGGTCGGTATGGGCCTGGTATTTTCAGCCAGGGCAACGACCGGAGGAACAGACATGGTCGGGGCAATTATCCAGAATTATCTGCGGCAGTTTTCCGTGGCGAAGATTATGATGGTGCTAGACGCTGTGATTGTCATAGCCGGTGGATATGTGTTTGGTATTGAACGCGCGCTTTATGCAATCATTACCATTGTGGTGGTCAACCGAATTGCGGACGCAATGATAGAAGGGGTGAAATTCGCAAAGGCTGCTTTTATTATCACAGACCGGTACGATGAGGTGGCAGAGACGGTCATGCACGGAGTGGACCGCGGACTTACCGGTATATATGCAAAAGGCATGTATACAGGGAAGGACCGATGCCTGCTCTACTGTGTGGTTACAAAGAAAGAACTGGTGCAGTTGAAGGAACTGGTGGGCAGAATCGATGAAAATGCGTTCATTATTGTGAGCGATGCCCGTGAGGTTATGGGTGAAGGATTTTTCCCCGTAGAATAAGATTTGTGAACAATGTATAATGACGAAAATATGAATTTTTTGTAAAAAATATGAGGAAATGCATAAAAAAAGTGGATTTCCTCTTTATTTTTTTGACGTTATGCATTAATATATATCTTGTATATGTACGTTCTTCACATTTTTTGATGCCGGAATTTGTGAAAAATGCACATGAATAGAGTCATAAAGCGGAGGAGAGAAAGTATGATTTCAAATCAGATACTTCAAAACACAATTGAGGGCCTTAAAGGGATTTCAAGAATTGATTTCTGTGTATTAGATACGGAGGGTAAAGCGCTTGCTGCCACATTTGAAGATACAAAGGATTATGAAAGTGCAGTCCTGTCTTTTGTGGAATCTCCGGCTGACAGCCAGGTTATTCAGGGGGATCATTTTTTTAAGATTTTCGATGAACAGCAGCTGGAATATGTTCTGCTGGCCGGCGGTGAGAACGAGGAAGTATACATGGTCGGCAAGATTGCGGCGTTTCAGGTTCAGAGCCTGCTGGTAGCATATAAAGAGAGGTTTGATAAGGATAATTTTATCAAAAATCTTTTGCTGGATAATCTCCTGTTAGTGGATATTTACAACAGGGCCAAGAAATTACATATTGACACAGAGATAAAACGTGTTATCTTTATTATTGAAACATCTCACGAAAAAGACAGCGTAGCGCTGGACAATGTTAGGAACCTTCTCGGAGGAAAATCAAAAGACTTTATTACGGCTGTGGACGAGAAGAATATCATTGTGGTCAAGGAACTTACTGATAAAGACGGCGGCAAAGAGCTGGAGAAGATGGCAAAGGATATGCTGGAAATTCTGCGCAATGAATGCGGGGAAGAACACATCCATATTGCATACGGAACCATCGTAAATGACATCAAGGAAGTTTCAAAGTCCTACAAAGAAGCAAAGCTCGCACTGGATGTGGGCAAGATCTTCTTTGACGAAAAGGACATTGTGGCATACAGCACGCTGGGTATCGGACGCCTGATCTATCAGCTGCCGATCCCGTTATGTAAGATGTTTATCAAGGAGATCTTCGAGGGGAAATCTCCGGACGATTTTGATGAGGAGACATTGACGACTATCAACAAGTTCTTTGAAAATAGTCTGAATGTATCAGAAACGTCCAGACAGCTGTACATTCACAGAAATACTCTGGTATACCGGCTGGATAAGCTGCAGAAGAGCACCGGGCTTGATCTGCGCGTTTTTGAGGACGCGATTACGTTCAAGATTGCTCTGATGGTGGTAAAATACATGAAGTATATGGAGTCATTGGAATACTAATGAGTATGAATAATTAGGAGGAGCATATGATTGAATTAAGAAATGTAACGAAGGAGTACTCTAAGGGCAATGCCGCCCTGAACGGAGTTTCCGTCAAGATTGAACAGGGGGAGTTTGTGTTCATCGTGGGAGACAGCGGTTCAGGAAAGTCTACTCTGATTCGTCTCATTATGAAGGAGTTAGATCCGACGGAAGGGACGATCATAGTGAACGGGCAGAACCTAAACAGAATGAGGCATCGTCACATTGCGAAGTACAGAAAAGGCCTGGGGGTTGTATTTCAGGATTTCCGGCTTTTGAAAGACAGAAATATCTATGAAAATATTGCTTTTGCACTGCGTGTGACAGAGACACCGACAAGAGTTATCAAGAGGAAGGTGCCGGCGGCGCTGTCGCTGGTGGGACTGGCCCAGAAGTATAAGTCATTCCCAAAAGAGCTGTCAGGGGGAGAGCAGCAGCGTGTTGCGATTGCGAGGGCGATTGTAAATGAACCTGCTATTTTGTTGGCCGACGAGCCGACTGGTAACCTGGATCCAACAAACTCATGGGAAATCATGAGTCTGCTGAAAGAGGCGAATGAGAGAGGGACAACAGTATTGGTTGTTACTCACAACCAGGAGATCGTAAACGAGATGAACGAGCGCGTCATAACGATGAAACAGGGCGTTATCGTCAGTGATGAACAAAAAGGTGGGTATTTCGATGAGAATTAGTACATTAGGATACGTAGGAAAACAAGGGGTTAAGAATATCGGGAGAAACAAGATGTTTTCGCTCGCATCAGTTGCGACAATGTCAGCTTGTATTTTCCTGTTTGGATTATTCTTTTCTATCCTGCTGAACTTTCAGTATATCATAAAGTCAGCGGAGGAAGGGGTGGCTATCACCGTATTTTTTGACGAGGATGCCACACAGCAGCAGATCGATGATATCGGGGAAGCCTTAAGAAGCAGGGACGATGTATCGAAAGTTAACTTTGTGTCAGCGGATGACGCATGGGACAAGTTTAAGAGCGACTATTTTAAAGACAATGCAGATCTGGCGGACGGATTTAAAAATGACAACCCGCTGGCCGGATCCGATAACTATGAAGTATATATGAAAACAGTGGAGAAAAATGATGCGAACCTCTCTGTCAGGAGCAAGTCGCTTGCTTCCACTCAGCAGGATCTTGTCAAGTTTGCCAAGGGCCTGGACGGGGTACGGAAGGTGAACAAGTCTGATGTTGTGGCAAACACGCTTTCCAGCGTAAATGTACTGGTAGGGTATGTATCCATCGCCATTATTATCATACTGTTTGGGGTATCGATCTTCCTGATCAGCAATACGGTAACCATGGGTATTACGGTGCGTAAGGAAGAGATTGCCATTATGAAATATATTGGGGCCAAGGACTTTGTCGTCCGGTCACCGTTTGTTATTGAAGGTCTTCTTATGGGACTTGTGGGCGCGATTATACCGCTGGCCCTGCTGTATGGACTTTATGGCAAGGCGGTCGAGTATGTATTGACCAAGTTCCAGATTTTGAACAATATCATTAATTTCCTGCCGGTTACAACGGTATACCGCCTGCTGCTCCCGATCGGGCTGCTGTTAGGTGTGGGAATTGGTTTTGTCGGAAGCTACTTCACTGTACGTAAGCATTTGAAAGTATAGGTGGCGCCTATGAGAAGACGAAAGAGGAGTATAATAAGTACAGTTTTGGTCATTGCTTTGAGTTTGGGCATGGTGCTCAATGTAAACGCGGCTACTGTGGATGAAGCACAGAAAAAGGCGGAGGAACTGGAGAACCAGAAAAAGGCCGCCGAAAAAGAAAAGGACTCCCTGGCATCTCAGCTTAACTCGATCATTGCAGATATGAACGACACAAAAGAAAAGCTGGAAAAGAAACAGGATGAGATACAGAAAGCGGAAGACGAGCTCGTTCAGGCAAAAGTGGATGAGAATGACCAGTATGAAAGCATGAAGAAGCGTATTAAATTCATGTATGAGAATGGGAACTCCCAGTTATTGGAGATATTGGTTTCCAGTGACAGTATTGGGGATTTATTAAATAAAGCGGAGTATGTTTCGCAGATTTCTGCATATGATAGAGATATGCTTATTGAGTTCCAGGACGTAGTGAAAGACGTAGAAGAGAAAGAGGCTTCTCTCAAGGATGAGTATGAAGTGCTTTCGGGCCTGCAGGAAGAACTGGTTGCCAAGCAGAATGAAGTTCAGGCACTGCTGGACAGCAAAAAGATACAGCTCGCCGATCTGGAGAAGCAGATCGGAGATAATGCGGCGACCCTGCAGAAGCTGATAGAGGAAGCGGAAGCAGAACGCATCAAACAGGAACAGCAGCAGGCGGCCCAGCAGGCAGCACAACAGCAGCAGTCATCCGGCGGGGGCAGTTATACACCGCCAAGCACCACGCCTGTTGTCAGTGGAAGCGGCCAGTTTACCAATCCATGTCCGGGGGCAGTTATATCCAGTACGTTTGGATACCGGGATTTTGACGGTGCCTTCCATAAGGGGCTGGATCTTGCGGCAGGAGAGGGAACACCTACATACGCAGCGGCCGACGGTACGGTTGTGATAGCGGGATGGAGCGACAGTGCCGGGAACTGGGTAGTCATCAACCACGGCAATGGATTAACGACAAAATATATGCATCATTCTGCACTTTGCGTGACAGCCGGCCAGACCGTTGTGAAGGGACAGCAGATCGGATATGTGGGCAATACCGGTAATTCATTCGGCGCGCACCTGCATTTCCAGGTGGAATCCGGCGGCGTGGCAGTGGATCCCTTGGGCTATCTGTAAACATACAGAATAATTTCAAAGGTTGGACATGAAATATGGATCATAAAAAGAGTTTTATTAAGGGGGCGCTTTCCGGCGCCCTCATTATGCTATTAATTGTGATTTTGGGTTCCGGAGTGTGGAAGGCGGTCTCAGTCAGGATGGCAGGGGGAGAGGCAGAAGCTGCACAGATCTCTGCGGAGAGTGAGACCGATAAGAAGCTGAATATGTTAAGCAATGTTATAGACCAATATTATCTTTATGGAGATGATATAGATGAAAAAGCCATGCAGGACGGCATATACAACGGCTATGCCAGTGGTCTGGGGGATCCTTATACGGTTTACTACAATGAGGAACAGACCCGGGATCTGCTGGAGTCAACAACCGGGGAATACAGCGGGATCGGCGCCACGCTGCTGCAGAATTACCAGACCAGGCAGGTGACGATCGGCAATATCTATAAAGATTCTCCCGCGGAGGAGGCCGGACTTAAAACCGGAGATACTCTTTACCAGGTAGATGATCATGTGATTGACAAAGAAGATCTGAGTGAGATTGTGTCCTGGATCAAAGGAGAGGAAGGCACGGAGGTGGCTCTGCACGTCTACAGAGGCGAGAACGCGGAGGAGGTCGTCTGTACAGCTACCCGCCGTAAGATCGAGACACAGACTGTCGAGTATGAGATGAAGGAAGACCAGATCGGCTATCTGCGGATCCTGGAGTTTGATACAGTCACATTAAAACAGTTTGAGAATGCCCTAACCGACCTGGAAAACCAGGGCATGAAGGGCCTGGTTATTGACCTTCGCTCCAATCCGGGCGGCAATCTGGATACAGTGGTAGATATGCTGAGGATGATTCTCCCGGAAGGGACGATTGTATCTACCAAAGATAAAGACGGCAACGTTATAGAGGAAAAAAACGAAGAAGATCATGAATTCAAGAAGCCCCTGGCAGTTCTTGTAAATCAGGCCAGCGCCAGCGCTTCTGAGATATTCGCAGGAGCGGTGCAGGATTATGGCGTGGGTAAAATCGTCGGCATGACCACATACGGCAAGGGGGTTGTACAGCAGTTGGTGAATCTGGGAGACGGAACCTGCCTGAAGGTGACCATAGCCGAATACTTTACGGCGGCAGGGAGAAGCATAAACAAAAAGGGGATCACGCCGGATGTAGAGGTCGAGTATGTGGCGGATCCTGATCATGAAGATGCGGATAACCAGCTGGATAAGGCAATTGAAGTAGTAACAGAGGGGCTTTAGAAGGCAAGCTGTGGGTTTGGGGGGATATTGGGACGCTGAAAAACCGGGAAGCCAGCC
>OLSM01002176.1_pt1 | contig 13037 bp, 8 predicted proteins | sample 1672721 | NCBI WGS metagenome assembly OLSM01 (sample SAMEA3136717, study PRJEB25190) | human gut metagenome | reverse complement strand
TAATCATGATTCCAACCATACTCAATTCTGTGTGCAGGTGGGGTAACGGTATGCTGGTAAACGGAAAACTTGTGGTGCTGAAAGGTATGGCGTGAACTTCGAAGTGTGGCCAGAGGCCATTGAATTAGGACGTATGTTTGCTGCGGAAGGCTACGAACTGGCACTGGTCGGGGGTCCTGTCCGCGACCTGCTGCTGCATCGTAAATCGCATGATTTGGATTTCTGCACATCGGCGCGTCCCGAGCAGTTTGAGCATATTCTGCGCCGTTTTGGGCATGATGGCTTCTGGGATATGGGCCGCAAATTCGGCACGCTCGGCGCGATGCGCAGGCGTGAGGACGGCACCGAGGTGAAAGTGGAGGTGACCACCTACCGTTCCGACACGTACGACCCCGACTCGCGCAAGCCGGAAGTCAATTACGGCGACACGCTGGAAGGCGATCTTTCCCGCCGCGATTTCACCGTCAACGCGATGGCGTTGCGTGTTCCGGAACTCGAATTCGTCGATCCGTTCGGCGGTGCGAACGATTTGGCCAAAGGCGTGCTGCGTACCCCCGTCGATCCGCGGCAGTCGTTCGACGACGATCCGTTGCGCATGATGCGCGCCGTGCGTTTCGTGGCGCAGCTCGGCTTCCGCATCGAGCCGGAAACCGCCGAAGCGCTGTCCGACATGGTCGATCGCATCGAAATCGTCTCCGCCGAACGTGTGCGCGACGAACTGGTCAAGCTGCTGCTGTCCGATCGCCCGCGCGCCGGCATCGAAGCGTTGGTCGATTCCGGTCTTGCCGACATCGTGCTGCCGGAAATTCCCGCGCTGCAGCTGGAAATCGACGAGCACCATCGCCATAAGGACGTGTTCGAACACACCATGATCGTCATCGAACGCGCCGTCGCCCTCGAAACCGGTCCCGACGGTCCGGTGCCGGCCCCGGACCTGACGCTGCGTCTGGCGGCTCTGCTGCACGACATCGGCAAGCCGAAGACCCGTCGTTTCGAAGCGGGCGGCAAGGTGAGCTTCCACCGTCATGACGCCGTCGGCGCGAAGATGACACGCAAGCGTTTGAAGGCACTGCATTTCGACCACCACATGGTCGAGGACGTCAGCGAGCTGGTCAACCTGCATCTGCGCTTCCACGGCTACGTGGAGGAGCCGTGGACGGATTCCGCGGTCCGCCGCTACGTCAAGGACGCTGGCCCGCTGTACGAGCGTCTGAACCGCCTTACGCGCGCCGACACGACCACGCAGAACAAGCGCAAGGCCATGATGTTCTCGGCGGCCATGGACGAGATGGAACAGCGTGTGCGCGACCTGAAAGAAAAGGAAGACTTCGACGCGATCCGTCCTGACCTCAACGGCGACGAGATCATGCAGCTGCTAAGCATCGAACCAGGCCCGATGGTCGGCAAGGCGTACAAGCACATGCTGGAATACCGCCTCGATAACGGTCCGGTGGAGCGTGACGTGGCCGTTGCCGAGCTGGAACGCTGGTACAAGGAGCAGGGCGAATAGCGATTGACATGCGGTGGTTTCGCCGCATGCATGGAACAGTGTGCTTGGAACAGCTCGAATACGAAAACCCGCGTTCCCGATTGGGGGAGCGCGGGTTTTTCATATTGCCTATATCGATTTCGATTGGCGGTCAGCTTTGCGGATTCACCGCATCATGTTCGGGCGCCTTGGGCAGGTCGGTCATCTTGTCCACCGCGACGCAGCCCTGGATGCCGGTGATCGCCTTGCCTGCGGCGGGAACCTTCTTCGTATCCTGCAGATTGTCGAATGTGGCGCCCACGATGACGTCGATCAGCTGGTCCTGACGGTCGTCCATAACCAGCATGGCATCGGTGAAATTGCTTGCCACGGTGTACGCCTGATTCACGCCGTTCTTGCCGAAGACGATCATCGTGCGATCCACCTTCTTGGTGTAGTTGTCCGGCGTCTGGGGGTTGAACTCGCGGTTCTGCAACGCGTCGCTCACCGCCTTGGCGAAGCCGGAGAACTTCGTGCCGTTGAGCACACGCAGCGTGATGTTGCGATTCTCCACATACTTGGCCTTGTTGCCGTCGGCTTCCTTGATGGGGCACGGTGCCTGCTGGCCGTAATTCGGCTGTACGGCGGCCGACTTGACGTTGCCCAGGCCTCCGACATGGAAAAAGAACAGCAGGGACACCACCATGGCGACCACCATGACGGCTCCGACGATGCTGAACACCGTCTTCTGACGGCGGCGAATGTACTCTTTGCGCGCGGCGCGCTCGTCGTTAGCCTGGGTCATTTACGAATTCCTTTTGAACAAACCAATTGCCATCAACTTTACTGTCATGCGGTGATATGTGTCATGCGGTGATATGCACAATCGGTCGGGCTGGGGCGTTCGTGGCGATGATGCGATCGACGCAACGGCTGTCCTGCCATGCCCGCTGCACGGCGTCCGCCGCATCCTCCGTCGGCACGAACGCGATGACGGATGGGCCGGAACCGGAGACGAACGCCTGGCTGGCTCCCGCACGCAAGGCTTCCTCGATCGCCTGTCCGCTACGCGGATGCAGGGAGACCGCCGCCTTCTGCAGGTGGTTCTCATCGCCATCGCCGGCACCGATCTGATCGAATGTGGCATACACTTCCGGCGTGCGCAGTTCCGCACGGTATGCGCCGACCAGCAGATGGCCGGTAAACCCACGTTCCGTAAGATCGCGTACGATATCGCCATCGTCATCAAGCTGTTCGATGCGTTCGCCGAAACCGGTGCCGCGCGCGTAACCGCCGGTCAGACAGAACGGCATGTCCGCGCCCAGCGTGGCCGCGACTTCCTGCAGGCGTTCGATCGGCCAATCGAGATCCCACAACGTGTTCAATGCCAGAATCGTCGCCGCCGCATCGGCGGAACCGCCGGCCATGCCCGCGCCGACGGGGATGCGCTTGTCGATGTTCAACGCCACGTCCGGCTCATGGCCGCTCGCTTCGGCCATGGCGAGCAATGCCAGCACGGCGTGGTTGCGGCGCATATCGCTGCCGGAAGAGGCCAGGTCGCCCAGATACGCGCCCTCGAGATTCAGCGAGAAGCCGCTTCCCGGCGCTTTGCGCGTGGCGGTGACGGTGTCGTATACGCCGACCGCGCAATAGATGGTGTCGAGTTCATGACGGCCGCCCCATTCGGCATGCGACGGGCCCACATGCAGGGTCAGATTCGTTTTCGCCGGGCAGTCCACGCTCACGGCGTTGATGGTGGCCATTCCGATGGCGGGCGAATCAATGGTGCTCATGACGCGAACACCTCATCCAACGCGCGTGCCAACGCCACGAATTCGTCGATGGTGAGCGTCTCGCCACGACGGGTCGGGTCGATGCCGGCCTTCTCGAACGCTTCGGACGGCACGATTTTCTTCAATGCGGCGTGCAGGGTCTTGCGGCGCTGCCCGAAAGCCGCGTCGATCAAACGGAACACGGTTTCGCGATCCACCACGGAACCGTCCGCATTGTCCGCGGCGGGGGTGTGACCGCCCGGGTAGCGCTTGAACAGCACCAGCGCGGAATCGACGTTCGGGGCCGGCCAGAACACGTTGCGGCCGATGACGCCCACGCGTTCCGCGGTGCCGTACCATGCGAGCTTCACGCTCGGCGTGCCGTAGATCTTCGAACCGGGCTTCTCGCTCAAACGGTCCGCCACTTCCTTCTGCACCATCACCAGGAAGGTGCCCAGATTGTCGAAACGTTCCAACAGGGTGAGCAGAATCGGCGTGGCCACGTTGTACGGCAGATTGGCCACCAGCGTGAAGGAATCGTCATCCTTGAAATCGGGCAGATTCTCCGGATTGACGGTAAGTGCGTCGCGGTTGACCACACGGAAGCGGTCCACGGCGTCCGGCATGAATTCGGCGATGGTTTTCGGCAGGCGTTCGGCGACCGGCGGGTCGATTTCCACAGCCGTCATCGTGGCGCCGGTTTCCAGAATCGCCAGCGTCAGCGAACCCAGTCCGGGACCGACTTCCAGCACATGGTCGTCGGCGGTCACGCCGGCCTCGCGCACGATGCGACGCACGGTTCCCGGATCAATCACGAAATTCTGCCCGAATTTCTTCGTCGGGCTGATACCCGCGTCGGCGGCGATGCGTCGGATGTCGGCCGCCCCCAGCAAATGGCCCTGCGTATGCTCGTTCACGTTTTCCGTCATTCCCTCTTCTGTCATTCCCTCATTATCCGTTCATGCCGGTACGAAAATCGTTGGCGATTAGCCGGATCATCAGTACCATCCGGTCTGTTCGGAGTGCTGCCACGCCGCGGACGGGCTGCCGTACCGCTGTGCGATGTAGCTCAGACCCCAGTCGATCTGCACGGCGGCATCGTCCTTCCAATTCGCGCCGAACGTGGCCATTTGGCTGCCCGGCAACGCTTGTGGAATACCGTATGCGCCCGAATACACGTTTTCCGCGCTCCAGCTCCATCCGGATTCGCGATTCCAGAGTTTGACCAGATCCGTCCAGTTCTGGCCGGTCCAGCCGCGCTGCGCCGCCGCGCCGGAAGCGTAGGCCTGTGCCTGTGCCGCGGAAGGATGGTACAAGCGGCAGCCTGCGGAAGGATTGCTCGGCTGCGGCGTGGGCTGCGGTTTGGGCTGGGGTGCGGGAGTCGGCTGCGGTGCAGGGGTTGGTGTGGGGGTCGGTGCCGGATCGTCCTTCTCGGTGTTGTTGGAATTGTTATTCGAGTTGTTGTTCGAATTGTTCTTATCCGAGGAATCCGACTTGTTCGAATCGGTTTTGTCGGAATCGGACTTATTCGAATCGGACTTATTCGAGTCGTTCTTACCCGAATCGTTCTTGCCGTCGTCCGTCTTGCCGGAATCGCCGTTATCGCCGTTGCTGTTGCCGTTGCCGCTGTTGTCGGATTTGTCGGATTTGTCGGTATCGTCCGTAGTTTTTTCCGGTCCGACCGCAATGACTTTGTCGATGGCGATTTTCGTGGTCTTCTCTCCGGTCAGCGTCTCGCTTTCCTTCCCGCCATCCACGTAGGTGACGGCGTACGTCTGCTGGATTTCGCCGTTTTCGCCTTCCTGCCGTACCGTGACTTCGCCCGGCTGCAGGTTCGGGTCGATGATGGTCTGCGTGCCGAACGGCACTTCCTTCGTGCGGGTCTCCTCACCATGCGTCACGCGGCGGACGCGCAGAATGGTCGTCTTGCCGTCCTTTTCGACGCTGACGCGATCCTCCTTGCCCAACGTGATGCCTTTGGCGTCAAGAATGGAGGCGGCGGGCAGTTTGCCGTTCGGCGCCACCGAGCTTTTCCTGTCCGCGATGACGGTGACGGGCCCCTTCTGGTTGATGATGAGACCGCCGGTGAGCTTGTTGTAGACGTTGCTGATATTGACGGTGATTTTCGCCGCTTCGGTTTCGTTTTGGTTGAAGAAGTCCAGCAACTGCTCGGCGCTGGACGCGACCGTCCAGAACGGCACTTCCTGGCCATCGATGGTGATGGTGGTCTGGTATGCGCTCTGCACGTTCACCACATCATGGTTCTTCAGCATGCTGGTCGGGCTGGTCGATTCCACCAGGTCGTGCGTTTTGACTTTCACGCCCTGCTCCTGCAGCAGACGGTCCACGCTCATCGCATATGTGGTCACCGTGGTGGTCTCCCCATTGACGGTCAACGCCACGGATTTGCGCGCGCCCACACCAAACGCCAACGCCGAAGTCAAAGTCAATGAGGCCACGCATGCCATGACGCGGACACGACGAAGCGTCACGAATCTCCGAGGGGTCCACCTTCTCGTCATTTATCCTCTTTTCAGCGCTGCCTACAACGCCGTTATTGTAACGGCTCAGCTGGAACGGTCGCCGTGCTTTCCGATGGTTTTATCCATACCGCCACATTTTTGAAAGCAGGTGCGAAAAGCGAAAAATAAAAAGGAGGCAGGAGAGAAGGGGATGTCCTGCCCCCGGTCGGACGAGACAGGTTGGGGGACGCCTCGTCCGCTTTGCCAGAAGTCTCAAGTTGGGGGAAGACTTCTGGAGCACTTACCCATGGTAAGAGGTCCAAGCCCGTCATACGGGTTCGAGCCTCCTGTCGGGATCGAACCGACGACCTGCCGCTTACAAGGCGGCCGCTCTGGCCATCTGAGCTAAGGAGGCATGTCCTCTTTTGCTATGAAAACAACAGAGGAACGATGAATAGCATAACCAGCGCTTCCACCGCAGTCAACTTAGTACTGCGGGTTGAGACGCGCCGGCTGCCCGTAAGGGGTTATTCGCCCGTGGTGACGGAAATCGGTCCCTTCTTGGCTCCGATGGACGGCATCTTGCCGGCAACGCCGACTTCGCTGTCCTTCAGGCCGATCGATTCCAACAGACCGTCCTTAACCGTCGTCTGGGCGGTGGTCAGCTGGTCCATATCCCAATACTTGCCGTTGATGATCACGGTCGGCGTGGTCATGCTGCCCTTGTAGCTGCCGGACTGATGCCACAGTTCGGAACGCTTCGGCGTGTAAGTGTCGATCGCATCAAGCCATTCCTGATAATCGCGGCCAAACGCCTTGTCCGCAACATCCTTGGAAACACCCGCGGCGATCATCTGCTCCTTGATCTTGGCGTCGCTCACCGACTTGTATGCGGAGCCTTCCTCCGGCTGGAAATCCTCGGCGTAGACCTTCTCCAGGAAGGAGATCAGATGGTTCGGGTCGCTGTCATGCTCGGCCAGGTAGATGGCCGCGTTCGCCGCGCGACTGGAATACTCGTCGGTGGACCAACGGTCCATGAACGCCATGAAATGCAGGTCCAGATTGATCTGGCCGGCATCGACCATCTTCTGCAGGTCGGCGTCCAACTGGCGGTGCAGGTTGCCGCAGCCCGGGCACAGGAAATCCATGTAGAGCTCGACGGTCGGCGCGCCCTCCACAGCCTTGCCGTAGCCGTTCTTGGAAATCAGCAGGCCGCCCTTCTTATCGACGAGCTTCGGAGTGTTCTTCACTTTCTGCAACGCCGTGTACGCTTCCTGCACGGTTTCGGTGGAAGCCTTCGTTTCGGCCTTCTTATGCATGTTGTGGTACACGGTGAACGCGCCGATCGCCACCAGAATCACCAGCACCGCCACCACGATGCCGCCGATGATCGTCTGCTGCTTGCGTTCCTTCTCCATCTGCTCGGCGCGCGCCTTCATCGCCGCGGCCTCAGCGGCCCTACGCTCGGCGCGGCTGGTACGCTTCTGCGCATCCTTGCTGTTCTGGGCCATCGATATTCCTTTCGACCTCACGTTGTTATGCTGGGCACCATACTAGCGATGCCTTGCTATCGATTCGCCGGGAATTCCGTATTGCCTTGCGATTGCGTCGGCAGCTCGCTCAAGTGGCGCAGATACGGCTGTTTACGCAGTGCGCCGCCGCCCAATCGCAGTACGATCGCGCCCGGAGCGGCCACGGCCACAAGCCAGCCGATCGCGCAGAACGCAGCCTGCGCCAGCCCGCTTTCGGAAAGCGGACCGCCAAGCAGCGTCGGCATCGGAATCGTCAATCCAAATATCCACGTATCCATCACGGCATACGGAAGCTGCAGCACGACCGTGGTGAGCGACAAACCCAGCGCGGCCACGGCCAACATGATCAGCGTCCGCACGATGGCGACGCCGAAGCCCTTCACGATGTGCCAGGGCAGTCCCGCCAATCGCAGCAGCCAGTCGGAACTTTTCTTCTCGCCGCCACGTTTGCCTTCGCGCTCGAGCTGCGCCTCCGTGTTGAATCCGATGGTGGCCAGCGCACAGGCGAACAGCAACGCGGCTGCCATCGCCGTCCACAGTGAGAACAGTCCGCAGACGGCCACGGGAATCGCCATCAGCGCGCAGGGGAGCATGCCCCGGCCCAACATCGCGCCACGCTTCACATCGGCGGGATTGGGTGCTTCCGCAACGTTCGGCCCATCCATACCGGATACCGGCGGGAATGACATTGCGGGCGATTGCTGCGCCGCGGCCACCGTGGCCTGCGGTATGACGGACGGTGGCTGCCGCATGGCGATGCGTTGCAACGCGGGTTTGATGGTCGGGTCGACTTGCGTCGGCGCTTCCGCTGGATTCCATGCGTTCTGGGCCGGCAGCATTTGTGTTGACGGCATGGATTGCGGCATTACCTGCGTGCCTGTCGGCATCGCCCGCGTGCCTTGCGATTGCGGCATCGTGCGCGTGTTGTCCACGTTGGGAAGTGCGTCGGAAAGCACACTGGTCTCGGCATCGTCAACAGGTGCGATCACCTGCGTTGCGCTCGCGTCGGATTGGCTGGTCACTTGTTTCCCGATTACTTGAGTTGCGCTCACATCGGGCTGCCCGATCGCCTGCGTTGCTTCGCTGAGCCTTGGCATCGTGCGCGTGCTGATGGCGTTTTCGCCGGTTATGTCGTCCTGCGATTGCCACAACGTGCGCGGATTGTCGGGCGATTCAACAAAAGGGGGCATCGCCTCCGTATCGCCATCCGCTGCGCCACCATTGTCGGCCGCAACCCACGCCTGCGGATTCAACGCATCCACGGCGATCGCCTGCAGCAAATCGTCCGGCGTGCACCGCTTCGTCCGATCCGGATTGAGCGCCGAACGGAACGCGGCCATCGTGCCCGCGGGAAGTCCCGCAAGATTGGCGCTGCCGGCCGCGGCGCGTTCCAACACGGTCATCATCGGCTTCGTGCCGAACACCGGCTCACCCGTAGCGGCGAACGCCAATACGCTCGCCACCGACCACCAATCGGTCATTTCATCCGATTCCGCGCCATCAATGATTTCCGGCGCGATGAACCCCGGCGTGCCCATCACCAGACCGGTACGCGTCACATGGCTTTCGCCTTCGCCCATAGCGATGCCGAAATCCACCAATACCGGGCCGGTGCTCGACACCATCACATTCGTCGGCTTGATATCGCGGTGCACGATGCCGGCCGCATGCACGGCACGCACCGCCTCAATCAGCTTGCGTGCCAGCCGTTCCAAATCGTCGCCCACATATCGGCCATTGACGCGCACATCCTCACGCAGATTCTTGCCTTCGATCAACTCGGTCACAATAAAAGCCAACGCGTCGTCAAGTTCCATATCCACAATGCCGCACACGCCCGGATGCCGCACCTTCTGCAACGCCATCGCCTCCCTGCGCAGGCGCTCGCGTGCGGTCAACTCGTCGCGCTGCTGCTGCGGGGAATCGTCGTCGGAGAGGGAATCGCGCAAAATCTTCATCGCATATTGATGGCCGCCATCGTCCCGCACACGCCATACCGAGCCCATGGCACCCGAACCAAGCCGGGAAATCAACGTGTAGCCGCCAACCAGGCTGCCTGCTTCCAGATTCAATGCGCTTAAGTCGCTCATACTTCCATCGTACTTGGCGTGCAGATTATGCACGCGAATTGACAGGCTGGGGAAAACGCCATGTGCCGCACGTTGAAGTCTGATGAAATCGAATCATCGACATGAAGAAGTGTCTTCACTTGCCGCACGCATCTGCAGCCACTTCACCGAAACCATGAGATGCGGGGCAGTGTTGAATGGTTTCGCGGTTCCGATAAAGGCATCGGAGCCTACGTGTCGTTTGGTTATGAGAATCAAGGAGGAGGCAGACCATGCTGCAAATCAACATGGCTGACGTTATGAACGTCATCGGCTCATTGACGCCGTACCTTATTGCGATTGGCGTGCTGTTCGTGCTCGCGCTGATTATCACTTTTGCCGTCAACAAGAAGACGGTCAAGGAAGTGGCGACCCGTAAGATCGTCCATTCCGAATCTTGGCTGGTGGCGCTCGTCGGCATCGTCGTGGCCGTGTCCATGATGCTGACCGGTCCGCTTTCCACGCTGCTCAACAATGCGACCATCACCAAGTACACGCTGTCCGACGCCACGGTTTCCAAGGCCAACGAGCTGGCCAAGGATGTGCAGTCGGAGGCCGTCACCCTGCTGAAGAATGACGATTCCAACCTGCCGCTGTCCGGCAAGAAGGTCAACGTGTTCGGCTGGGGCTCCACCAACCCCGTCTACGGCGGCACCGGTTCCGGCTCCATGTCGAAGCAGTACAAGACCGTCTCCCTGCTTGACGGCATGAAGCAGGCTGGCCTGAAGACCAATACGGAGCTGAGCAAGCTGTACACGGACTACCGCAAGGATCGTCCTGAGGTCGGCATGTTCGCTCAGGATTGGACCCTGCCCGAGGTGCCGGCCAAGCAGTACTCCGACAAGCTGGTCTCCGACGCGAAGGATTTCTCGGACGAGGCCGTGGTCGTGCTGACCCGTGTCGGCGGCGAGGGCGCGGACCTGCCGACGGACATGAAGGCGAAGGGTATCACCTACAAGAACAACTCCAAGGATTATGACGACTTCCAGAAGGGTGAGAGCTTCCTTCAGTTGTCGAAGACCGAGCGTGACATGATCGACCTGGTCACCAGCAACTTCAAGAAGGTGACGCTCGTCTACAACGGCGCGAACACGTTCCAGTTCGATTTCCTCAACGACTATCCGCAGATCCAGTCCGTCGTGTGGTGCCCGCCGGCTGGCCAGACCGGTTTCTCCGCCCTTGGTGAGGTGCTTGCCGGTGAGACCAACCCGTCCGGCAAGACCTCCGACACCTTCCTCAAGGATCTGACCAAGTCGGTGTCCTATAACAACTTCGGCAAGTTCGAATACACCAATATGGCAGACAAGGCAGCCAAGTACAAGGGCTTCACGGGTGACGACGTCACTGCCATTCCGGGCTTTGTCAACTACTCCGAAGGCATCTATGTGGGCTACAAGTTCTATGAGACCGCTTCGGACGAAGGCCTGATTAATTATGATGACACCGTCGCGTTCCCGTTCGGCTATGGCCTGTCCTACACCTCGTTCGATCAGAAGCTCGACAGCGTGAAGTACAAGGGTGGCAAGGTGACCGTCACCGCCACCGTGACCAACACCGGCGATAAGGCCGGCAAGGACGTGGTCGAGGTCTACTACAACCCGCCGTACACCGACGGCGGCATCGAGAAGGCGTCCAAGAACCTGGCCGGCTTCGAGAAGACCAAGGAACTGCAGCCGGGCGAGTCCCAGAAGGTCACCGTCAAGTTCGATGACGACGACATGGCGTCCTACGACTACAAGGGCGCGAAGGCGTACGTGCTGGAGAAGGGCGATTACGACATCTCCATCCAGTCCGATTCGCACCACGTGATCGATCACAAGGCGATCACCGTGAAGGACACCGTCACCTACGATTCCGATTCGAACACCCACAATGGCGACAAGACCGTGGCCACGAACCAGTTCGATGATGTGGCGGGCGATGTGACGTACCTGTCCCGCGCCGACCACTTCGCGAACTACAAGGAGGCCACCGCCGCCCCGACCAACTTCAAGATGTCCGACAAGGCCAAGGAAACCTTCTACAACAACTCGAACTACGATCCGAAGAAGTTCGACAAGGATTCCGACAAGATGCCGACCACCGGTGCCAAGAACGGTCTGAAGCTGTCCGATATGTACGGCAAGGACTATGACGACGCCGATTGGGACAAGCTGCTCGACCAGCTCACCTTCGACGATATGGACAACCTCATCGCCAATGGTGGCTATGGCACCCAGGCTCTGAAGTCCGTCGGCAAGATCCAGCTGACCGATGCGGACGGCCCGGCATCGCTGAATAACAACTTCACCGGCGTTGGCTCCATCGGCTTCCCGGCTTCCACGGCATTCGCCTGCACTTGGAACAAGGATCTCGCCAAGCAGTTCGGTGAGATGATCGGCGACATGGCCCACGACATGCACGTGGCTGGCTGGTACGCACCGGCCATGAACATCCACCGCAACGCGTTCTCCGGCCGTACCTTCGAGTACTTCTCCGAGGATTCGCTGCTCTCCGGCGTGATGGCATCCAGCGAGATCTCCGGTGCCAAGTCCAAGGGCGTGTACTCCTTCATGAAGCACTTCGCTCTGAATGACCAGGAGACCAAGCGTACGGAAATGCTGTGCACGTGGACGAACGAGCAGGCCATGCGTGAGATCTATCTGAAGCCGTTCGAGATGAGCGTGAAGGAAGGCGGCGCCCAGGCCGTGATGAGCTCCTTCAACTACATCGGCAACACCTATGCCGGCGCCGACAGCGCGCTGCTGCAGACCGTGCTGCGCGGCGAGTGGGGCTTCAAAGGCTTCGTCCTGACCGACTACTTCGGCGGCTACGGCTACCAGAACGCCGATCAGGAAGTGCGTGCGGGCAACGATTCGATGCTTGCCACCACCAAGATCACCAACCACATCACCGATAAGTCCGCCACTTCCGTGAAGGCCATGCGTCAGGCCGCGCACAACATCCTGTACACGGCCGCCAACAGCTGGCAGTACGCGAATGGCGAGCCGAAGGTCGCCACCCCGATCTGGAAGACCGCCATGTACGTGGCTTGGGGCGTGGTTGCGGTGCTCGTGATCGGTCTGGAGTTCCTGACCATCAAGCGCTACCTGAGCCGCAAGAAGGCCGTCGCCACGATTGAGCCGGCTGCAGAGCCCGCTCAGGCCGAGTGATTGGCTGATAACTGAAAACCAATAATTGAATACCAAGCCGGGAGTCTCCGTGGAACATGGAGCCTCCCGGCTTTTGTATCTCATTGCCTTCGTTCGGATCCGTGTGCTGCTTTTTCTTGGCGCTGTATTTCCTGATATTGCATTGGTGCGGTTGTCAGGCTATGGATCTCATATCGCGGTCATAGCGCAGATGGCTGCATTGTTCGCGTCTTCGCTTCATCCGCATTTGGCTTTGCGATTCCGACACGCCGTGGGTTGTTGTTTTCGCGTTCACCTGGCCGTGGTTTTAGCGTCCTATGATGGTGTCATCGACGGTTTCAGGTCGCGTTTGGCTCGTTTTCGACACGCCGATGGAACGTTGGATTTCCAACGGTTTCACGCTTCGTCATGCCCGTCGGGTTGCGCGTTTGCGGGTTCTCGTGTAAGTTTATCTCTTGCTGCTCAGCACGGCGGCCTGGCTCCTTGAGTTTGGGGCGGTCTGCTGGTGCGGTGGTGGTTTGAGAACTCAAGAGCGTATTTGTACTACTTCTTTATAGTCAATGA
>OLSM01002174.1_pt1 | contig 13041 bp, 20 predicted proteins | sample 1672721 | NCBI WGS metagenome assembly OLSM01 (sample SAMEA3136717, study PRJEB25190) | human gut metagenome | reverse complement strand
CACCACTATCTACCAGCGGTTTCCCTGATATTCAGTTAATCAGGGGAACCGCTTTCGTTTTGGTTTTTCCTTCTCGAATCCACTGGTTTCTTCTGGCTATCCACCACTATCCACCACTGATTAGTGCATAGATATGGGTCCCGTCTGTATCAGTAGATTTAAAATGAGCTTTATGATCTACCGATCGATGCGTTTGCTTTCGCCAAAAAAGGTGGAAGTGTGATGAATCGATGGTCGCAGTTTTTCGGCAGATCTGGATGGGCTAAGTGTTCAGACGCGATTTAAGACCATCTGAAAGTCTGGCACTCATCTGTGTTACTAAGATATCGATTCGGCGCTCTATATCGCCTCTCACGGCCTCAGGCGTAGTTTGTATTGACTTGTATAGAAACTACTCGCGTTTGGCTTTTGAACATCTTCTAGAAGTCCTTTTTCTCAATAAGTGATTCGAGAGTGAAGCCGCCACTTGCCATGTCTGAAGCCATGAATGTGTCGACCTTATCGGCGGCATCAAGGATCGCCTCGACATTTAGGTCGATATAGTGCTGGAAATCCGTCTTAAACTGCGTATGTCCGTGCATGCTTGAAATTGTCGGAGTCGAAACTCCGCTGGCGGCCATGAGCGTTTCTGAGGTATGTCTCAGGTTATTCACGGGGATAAACCTCAGGCCATGCTTCCTCAGCGCGGTTTCCCAGTGGCCGCGCAGTGTTTCGCCGGCACATGGAAGAATTCGCCGGTTGCTCCACTGCTCCAGAGCGTGTCGCGTTGCATCTTGTTCGGTTCCAATGAACGCCTCCGGCGCGATGGTCCTCTCCATGGTGTCGACATATCCGTTAAAAACGGTGACAGTCCAAATTCCATCGGCAACTTCTTTCAGTTTTGGGTTTGAGCCCAACTTATACTTTGCTGCCGTTTCTGCGGCCAATCGACTTGCAACTGCCTGGGCATCTTTTCGATTTCCCATGACGGTTTCGATCCTATATTTGGCTTTTCTGGACTTGTGCCAGCTTGTTTTGTGCCTGATGAGCCAGCATCCCTCAACTTGCTCGATTGAGGGCTTTGTGGCCTCGAGAGCTGAAAGAAACCTTTCCGTAAACTCTGGAAGAACCAGAGCATGTCTATTAGACTCTTCTGTTTTGGTGACCTTAAGTCCGTCCTCGTCGGTATAGGCCGCATGGACGTTCAGGAGCACATACTTTTTTACGCCTTGATAAGTCGGCATTTTCAATATCTGTACGTCGGCTGGCGTGATTGCAAGGTTCTCTTCTTTGCGAAGGCCCGCACTGCCGACCAGCAGGGTTAGATATGCCATCTCATCGTCAACAAGTGCGTCGGCAGCGTGCTTTAATTCCAAGGGTGACCATGGTGCGGGGCGTTTCTGTTTCTTTGCCCTGGCATCGAGTCCCGTTAGATCCATTTTATGGCGTATGAAACCATCCGATTTGGCCCTGTTCAAGATCGCCCTGTACGTCCGCAGCGTGTTTCTCGGGGTCCCAGATCGCTCGATGAGATTTCGGACATTAGTCTCATCTAGATTCAAGAGGACTCGTTCGCCATGATTCGGGGAGATCCATTTTCGGTAGTTTTTGACATATCCGTCGATTGTGCTGTTGGTCTTACCTTCTTTTTCCAGGGCCGGGATAAACCTGCCATAAAAGTATTGATTCAGCGTAATCTCAGGAATGTCGCGTTCGGAAAGGCTGGAATTCAACTCGACATAGAGCATGGATGCTGCTGCTTGGGCATCTCTCATGGTTCCATGAATCGTTACCCTTTTTGTGGCACGCTTTTTACGAGTGCCGGCCTCGACCCTAACCCTGAATATCTCTAAGCCATCGGCGTCGACACCTATTTTCTCAATTACGCCAATTTTATTTTTAGGCATTATGACTACCTCGTATTGTTTTCCAGTCAGGACAAAGAACTCTTGTGGTAAAGGTTCCGTTCGATCGTTTAGGCGGTCTTGGCTCTACCGCGAGAACTAGTTGAGGCGTTGCTTTTAGCAATATTGCCAAACCTCTTGTATTTTCCGGAACGGTACATTGTGTCAGCGCTATCCATAAGCTGCTCTCTTCCGGCGCAACTTAGGGCCATATAGCTTTCTAGCAACTTCCTAAATTGCAGTCTCTCCTCCTTATTCATTTCCGAAATTGCAGCATTGACTATTGATCGCATTGCAGAGTCTTCAAGAAATGGAGGCGATGAAATTGAAACCGAGTATTTTGAACCGAGAATCGAATCCACTGAAACAGAAAAATATGTGGACAACTGGAGCAGAAACTCATCCGTAAGTCGTCTTGTTCCTTGTTCATACTTTCTGTATGCAGAAAGCGAAATGCCGAGCTCTATCGCAACCTGTTTTTGGGTTTTCCCGCTATTGGAGCGAATGGTTTTCAGATTGTTGCCCATGGGTGCTCCTTTCTCTGAGCACCTTGTTTCTCAATTTGGCCATTTTTGAATTTAGGCATGGTGATTTTGCCTCCAGCTGATCTTTAATCGTTATGCTGATTGGGCCACGGAGGAGTGAGAATCACCGTTTGAAAAGGCCGGCTCAGAATCATTCAACAACAGGTTGTTTTCAAGCAAGCTTTCAATTAGCGAAAGCGCAATACCTTTCCCATTGTCATTTAGACGAACCCAAGCAGACCGAAGCCTTTCAAAGGAGTCATCGTTAACTTCCGCTGGTTTTGTCGCAGCCTTTTCCAATTCCGTAAGGGCAATCAATGACTTTGCGAGGGATATAGCATGAAGATCACGCCATGAGGGGTCGACGAGTTCGGATAGACGCACGTTCAGTGCATTACAAATAGCCTCTAAGGTCTCGTTTGACGGAAACCTTCGGCCCTGTTCGTATGACTGGTAGGTGACAAGCTCAACGCCAATTCTACGAGCCGCAACAGTCTGATTGATATTTAGCTGTTTTCTGGCCTGCTTGAGATTCTGACCAAATTGGCGATTGATCTCAATCTCCTGCGGGCTCTTTTTTCTAGTCATCCTACCTCCCTTTTAGTAAATGAGAATTCGGAGGATAATCTCATCATGATTCGTGAATCGTGACCCTTTTCGCAGTGCGCTTTTCGCGAGTGCCGACCTCGACTCTGACCCTGAAGATCTCTAACCCTTCGGCGTCGACTCCTATTTTCTGAATTTCGCCGATTTTGTTTTTAGGCATTATTGGCTACCCCAAATTGCTTCCCAGTTCGGATAAATAACTCTAGTCATAAATGGTTTATTCGATTGCTTAGGCTGTCTTGGCTCTACTGTGAGAACTAGCTGGGGCGTTGCTTTTGGCAATATTGCCAAACCTCTTGTATTTTCCGGAACGGTTCATCGTATCCGCGTTATCTACCAGCTGACTTCTTCCAGCAAAACTAAGGGCCATGTAACTTTCCAACAACTTCCTAAACTGCAATCTTTCCTCTTTATTCATTTCTGAAATTGCGGCATTGACCACTGAGCGCATTGCAGAGTCTTCAAGGAATGATGGAGAGGAGATCGAAACTGAGTATTTGGAACCGAGAATCGAGTCCACTGAAACCGAGTAATAAGTAGATAACTGAATTAGAAGCTCGTCTGTAAGTCGTCTCGTTCCTTGTTCATATGTTCTATAAGCAGAGAGCGAAATGCCGAGTTCATTCGCCACTTGTTTTTGGGTTTTGCCGCTATTGGCGCGAATAGTCTTCAGATTGTTGCCCATGGGTGCCCCTTTCTCTGAGCACCTTGACTTTATGTATGACAATTTGTTGCACAGTACTTCAAAATGTTTTAGTATCTACTCAAGTACAACAATCCGTTTTACTTTAGGAGGGATATATGCCGAATTGTATCGGAGCGGAACGAGTGAGGCTTCGCCTTTCACAGACCGATCTTGGCGACAAGATTGGTGTCAGTAGAAGCATCATCGTGCGAATTGAGCGCGATCCGAAGTCGGCAACTTACGATCAACTCGAGAAGATGTCTCAATTGTTCGGTTGCTCCATCCAATATCTACTGGGCGAAACCGATGATCGTCTTCCCCAGAAGGACGAGGTTGCGTAATGAGCGGCAAAGAAAGGTTGGAGCCGTGGGCGAGTAGCAAATGGCTTTCCAAATCCGCGGCAGCCAAATACATCCATCGCCATGTTGATGCAGTTCAGGGGCTCATTGAATCCGGTGAGATCCCCGCCGTCTACGGTGCTTTCAATCGCGGCGGTTCGCGGACCATCTACATCAACATTGACGACCTCGACGCCTATATGCGCAGGACACCTTTTATTAAGGAGTCGAGCCATGAGATGCCGTACGAGGAGTACGCCTCTCTGCAGTCCCTGCAAGAGAGCATGTCAAAGCGCATGGCCCGCGACGGCCGTAAGGGGGCCGCATGATGGGTCCCGCATCGTTCCCGAAGACTGTTCAATTTAGGGTGTCAGAAAAAAAGTGCGACTGGGAAATTAAGGAAGAGCCCCAGCCGCACCCGAAACGTGAGACCGTAGAAGAAGGGAGTTCACGGATGTGGAAAGGTGAACAGCGTCAACACGATCTCGACGACATAGGACGGTATCGCGCCCTCGTCGGTCAAGTTGATTCTACCATCGCAGTAGAGGGTCTAAACAATCAAGATTTAGCCGAATACGCGAATTCATGCCGAATGTGGACTGGATTCGCCGAAATTGCAAAGGCGAGGGGCCGGGGCTATAACCGACAGGCGCCTGTGCCCGTTCTCCCCGAAACTCCGAGGGCGCTTTTGGCGGCGGGGATTCCCAACCTGCCTATCTGCCACACCGTGCGGCATATCGTTCGGGAGACAACGATCTCCAATCGCTCACACAGGCACGGCATCGAGCCTTCGCTACTTGCATCGGTTCCCGAACTCCTTCAGTCTCCTGTTGCTATCTTTAAGGCGGGCGCAGGCAGGGTGGCGGTTGCGCTGGATGCGGTCGATACCATCGGACAGCCGCTTGTCGCCTATTTCGACCTAGCGGTTCCCCTGTCTGTCGGCGGTGGTCAGTTCCGCTCCGGTGAGCTCGTCAACTTCATGCTGTCCGTTTACGGACGCGAGTCCCTGATAAGTGAAATCGAATCCGCGCGGGCGGCAGGGGAGTGCAATGTCTTCAACGAAGAGGCGTTGTTCTCCCTGGCGGTCCAGGCGCTGCAAAGGAGAAAGGCCGCATAGTGTCGAAGATTCTCGAGACAGAGACTGAAGGCTACGGTCCTTCGTTCGCCATACACGGCTTCATGCGCTATTTGGGCCTTAGGCCCGCGCAGCTCGTGGCGTATGCCCTGATCTACTCCTGCACGGTAGATAAGGGTTGCTACGATTTTGGAGCCGCCGTTCTCGCGGACTGGTCCGGCACGAGCGAGCGCACTGCCCGCACGACCATCGCCTCCCTTCTCGAGATGGGTCTTATCGTTGAGCGCGGATCCCATGTCCATGGAATGAATACTGTCGGCAGGTCCCTTGTTGCAGCTGCGAATCCAATTTCCCGCGCCAGGGAGGCTTGGCTGGCGGACCATCCGGACGCCGGAAGGTCTTGTTTCCGAATCTCACCAGAAGAAATTTCACGTGAAAGTACTTCCTCACCTGAAATTTCTTCACGTGAAGATTTCTCCTCACCTGCAAGAGTTTCACGTGATGTTTCTTCACCTGAAGTTTCCTCACCTGAAAAAACTTCCTCACCGGAAACTATTTCACGTGAAAATACTTCCTCACCTGAAATTTCTTCACGTGAAGATTCTTCCTCACCTGCAATTTTTTCAGGTGAATCCCCCTATATACCTATAAGTAATGACTATCCAGAAGATTGGACGGATGGATGGATGGATTTTCAAACCAACCAACCGGACGTCTATCCCGGAATGGACTCTCAGGTCGATACCGCAAGTGATTTCAGGAAAATCGCCGACGAAACGATCAACCGCAACAAGCTCGACGCCGCACGCCAGCCCTACGATGAGCTGCGCCGTCTCGGCTTCGGGGCCGACGAGATCGGCACTGCGTGGGCTCGTCGGCAGGCCGAGGCCAAAGATGCCGGCTGCGAGGATAAATTCATGCCTCAGCTGCGGAAATGGCTTCTCGACACGAGCGTCAAGGGCTGCCGAAAGATGGTCGAAGCCGCACGCCAGCGAACAGGCCGCGGCGAAAAGCACCTGCGAAGGGCTCCCGACGGCGCCTGGCTCATCATCGGAGACGGGCCGGTCCATCCGGTTGTGGATGCGAACGGAATCGTCTATCGCGGCGATAACAAGGAGGCCGCGATAGACCTGGCCCGCAAACAGGCCACATCTTCGCTGTGAGCTGCTGAACGAACGATTAAATAAATGTCGAAAGGGGAAGTGACATGGAAGGGAACTCGTGGGGAAGGCTGATTAGAACCGAGCGTAATGGACAATCTGCATTCGTCGGGATCGAGGGAGAGAACCATGACTCGTCTCTTTCCTCAGAGGATGGCGGCATCGGCGCTCGAGAGGAGCGCGTCAGATGCGTTCTGTCCGAGCTGAGACATCTGGCCTCGATCAGAAGCCAGTGCGAGACAGCGCTCAGGCAGCTGCCGTCCCGATCGAATGAGAGGGAGCGAATGAGGAACCGCGTCCTGCATATCGATTCGACATTGAATCTCGTAATGGTCGTCGTCGAGGCGCTGGACGATTGCGAGCCGGGACTCGGATCCATCTTTCAGCTGTCCTATATCGACAACCTGACATGCGAGAGGATCGGCGCGCTCTTGGGCGTCTCCAAGAGGACTGTCATCAGGAGGAGAAACCATATCGTCGCGTTGATAGCGTCAGATGACGATCTCTACAGCATCATCGTTGGTGATGCCGCGTGAGCGCCGTAATCCTTTGGCGGGTACGCATATGACCCGGATTATCATCCTACTTGCATCTGGACTACTTCTTGCCCTCGCCGGCTTGAGCTACCTTCTCCAGCTAGATGGGTTGGCTTTACTACTTCTTATTTCTTCCGCTGCGATCGTGCTCAAGCTATTCGATAATGGTGATGAGGACGATTCCGGGTGGAGGCCTTTATAGGAAAGCCCCCAAGGAAAAGTTGCAAGTCGCGACTGCAATGAAGTGATATTACGCAATGACACAGTTACGCAATGACACAGTTACGCAATGACACAGTTACGCAATGACACAGTTACGTACTTCTTTAGTTCATTGATTACGCTTTCCTCTTCATCGTGTTTTCTCAAAATCGGTTATTCCGTAGTTGCACTTTTATTTTCTTCGATATTTCTCGTATTCGTCTTTTCCGCAGTTAAATAATGGCATAGCTCTGTTATTATTTAATTACAACCTTCAATGCGGGTTTTCCGCCATCGGTCCAAAGCTAGGGCATTGGAGGGTCTATGTCTTCTTATCCTGATTACATTCCAATCATCAAATTCATCTTGGGGCTTGGTGCGCTCGTAGCCTTTTTTGCGAGCGGGCTCGCCTACGCCGTCTTTCAGTTCATTGTCGGAGCGGCAGCGTGTCTCATCGCCATCCCGATCGCTCTTGTGGTCATGAGCATTGCCAGTCGCTCCTAGGTATTGCCTGGCTCAAATCGTTTTCAATTTCAGTTGAAAGGAATCACCATGTCGAATTTCACCCCTGTGATCGTTTTCACCAATCAGAAGGGAGGCGTCGGTAAGACGACTTCCGCAGATGCCATCGCCGATGGACTGCGCCGACGCGGCCTTAAGGTCTTGGCTGTGGACATGGATCCCCAGGGCTCCCTCGGGCGAATCGAGTCGGATTGTGTCGCGAAAGGCACCTGCTGCAGCTCCAGCTTCCTCAAGGGCGTCAATGTAGTTTGCACCGAGGACGGGCAGGCGACCGTCCCCGGCGATCTCGATCTTGCCAACGTCGCCGACGAAAGGGACCTTGAGGGCAACGAGATCAATGAGTACTCTCTTACGCGCGCAATCGAGTCGGCCGTCTCCCAGCACGGCTTCGATGCCGTCGTTGTCGACACTCAGCCCGGCATGACCTTCTCGACGATTTCCTCCACCATTGCCGCCACCCATCTCGTCATCCCGACTACTGCCGACAGGCTCGGCACCGAGGCCGTCGAGCAGACCCTCGAGCTCCTCAGCGCGGTATCCGATTCCTATGATGTTGCATGGATTAGTGCCCCCGCCGTCCTCATTACACTCTATCGCGGTATCGCCAAGCTCGCGAGGGCCTTTGCCTCCCAGATGGTCGAGGAGTTCCCCAAAATGGGCCTCAAGGTCTTCCAGCGCCGAATCGGTATAACGGTCGCCATCCAGGACGCGCAGGCGAACGGCCGCAGCATCTACGAGATGAACGTCCTCAAGGGCGCAGCTTTCGAGTATGACGTCCTTGTAGGCAACATCATGAACTGGTGTGAGCTCAAGCCCGCCGCCGGCGATACCGAAGGAGTTGAGTAGCTATGGCTTCCAATCTGCCCGAGAACCTTGTAGGCGACATGATGAGCAATGCCCCGCGCTTTACCTTGCCTAATTTTGGGGCACAGAACCGTCCTGCACCCCGTCCTGCGGCACCCGCCTCGCAAGAACCTGTTCAGGACAGCGTCGCCGCATCGCCCGCTTCCCCCACGAGTGTCCGCAAATCAAAACCCGCGGCGGCTCCCGCTGCCAGCAAGGCATCTTCGGGACCCAAAAAAGAGAGGGTCACCTTCTCGACTTCGCCGCTCGAGGCGGAAATCCTTGAGAGGCGCGTTCTCGAGCTCAAACTGAAAGGCGGCCCCAGGAGGGACGCCAATGTCAGCCGTGTCGTCGAGGATGCGCTTCGCGACCGAATCAGCGGCGGGGAGCTCGATCTTTCCGTTCTGGACAACCCCAAGCGATCTATGAGTGCCACGCGCTATAGCCGAACGGCTCTCGTCCACTATGAGGTCTACAAGAATCTCATGACCGGACTCGTGAGCGCTCGCGCTGCACATCCGGAGATCTTGCCCTCGAACCTCACCGCCAGCGCATATATCAGGGCGTGCATCCTGGCCCTGGAAAATTAGTCTCAACAATCCTCTGAACGTACTTAAATCGAATCCATCCCACGGGGCGCTTGGCGCCGTGGGAGGGTTTACTCAAGAAAGAATGGAGAGCGGAAATGAGAATACCCGCCGCAGCGGTGAAGCCGCTCGTCGTCCTGGCTGTCGCTGCCGTGTCGTTCGGCTGCATCACGCCTGCATACGCGCAGGAAGCGACCGCCACCGTGACCTCAGATGGCAGCAATCATATCGTCGTCGATATAAACCTCCACGAAGATACCGATAGCTCCGGCTCCGATTCTCAGTCAGATTCTTCGTCAACCGATGAAAATGATTCGGAGACGACAGGTGAGGCCAAGGATAAAAAAGAAGATAAGCTGAAGGGCAAGTGGTGGGAAAAGGCTTGTGGAGATATTCCTGCATCGTCGTTTCTGATTGTGTTGGGTTTTGCCGTGCTGGCGGCCATTATCGGCGGGATAATTGGAGTTATTGCAGAAGGCGACATCGGGATAATTCTTCTCTTCGGTAGTATCGGGTTCACAATCGTGTTGTTGCTGGGCGAAATGATTTGCGTGTATCTATGAGCATGATCGCGTCATAGCTTGAAGGCAGAGTCGACTCGGCTTGTCCATGACCCCCAGATTTATCCCACGTATAGGCTCGCGTTTGAAACCGCTCCTGTTCGTGGCAGTAGGGGCAGATGGCGCCATGGGAAGGCGCATCCAAAAGGGAATGGAGAATGGAAATGAGAGTACCAGCAAGGGCATTGAAGCCGCTTGTCGTTCTCGCCGTGGCCGCCGCATCGGTCGGCTGCATCTCGCCAGCGGCATACGCGGAGGATACGAGTGTTTCCGTGACATCCGACAGCAGCAACCACGTCGTCGTCGACGTCGATCTGAGCGCGTGTGCGTCTGATAGTGGCTCGGACAGACAGGGCGCGGAGAAAGACGGTCAGGGCGAGTCGGTTTCCGAGACGGAAGCCGGCGAGACTATGGCTGCACTCTGGGAGTTGAGTGCGGCCAGCAACATCATTTTAAAGGCCTTGTTTTTCTTCTTCGCTTTGCCAACTTTCCTCGTGGCGTGCTTGATGCTCGTCTTATACGAATTACTGGAGCTCCATGATCGCCACCGCCTTTGAGCCCGAACACCTTCTAGTTTCACAGGAGTGATAGATGCACATTATCGAGAAACTTCGCGATATTTGGACGAAATACGGCGGCAGGTTCAATAGCCTGAGCCCTTACGAGCTGGACGAGTTCATACATAGCACAGAGATCCTCGTTCTCCTTGGTGGCGTTCTCGCCTGCCTCGCCACGCTTTTCGTGGTCCTGAATAACCTGACCTTGAATTCCTTCTAGTTTCACAGGAGTGCTAGATGCCCATCATCAACATACTTCGCAATATTTGGACGAGATACGGCGGCGGGTTCAATAGCCTGAGCCGCGCCGAGCAGGTCGAAATCCTGCACGGTGTATGGACCTTCTCGCTCGCGCTCTGTGTTCTCGCCTGCATCGCCATGCTTTTCGTGATGCTCGCACGTCTGATTGAGTTTTTGGCGTAATTCCCCTCACAAGCAACTGTTTATCACCGGGCGGCCCTGTCAGGGCCGCTCTTAAAGAAAGGAAGCTACATGCCCTTCGAATCTGTAATCTTCAACCTGCTTCCCATCATCATCGGCATCCTGGTTGTGATGATGGTGTTCGAGTCCTGCTGGCGCAAATGTCCTCCGGATAAGCTCATGATTGTTTCAGGTGCTGGCAAGATGCGCTCCGTCTCCGGCAAGGGTACCTTCGTTATCCCGCTCCTCCAGCGCGTCGACACCCTCTCGCTGGGTGCCGTGCAGGTGCAGCTGACCACCGAGAATGATATCCCCACGCAGGACGCGATCCTCATCCACGCCTGCGCCGTGGCGAACTTCCAGATCGGCCAGACCCCCGAGCTGATCGAGACCGCCTCCAAGAACTACCTGAACATGGATAAGGAGGAGATGACCCGACAGGTCACCGAGGTCATGCTGGGTAAGATGCGCGAGGTAATCGGTCAGATGGACTTGAAGGAGCTCATGCGCGACCGCGAGAGCTTCAACGCAAAGGTCTTCGACGGCTCCAAGGACGACCTCGCGAACCTCGGCCTTGAGCTGCGCACCTTCAACGTCCAGGACTTCTCCGACTCCCAGGGCATCATCCGCTCCATGGGCGCCGACCAGGCGGCGGAAATCAAAAAGGAAGCCGAGCTGGCGCAGATCAAGGCGGCCGAGGAGGTCGCCATACGCCAGAACCAGCTCGACCTGAAGCAGGCCGACCTCAAGAAACAGGCCGACAAGGCAAAGGCCGAGGCCGATATGGTGAAGGCCACCGTGACGGCCGAGAAGCAGCGCGAGCTCTATATCGCCCAGCAGGAGGCCGAGATCGCCGCGGAGACCAAGAAGGTCGAGCTCGCCGAGCGCCAGGCGGACGTGAGGGAGCGCGAGCTGAACGCGACCGTGAAGAAGCAGGCCGAAGCCGACCGCTATGCAGCTGAGCAGGCAGCCGAAGCCGACCTCTACAAGCGCACGAAGCAGGCCGAAGCCGCCCGTATCGAGCGCCAGAACCAATCCGACGCCGAGCTGTATTCCGCCCAAAAGGACGCCGAGGGCATCCAGGCCCGAGCGAAGGCCGAGGCCGAAGCTACGCGCCTGAAGGGCGAGTCCGAGGGTGCGGCCGAGAAGGCCCACGGCGAGGGCGTCGCGGCGGGCATCAAGGCCCAAGCCGAGGCGTACAACGGCATGGATAACCCCTACCTGCTCGCCAACCGCTACATCGACATCATGCCCCAGGTGGCAGAGCAGGTTGCGAAGCCCCTCACCGCCGTCGATTCCATCAAGATGTACGGATCGGGCAACGCGCAGAAACTCGTAAAGGAGACCACCTCGATTGTCGACCAGGTCGCATCCGGTCTGAAGGACAGCACGGGAATCGACCTGCCGTCCCTGCTGAACGGCCTGCTCTCGAACCCCGATATCGATGCCGACTCCGCCGAGAACTCGGTGGAGTGATGGTCGTCCAGCTGATCGCCTCGGCCTTGCTGCTCGATTTCTTCGGCTGCATGATGCCCCTGGCATTGGTCGAGGACACCAAGGCATTTAAGGTCGGCGTGTTCCTGATTTGGGCGGCGCTGGTGGTGGATTCCGTCCTGATGGGCTTGTTCTATCCGAGGGAGCTGGCGGGGGTGAATCCCCTGTTGGCGGCAGGTCTCGAATCGATATGCCTCATCTGTGCCATGTATCCCCTGCACGGGGTCGCATCGAACTTGGCTCCCTGTGGCATCCGGGTCGATACTGCCGCGGCCCTCGCCTTTATAGACTTCCTCGTGACCGCTGTGGGATATGTCTCCCTGCTCTTGGGTACGATCTGGCTTATATTCTTCTAGGCTTGCAGGCATATGGACCTGTCGACCATCAAGCCGGAGGGTTCCGAGGAGTAGCGCCGACGCAGGCCGCCTACATATCACGCCCGCTGTCGACCTGTACGACGAGGATATCCCGTTCTAGCAAGTGATACACTGTATATACATTGCAAAGCAGAGTATATACAGTGTATTAGCATGAAGGAGATATGGCATATGTCGAACACAAACATCAACATACGAATCGAAGAATCTACCAAACGTGACTTCGAGTCAGTTTGCAAGGAGCTTGGAATGTCAGTCACCACAGCTTTTACCATTTTCGCCAAAAAGGTGTGCAGGGAGGGGAGGATTCCCTTTGACGTCTCGATCGACCCCTTCTATTCCAGCGAGAACCTGGATCATCTGCGTCGCTCGGTATCGGCGCTCGACTCAGGCAACGGCTTGGACAGGGGATTGCTCGATGACGATGAATAAGGTCTGGTCACCGGAGGCATGGACTGATTATCTCTGGTGGCAGGCGCAAGACAGAAAGACCCTCAAGCGCATCAATGCCCTCATTAAGGACATCCAGCGCAACGGAAATGAGGGGATCGGGAAGCCTGAGCCTCTCCGCTACGAGTTCTCCGGATACTGGTCGCGCCGGATCGACTCACGGCACCGCCTGATCTACCAGATCAGCGACGACGGCAAAGCCCTCTGGATCATTTCCTGCCGC
>OLSM01002170.1_pt1 | contig 13057 bp, 8 predicted proteins | sample 1672721 | NCBI WGS metagenome assembly OLSM01 (sample SAMEA3136717, study PRJEB25190) | human gut metagenome | reverse complement strand
GACAAAGGCGAGTTACTGACACAGATTGCACCGCTTGTCCAATCGGAAGAAACTGATGAATTCGCCAAGCGTTTTGATAACTTCATGTACGGGCTGATGTTGGCACATATTGAACAGATGCCTGCTTTCAAGTATGCCAAAAAGCAGTTGTGTGACACTGCTTCTCTGCTGGAGCGCAAGGCGAATATTCCGCAAATTAAGGAAAAGCTGCCGCTTCTACAGGAAATCCATACCGATGTTTTTTGGAACGCCAATGATATTCTGCTGTTTGAGAAGGTTCGGAAAGAGCTTCATGGTTTGATTCGTTTTTTGGATGAAGATGGCGGAGGGCAAAAACGTATTATTACCAAACTTACTGATCCAATTATAGATAGCCAGGAAGGAGTTCAGCTGGATATAGCGTATGACTTTGAAGACTACCGTGCTAAAGTAAACCGCTATGTCAATGAGCACGGAAATACGCTGGCTATTTACAAGCTGACCCATAATATTCCGTTGGCTGCGGGCGATTATCAGGAGCTGGAACGAGTGTTGACAAGCGAACTCGGGAGCAAAGAAGATTACAAGCGCGAATTTGGAGACACGCCATTTGGTCTGCTGGTTCGTAAAATCGCCAAGTTGAATCACGAGGCAGCCATGCAGGCATTTTCTGATTTTATTTACGACCAATCCTTAAATCAGAAGCAGATTGCCTTTGTGAAAAAAATCATCAATCACATAGAGCTGAACGGGTATATGGAAAATGTTTCAGAACTTACAAAGCCGCCATTTGACAAACCGGTTAGCTTTATCAAGCTGTTTGATGCAAAGACTAGAACCGCATTGATAGCAACTATTAATCAGATTCGTGAGAATGCCGTTCAGATAGTAGCATCATAACAACGAAACAGCACACAGATTTCCATGTAGATAAGCAGTTAAATCTGTGTGACGGTTTCATGTTCGGGCAGGAAAAATCCGACAGCCCCAGATGGGGGAGATAGCCTCTGCACGAACATAAAGGGGTGTCCAGAGGGGCGTAGCTGCCGGTCATGGGCAGCACCTCGCAGGCGGCCAGCTCGTCCACCGCCCAGCGGCCCATTTTCTCCACCTGGTCGGGGGCGCGGTTGGTATCGTTTCCGCCCTCCGGGCGCTGGTCCAGTTCCTTGATGTACTTCTCTTTCATCAGCCGCGCCGTCTGCTTGGGCAGCATGGCGGCATGGTTCCGTGCCTTGGGCTTGCCCATTTGGGGCTTTTCCTTGATGTCGGGCAAATGCTCACCTCCAATCAGCCGAAATGCGTCTCAAATTGAGACGCATTTCGACATGGTTTTCACTTATCGCCGGGGGTGGTGGTCATCAGGCGGTACAGCTCGGTATCACGGTTAAAGTCGTTGGCAAAAGGGACGATGGAGCCGCCGATGCGGATCAGGCCGTGGCCTGCTTCGGCGTTGGTGATGTAGGACATTTGGGTGGCGGAGATATTCAGCAGCTTGGCAAGCTCCGCCCGGTCGGTCGCGGCCTGGTTCAGCAGCACCAGAAATTCGGAGTTGGCGAACATCAGCCGGGCGGTGTCGGAGCGCAAACACTCCTCCACGTTCTGCGTCGCGCCCGTCATGGCCGCCGCGTACTTCCTAAACCGCTTCCAGCACTTATACAAAAACTGCGCGGAGTAAAAATACTTAAAGAAAAGGTAGATTTCGTCAATGAACACCCAGGTGTACTTACCGGCCAGCCGGTTTGCCGCGACGCGGTTCTGTATGGCCTCCAGCACCACGTTGAGGGCTGTGGGCTTGAGCTGTTCCCCCATCTCGTAGAGGTCGAAACAGAGGATACGGTTGGCAATATCCACATTGGTCTCGTGGGCGAACATATTGAGACTTCCCTCCACGAACAATTCTGAAGCGAGGGCCAGCTCCTGGGCCTCCCGTTCTGGCTGCTTCTTTACCTCGTTGCGCCAATCGGAGAGGACAGGCTGGCGGCCCTTGCCGCCCGACTTGATAAAATCGTGATAGACGCTGGCGGTACAGCGGTCGATGATCGACTTATGGAACGCGCCGAGCTGGTCTATGCCCATCTGCTGCTCACAGATGGACATGAGAAGTTCAGACTTCATCGCCACGGGGTTTTCCCCCACGCCGTAGCCCCTGGCAATCGCAAGGGGGTTGATGTGGTGGGGGCTGTTGGGCGAAACCTCCAGCACGGCCCCGCGCAGAGCGCGGATCAAGTCGCCGTATTCCCGTTCGGCGTCTATAACCAGAATATCGTCATTGGTGGACAGCGCGATAAAGGTGATGGTCTCCTTCATTGAAAATGATTTCCCTGAGCCGCTCACTCCGAGGATGAATCCGTGGGGATTGAGGAGCTTCTTTCGGTTGCAGATCAGCAGATTTTTGGAAACGGCGTTGACGCCGTAATAAATGCCGCCCGCGTCCTGTACCTCCTGAACGCGGAACGGCATGAGTACGGCGGTGGCCTCGGTGGTGAGTGTGCGGGTGGTCTTGATCCGGCGCAGACCGTAGGGCAGGGCCGTATTCAGGCCGTCCTCCTGCTGGTAGCGCAGCACGGCAAACTGGCATAGGTGCTTGCGGCCGATGGATTGCAGGGTCTCGGTGTCGGCGTCGAGCTGGTCCAGGGAGTCCGCCATATGCACGAGGGTGACGTTGGCGAACATCATGCGTTGGTCACGGGTGGAGAGGTCGTCCAAAAACTCCTTGGCTTCCGCCCGGAGCTGGTCCAGCTCATACGGCACCACGGCGGTGAAGTTGTTGTTGGCGTTCTGCTTCTGCTGCCAGCGGGTGATGTCCGATTCGATCCCCAGGATGCGGCTCTGCATTTCACGCACGGCCTCGTCGGTGGGGATAGGGAGAATGTCAATGGAGATCATGAGGTTGCGGGAGAAGTCGGAGAGGTCGGAAACCATGCTGTCCTTGATGTAGCTTGCGTACTCCCGCAGGAACAGGATGCGGCCCACCTTGCCGCCCTGCTCGAAGTAGTCCGCCTTGAACTCAAGGCCGTCCGGGGCGATGTAGTCCCGGAAGTCATGGCCTTTTTTCATGGTGTCCGATAGGTCAAAGTGAAAATACTGCTCCTCGCCCGGCCTGTAAAAGTCGTGGAAGATACGCAGACGCTCATGGTTATCCAATGGCTTGGCTCCGCTGTCCAGCTTGCCGAAGCTCTTGCCCAGGTCAATATCCACGCGCTTGAAAAAGGTGCGGGCCTCCTCGATGTTCTTCCGGCTGACGGACACGGTGATGTATTTATCCTGAATGAGATTGTTGCTTTCGGCGGCTTTCTCCGTGAGGATGGCGTTGTACTCCTGCCGGTATTGGTCCAGATTGTCGCCCAGCGTGCGCATGAGGATACTGCGCTGAAAATCCGCCCCGTTGAGACGGCGGTTGTTGATGGTGATTTTGGTGGTGGCGTCGGTGGGCAGGGCGTTGAGGACGCCGCAGTAGGCCAGAAACATCTCCGTCTGGTCCTCGTGGGACGCCACGGAGTAGTTGATGTCGGCAAAACGCCACGTTTTGCTGTATTTTCCGCCCACCTGCCAGATCCCGTCCCGGTAGATACGCTGGACGGGGATCGACTGCTGGACGCTGCGCGGGATTTTGAAGTGCTCCCGCTCACTCCGGTTTGCGGCGGAAAGGGTCTTAATCATCGTAGCGCGCCCCCTTTCGGGTCAGGGCTTTGCAGTAGAGATTTTCAGAGCGGAACACGCGCCGCCCGGCGCAGAGGAATTGAGACTTGATAAAGGCCCACGCGAACTGTTCAAAGGTCAGGCCGTTGTAGTGAAAAAAGCCGGTGACGGCCACGGGGGCCGCCGCCACGATACAGGCCCAGCTCGCCGTCTCCTGGCCCAGCACGTCCCGCAGGAGAAAGTAGACGCCGACGGCCGCGCCCACGGCCAGGGCCGCACAGGCAAATTGTCGGGTTGAGAGACCGAAGAAAATCGTCTCCCTGTGCTGGCGCACCTCTTTGTTGATTTTGATTTCCATGAATACCTCCAAAATGTCGAAATGCGTCTCAATTTGAGACGCATTTTACTTATCGTTCATAGCCCTTGGAGCGGCTGGCTTTCCTGTGTTTTTTCGCGTGGGGAGCGTGTGCTGCCGCCCATAATTCCCATTCAAACCGCTCCTCCAGCTCAAAAATGCCCTTGGGGCGACCGTCCTGATAGTAACCTTTTATTGGGTGGCTGAGGTGGGATTGCAGTCCTTTCAGCCGTTCCCAGTATTGGGGCAGATACAGATAGATGTGCTTCAGCTCCTTCAGGTTTTTGTTGCCGCAGCACCAACAGCTTACCCGATCCATGATTTCATACAGCGGCACAGGGCCCGCGCCGCCGTCCTCCATCCAGCGGATGCCCAGACGGTAGCAGTAGTCCAGGCAGTCCGCTTCCTCCATCCCCCATGTGACCAGGGGCAGGCTCCGGTTTGGGTAGCCGCATTTTTCAAACCGCTGCGGCTCGTCAGCGGCCAGCCCGACATAGATCGTTGCGTCGCCGCAGTAGGCGCGGATGGCCCGGAGCTTTTCAGAGGTTGCCCACCGGCACGGTCCGCCGCACCAGCCGTATCCGTAGTGATAGCCGGGCTTGTCGCGGTACTTCACGGGACGCTCCAGCATGTCATAGAGAAACGGGCTTTCCGGGGACAGCTCCGTATAGGTGATCCCCAGCGCCTTGAGGTCGGGCAGCACCTGATCCCGCACGTCATAGATTGCCTGAAACTCCATGCCGTTGTTGAAGTACACCACCTCGTCCAGCGGCCAGCCCAGGGTAAGGAGCTTGTAGAGCATAGCCAAACTGTCCTTGCCGAAGCTGACGCTTGCAACATAGCGTTGACGCTCCATATGGTTTCCTTTACAGTCCGAACATCTCCTTGACGATCCGCTCCGCGCCCTTGACGAGACCGACAAGGACAAGCATATTGAAAATGGTCTCCCCGATGTACTTCCAGCTCATGGTGACGGCGGACAGGGACGCATCCGCGGCCGGTGGGCCGCTGGACATGAACGCGGAAAAGATCAGGCAGGCCAGGATGATGACCGCGCCCTCCATGCACACGCCGATGTAGCTTTTGATGAACGCCTTGCCCGCGAAGCTTGTGCCCTCTCCGGCGAAAGAGGCCAGCGGGAGCGGCGCGAGAGCGGTATAGAGATACAGCCGGAAAAAACGGCCGTACACGCTCAAAATCAGGATGAAAGAAAGAATCGTGATGAACAGGCTCCCCAGCAGGGAGACCAGCCACAGGGGGATGGACGCGAGAAAGCCCACGGATTCGATGGCGTCCACGATCTCGCCGGGCAGGGTGACGCCGGCTGCGGTCATGCCGCCGACACTGCCCATGACGGATTGCACCACACCGCCGCAAAGGGAGAAAATGACGGTCATCACGTCCATCGCGCAGCCCACGGCGACCTTGGCCGCGACGAAGCGGATAAAATGCTTCAGCGCAAATTCCGGGCGCTGGAAGTCCCGGAAGCTGGCCGCCGACTGAAATATGTTCATAGCAAAGAACAGCACCAGCAGGCCGTAGCCCACGGCTTTCAAGCCGTCGTTGATGTTGATGATGGTGGTCCACATGGCTCCGCCCCGGAATTCCTGGGGTGTGGTGGTAACAAGGCTCCATATCTCGGTGAGCTTGCCGTTCCACGTCTCAAAGGCGGATTGCAGCGTGCTTACGATCCAGTTGTCGCTCAAATGTAATTCACCTCCCGGAAATGCGTCTCAATTTGAGACGCATTTCGACATTATATAAGGTGGGGCGGACCGTTTCAGCAGCCCGCCCCCGTTTGCTCACGCCACGCCGATGGCGGTCAGAATCTCCTTGCAGAACGCAATCAGCAGCCCGCCGAACAGGCAGAGAAAGCCCTGGGTGCGCTGGCTTGCGTCGTGGGATTGGATGGACATACCCACCTGCACCACGCCCCAGCCCAGGACGATAATGCCAATCGCCTTGATGCAGGAAAATACGAAGTCGGAGAGGTTGTTGACGATGGTGAGAGGGTCGTCCGCGGCTAGAGCCGGAACAGTCAGGGCGGCGCAGAGGGTTAGCGCCAGAACGCCGGAAAAATAGAAACGGCGGACCTGTCCGGCCCGCCGCTGGGAAAGGGTGCTGCGCTTCATGTTCTTGTTCATTATGCTATCTCCGTTTCATCAATAATTTCAATGGTGTCAAGGCCCTCGAAAGGCAGACTCAAATCGTCGCTTGCAAAATCCGCGCCCGGCTGATGGAGATAGGGCGCGGCGCCGCCGTCCTCGGTCAGCTTGATTTTCGGGTGCCTTTCCAGGGGGTACTTGGCGTCGATGACGGGCGGCTCCCCTCGAATCAGGAGGATGGCGTTGCGGTTGTCCATCGTCCGCACCTCGTCCGGGGTCAGCAGCTCGCGCCCTGCCTGCTGGTAGTTGGTGGAGCTGGAGCCGTTGCGCCCCCTGGACTGGCTACGGGTCCGGGTGTCGATGGTCTCCTTGCCTAAAAGCTCGGACACATACTTAAACGTCCCCTGTTCGTTACCGCCCAGGTACAAGAAGGTGTCGCAGTTGCCGGTGATGTTCTCCCACGAATCCTTGAACATAGCCTTGAGCTGGGCCATGTTCTGGATGATGATGTTGATGGAGATTTCCCGTGAACGGCATGTTGCCAATACGCGCTCGAAGTCGTCCGGCAAGGCAACGTTGGCGAACTCGTCGAACATACAGCGCACATGGACGGGCAGGCGGCCGTTGTGGATGCGGTCGGCTGCGTAGTACATGGACTGAAACGCGCAGGTGTAGAGCATCCCGACGATGTAGTTAAAACTGGTATCGTTATCCGGGATACAGCAGAACACGGCCCGTCTCCGTTCCCCCAGGCTGCCCAGGTCCAGGGTGTCCGTGTTGGTGATTCGGGCAATCTCCGGGAGGTTGAAGGCGGCCAGGCGCACGGCGGCGGAAATAAGGATACTCTTGGCGGTCTTGCCCGCGGCTTGCTTGAACACTTTATATTGCTTGACGGCGATGTGGTCCGGGTCCTCCTCCTCCAGCGCCTCGAACAGTAAATCCAGGGGCGATTGAAAATCGTCGTCGTCCTCCCGCGCCCCGCCGTTCTCAATCATGTACATGACCATGGCGAAATTCTGTTCCTCGGGCGGGGCCTCGTGTACCAGGTAGAGGATCAGGGCCGTGTCCAGGGCAATTTCCGATTTCTCCCAAAATGGGTCGTTTTGCTGCGCCCCCTTGGGGGTGGTGTTTTTAATGAGGTTGTTCACCAGCTTGATTACGTCCTTATCGTCCCGGAGGTAGGCAAAGGGGTTAAAGAGGTCCGAATGGGACGGGTCTATCAGGTCAAATACCTGCACGTCGTAGCCCTCGGCCAGCAAGAGCGGGGCCAGGGCGCGGGCAACCTCTCCCTTGGGGTCAGTCACCAGATAAGAGGTATTGGCCTGCATGATATTGGGCTTGCAATAAAATCTTGTCTTGCCTGCGCCAGAGCCGCCCACCACCAGGACGTTGAGGTTGCGGCGGTGCTTGTGGGAGTCCAGGCCCATCTGCACGTGCTCGGTAAGGATGATGTTGGCGCCGGGGTGCTTTTTGTCCCGGTACTTGTCCCCCAGTACGCGGGGGCCGCCCCACTTGGCGCTGCCGTGCTCCTCGCCGGGTCTGCGGTTCTCCCTGGTAGAGAGATACAGCGCCACGCCGCAGGCGTAAGCCGCCAGCGCCCCCAGAAGGAAACGGGGGGTGTATGGCGTCCAGTGAATGAAAAAGGGGCGCTCCACCAATTCGGTGAAGCGCCCCATGAGGTCAATCAGGTTCATGCCGTCCTCGTAGCCGCAGGCCAGCAGCGCGGCCAGCCAGAGGACGGGGACGGCCAGCAGCGCCCAGGGTAGGACGCCGCCCGTGTCGGTCTTTCGCTGCATGGTGTGTCCTTTCTAAAATGTGGCTCAAATTGAGACGCATTTCGACATAGCTGTTTTAGCTGCTAACGCGCAGGTCCAGAGCGCCGCTTACGCTTGGCGGGTTGGGTCGGTGCTTTCGGCGGTTCTGGGCCGTCCGACACACCCAGGGCCTTGGCGATGGCAACCCGGTTTTGCCGGCACTCCTCGGCAGTGGCCCCGCCCTGGGTGATGAACGCGGTACGCAGCTCCCGTGTCTCCGTCGCCTTGACACGCCCATAGGTGCAGCCGTCCAGCACGGCGTTGAGAAAGTCGGAGTGCTCCATCGTACAGTCGATGGTATTGCAGCGGATCAGGTGTGCCCGAACAAAAGAGGTTTGAAAAAGGGCGCAGTCATAAAAATGGGTATGGGCAATGTTGGCGTTGAAAAAGGAGACGTTGCGCAACTGGCAGGAATGAAATTCCGAATTGTAAATACGGGTGCTGTTGAAGTCCACGCTGCTGATCCTGCATACGGCGAAGGTACAGCCGTGAAGCTCGGAGAGGTAGAAGTCCGCGCTGTCGGGCAGGCAGTAGAAAGTCACATGGTCGAAATAGGCTTCTCTGAAAAAACCGGGAGGAAACCCGTGTTTCGCCGCCAGGTCATAGAGCCATTGGTCGATAATTTTCAGGGGATGCAGCGCGTCGCGGTCATATATTTGAAAACCGTATTTCCGGCTGCTGAATCGCCTGTACGGCTCCTTCAATAGCGCCTTCTGTGCTTGGAAGTCCTGGATGTCGCGGAAGATGGCCCCGGATGGCGGATTCTCCATCTCCTTTAACTGGGTCAGCATATCCTCCAGCGGTTTTTCTCCCCGGCCCTGCAAGGTGTCGTTGATGGCCCGGATGGTCTGCGCCCGGTTCATGCCGTTGTAGGTCTGGGGGTCGGTTTTCTCCAAAATATCCGCAATACTTTTGCTGATTTCCATGGTGCTGCGGACCACCTTGTAGTCGCTCATGGTGTTCTCCTTTCCGGGGCCGCCGAAATACGTCTCAAATTGAGACGCATTTCGACAAGCCCCCGTTTGCTCAATAGCCGGTGCGGGGCAGGGGGACCGGCTTGCCGTACACTGTCGTTACCCAGCGGGTGACGGCCTGAATCCACTGGCCGTTGTAGACGCCGCCCGCCTCGGCCACGTTGGTGAAGCTGCTCCCGGCGGTCAGGCCGGGGACAGCGGTACAGTGAAGGGCTGGGGCCTCCACCTGGGCGAATCCGCCGGGGGCCTGCCCGAACACAAACATGACCTCCGTGACGCGCTCGTTGGCGGCAAGGCCCAGGGCGGCGGGGCCGGCGTCGAAGGTGTAGTTTTTCGCGGTGGAGAGGTTATCGGCCAGAGTGCGGTAGTCGCCCGCGCCGTTGACCTTGTAGACGATTTTGTAGCTGCCGGGGAAGTTGTAGGTGCCGGTGACGACCTTTTGCAAGGCCACAGCGGCGGGCAGAGTGTCCCTCCAATAGAAGGACTCCAACGAGATGTTGCCGGTGTTGCCGATGCCGGAGAACACATAGCGCACGGGCTGGCCGCTGACGGCCTCCTTGGGGCCGGTCTTGGTGATAGACACGCCCGTGCTCACGCTCTTGTTGAGCACTTCAAAGCGGACGATTTGGCCGCTGTACTCCAGGACGGCGGTAAACTCCTCCGTGACGGGGGCGTAGTTGGCCGGGGCCCGGACCTCCCGGACGGTGTAGCGGCCCAGGGGGAGCTGCTTGGAGACGGCCAGGCCGTCCCGCCCGGACACGATGGTATCCACCAGCCTGCCCGTGCGCTCATTGCGGACCTCGAACCGCGCCCCCTCCAGGAGCGTCCCGGCCGGGAGCCCGTTGGTGGGGTTGTAGTCCGCGGACTTCTTCACGATTTGGATTTGTCCCCGGACGGCGGTATTCTCCCAGGTAATGGTGGAGCATCCGCCGTATTCCACGTAGAAAGTCTTGACGGTGGTATCGGGGATGTAGCCCTCCGCCGCCTCGATCTCCCGGATGGTGTATTTGCCGTCCTTCAGCTCGCCGTCGATGTACACGTAGCCGTCCTGGTCGCTGGTGTACTGGCCCACGGGGTTGCCTCTGGCGTCGGAGACCAGGAAAGTGACGCCGTAAATGCCCTCGCCGGTGGCGCTGTCTATCTTGTGGATGAGGGCGCTGCCCCTCTGCCGGTTGGTCACTTCCAGGGTGGCCGTCTCGTTGTCCTTCACCTCCACGTCGCGGGGCTGGGCGTCCAGCTCGTAGCCGTCCGCCGCTTTGCGCTCGGTGACGGTGTACCAGCCGGGGGCCAGCTCGGGCAGGCTGATGACGCCCTTGATGTCGGTGCGGTAGGTCCCCAGGCGCCTGCCGTCCATGCGCGTGACCTCGAACTCCACGCCCCGGATGGGCTGGCGGGTCTCCTCGTCCAGCTTCACAATGCGTAAGCCGCCCTCGGGAGTGGGGGTGTTATAGAAATAGAGGGTCTGCGTGTCGTGGGTGTTGACCTCCACGGTCTGGGGGGTGCTGTCCAGCTCATAGCCGCTGGGGGCCTTATGCTCGGAGACCACATAGGTGTCCGGCTCCAGGCCGGTGAGGACGATCTGCCCGGAGGCGTCGGTGGTATAGAGGCCGTTGGAGCTGACGGCCCCGCCCTGGGCGGCCACGCACTCCCCGGAGCTGGTGGTCACTTTGAAGGTGGCCCCGGCCAGGGGCTTTTTTGTCTCCACGTCCTGCTTGACGATGACCAGCGCGCCCTTGGGGGCGTTGTAAAAGGTGAGGCTGTGGGTCTCGCCGTGGATCAGTTTCACCGTCTGCGGCGTACCGTCCAAAACGTAACCGCTGGGAGCCTGGACCTCCTTCACCGTGTAGGTGTCGGTGGGCAGGCCGGGCAGGTGGATGGTTCCGCCCTCGTCGGTGGTGTAGCGGCCATTGGAGCTGCCTACCACGGCCCCGGCGCTGTTGCGTATCTCAAACACGGCCCCGGCCAGCGGCTCCTTTGTCACGCTGTCCAGTTTCGTCACGGTGAGGCCGCTGTCGGGCTGGTTTGAAAACTCCACCGTCACCGCCGCCTGCTCCGACCCGGAGAGGTACACGGTCTTGGGCGCGTCGTCGATGATATAACCCTGCGGGGCGTGGGTCTCCTCCACGATGTAGGTCCCCGCGGCCAGGCCGGTAATGACGATGGTGCCCTGGGCGCTGGTCTCGTACTCCCCGATGGTGGTGCCGCCCGTCCCGGAAACACCCTCGAAGTAGCGCACACGGAATTTGGCCCCCTGGAGCACGTGGCCGTCCGTGGCGTCCACCTTCTTGATGATAAGGCTATTGAGCGGCTGGTTTTCAAAGGTCAGCGTCTTGTCCTGGTCTGCCTCCATGAACACATCCAAGGTGGAGGGCTCCTTCATGGCGTACCCTGCGGGCGGCTCGGTCTCGGTGACGCGATACCAGCCCGGTTCCACGGCCTTCAAAACGAACATGCCGTTCTCGTCGGTGGAGTAATGGCCCACTTCCCGCAGGTCGCCGGAAAGAGAGCCGTTGACGGCGTACCAGACGGTGAACTTGGCCCCCTGGAGGGGGTCGCCGGTAATGCTGTCCTTCTTCTCCACGGTAAGGTCTGGCAGGCGCTTGTTCTCAATGGTGATACTGGTGGCCTTGCCCTCCACCATGAGGACTTCATGGGGCGTGGTATCCAGGATATAGGGCGCGGGGACGGATTTCTCGGTGATGATGTAATATCCATCGTCCAGGTTGTAGACGTGGATTTTTCCGTCCTGCCCGGTGGAGAAGTCGCCCATCAGCGTGCCGGTCTTGGTCTTGACCGTGAAAACGGCGTCGGGGATGGGCCGGGCGGAGGTGTCCGTCTTGATGATCTCCAGCGCGGGCCGGGGGTAGTTCTGGAATTGGGCAATGCCGGTCCTGCCGGGGACAAGGGTGATAAGCTGGGGTGTCTCGTCCAGCAGATACCCGCCGGGGACGGACTGCTCGATGACTTCATACACGCCCGGCTCCAGCTTCAACAACTCCGCCGTGCCGTCCGGCCCGGTGGTGATGGTGGAGAGGGTGGCGCTGTCCGCCTTGCGGACGGTGAAGGTGACGCCCGCCACGGGCTCCCCGGTGATGGCGTCGGTCTTGATGATTTTCAAGTTGGGCAGGGCCTCGTTGACCACCACCAGCTCGGAGGTCTTGCCCGGAAACAGCTCCACATGGTACTCGGTATCGTTCTTGATGTAGCCCTCGGGGGCGGACAACTCCTGGACGGAGTAGACGCCCGGCTCCAGGCCGGTGAGGGTAATGCGGCCCTGGGTGTCCGTCACCCGGTCCAGATAGTGCGAACCGTCCTCCACCTTGGCGATACGGAAGGTGGCCCCGGCCAGATACTTGTTGTTTTGCGGGTCGTACTTCACCACCACCATAGAGGGCTTGCGGGTGTTGGTAAACACAAACCGGGCGTTCTCCCCGGCGCTGATCCGCACGGTGCGGATTCCATCGTCAATCAGATAGCCGTCCGGGGCCTTGACCTCCTTCACGGTGTACGCCCCCGGCTCCAGGCCGGTGAGGTCGATTTCCCCGCTCTGGTCGGTGGTGTACTCCTTGGCAAAGGCCCCGCCCACCTGGGAAATGAGATAGGTGGCGTTGGACAGGGGCTTCATGGTCTCGCTGTCCACCTTCACCAGATGGATACCGGGCTTCACGGTGTTGAAAAAGGTGAGGCGGACAATGCCGGACCCGGCCCGCAGCTCCACTTGCTGGGGGGTGGAATTGAGCACGTGGCTGTCGGGGGCGGAGACCTCCTTGACCAGATAGGTGCCGGGCTGCAAGTCGTAGAGGGTGATTTCCCCCTGCTCCCCGGTGGTGTAGCTGCCGATTAGCGCGGCGTCCCGGTAGACCTCGAAGGTCACGTCGGGCAGCAGCTCCTTGGTCTGGCTGTCGTACTTGACGATGGTAAGCCCCGGCTTGGCACTGTTTTTCAGCGTGACGGTGGCGGTCTGCCCCGTGGTCACGGCGGCGGTCATGGTCTGGGTGTCCAGCACATAGCCGCTGGGCGCGGCCAGCTCCTTCACGGTGTACGCCCCCGGCTCCAGGCCGGTGAAGTCCGCCGAGCCGCCCGGCCCGGTGTAGGCGGTATAGGCCGTGCCGCTCTCGATGTGCTGCACCTGCACCAGCGCCCCGGTGAGACGGCTACCGCTGTCGGCGTCGATTTTCTCCACCCGGAGAT
>OLSM01002168.1_pt1 | contig 13073 bp, 9 predicted proteins | sample 1672721 | NCBI WGS metagenome assembly OLSM01 (sample SAMEA3136717, study PRJEB25190) | human gut metagenome | reverse complement strand
CCTCTAACTGCTGCTAAGCTCGCTTCATGCATACCAGACACATAGATGCTTCCGTCTGTCCCCGTCCCGTTTGGCCCCTGGCTGGCTCATCCTGTCAGAAGGAATTATGACCGTCTCCGACGGTATCTTAGGCCGGGTGTGGCGGATGTAGAATGACTGTGCAGTAGTGTTTATGCGGTTTTATATCTTTATTGACAGGTTTATATTGTCATTGCGGACTCGTAGGCTGCCCATATTGCGTCCATTACGTTGGTGGGCTGCTTGGCGTCTCCTATTAGGTGGACATTGTCTGTTTTGATTCTTTCATATAGGTTCTGATCCGGGGTATAACCGACGGATACTACTATGTGGTCGGCTGGGATTTCGTGTTTTACTTTCATTCCCTGCGGGCCGAGGGCGAACATGCGCTTTGCACGATTTGCAGAGTTCGGATAGTTCTTTTCTGTTTCACATACAACTGCAATACCTTCTTTGTAGCTCTCGACTACTGCGTTTTTGATTACTTTGACTTTGTAGTAGTCAAGCAGTTCCATTAACATGTTGTAGTTTGCCGCGGCAAGGCCGAAGGCGTTCAGGATGGTGTCGGCCATTTCTACTATGGTTACTTTTTTGCCTTCCCTGCCTAACATGTAGGCTATCTCGCATCCTGTCAGACCGCCTCCTACGATTAGAACGTTGTCGCCTTTTATGTCTGAGCTTCTGAGGGTTTCTATGGCATATGTGACGTTTTCGGCATCGAATCCCGGTGTGTCCAGTTTCCTTTCATTGGCTCCTGTTGCTACGAATATCTCGTCGTATCCTGCGGTCATTTCTGCTGTTGCTTCTGTATTCATATGTACATTAACTGGAAGGTCGCTCATTTGTTTTTTGTACCATTTCAGGAGATTTTTGTCATCGTCTTTAAAATCGGGAGTTGCTGCGGCTACAAAGACGCCGCCGAGTTCTCCTGTTTTTTCAAACAGATCTACTTCATGGCCGCGCAGTGCGCAGACTCGCGCTGCCTCCATGCCGCCCAGGCCGCCTCCGATTACCATGACTTTTTTCTTTGTCTCTGCCGGTTTTAATTCGTAGCTCTTTTCTCTTCCGCAGGCCGGGTTAACAGCACAGCTGATGTCTTTGCCCTGGAAGATTCTTCCCAGGCACCCCTGATGGCAGGATATACATGGGCGTACGTCATCCAGGCGCTCTTCATAGAACTTGCGGCCCAGCTCCGGGTCTGCCAGAAGCGGACGGCCCATACCCATGATGTCGATCCGACCCTCAGATATTGCTTTTTCGGCAAGTTCAGGATCATCAAAACGTCCTGCGCATACGACTGGTATATGGACTGCTTTTTTAACTGCCGCCACATCCTTTAGGTTACAGGCTTTTGGCATATACACCGGCGGATGCGGCCAAAACCAGGAATCATAGCTTCCGTTGTCGCAGTTGAGCATATCGTAACCATATTCCTCCAGCATTTTTGCAACTGTAACGCCTTCCTCCAGATCCCGGCCCATTTCTTCGAATTCTTCCCCCGGAAGTGCTCCCCGGTTGTAGTCCTTCACATAGCTGCGCACGCTGTAGCGCACGGATACAGGAAAATCTTTTCCGCACTTTTCTTTGATGGCCTCCACGATCTCTTTTGGGAATCTTAAACGGTTTTCCAGGCATCCGCCATACTCATCCGTACGCTTGTTGTAGAATCCGATTGCAAATTGATCCAGCAGATAGCCTTCATGGACAGCGTGGATTTCAACACCATCGCAGCCTGCCTGTTTCACCAGATACGCTGCCTGCGCAAAATTTTCTACGTATTTGTGAATCTCCTCTTTGGAGATTCCCCTGTTCTTTATGGTTGGATCCCATACATTCTGAATCGGCGCCGGCGCCGGAAGCATCTTCCAGTCCGTCTCGCTCTCAATATGCCCTGCTCTCCCCGTCATGGCCGTCAGCTGGACAAATACCTTGGAACCATACTTATGGACTCCGTCCGCCAGATATTTCATCGCAGGTACATATTCATCCGGAAAATTAACCGGGTTTTTTACCGGAATCGGTATAATCGGAACTAAACCCGTCACGATCAGTCCCGTGCCGCCTTTGGCACGTTCAATATAATAATCCGCGCCGTCCTTTGTATACGCTCCGGTCTTCTGATTCATCAGACGTGGTGAAAATACACCCATCGGCATCATGGCAATACGGTTTGGCACCTCTGTGTTTCCTACTTTAATCGGCGAAAATAAATGTTTGTACTTTGTAGACATAGACAACTCCTTTCAGCTTTTCAACAAGTTCTGTTAAAATTATAACACTTTATTTAATACAAATCTATTGACACAGAATACAATTCGCCGAATGATATTTTGTTAATTTTGACTATAATCGTACTACCGCCTTGTCAAAAAGGGAATACTCGTGTTATCCTAACAAAAGGGTTACACAACATAGACACGGCATGTATCATACCGAATTAGGGGGATTTATGAAGCCACAGACTAATCGCCAGAAACAGGCAATTGCAACAAAACATAAGATTTTCTCTTGTGCAGTATCTCTATTCGCAGAGAAGTCTTATGAAAACGTAACGGTCCAGGATATCTGTGATAAGGCAGAGGTATCCGTAGGCGCCTTTTATCATCATTTTAAAAGCAAGGAAAATATATTGGACGAGGGGTACCGTCTGTTTGACCAGCAGTCCGAAGAAGCCTGGAAGAACGGACACCCCGATTCTCCGCTGGAGGCCATCCATTTTCTTATCTCAGGGCAGGCCCGCTCGATGGAAGATATGGGTGCCATGGCCGCGCTCCAGTATTTTAAACATCAGCTGTCCAGCAAGGAAAAATATATCCTCAACAAGGACCGATTCTTTTATCAGACGATCTATCACGCCGTGCTGGAAGAGACTTCCGCCGGCACCCTTCTGGGAGATCCGGCCGCAATCACAGAAGACATCCTGGGAATTACCAGGGGAATGATCTATGACTGGTGTCTCCACGAGGGAGGATACGCCTTGTCTGAACGGACAAACCACGCACTGGATATGATTCTCAGCTATTACCAAAAACAGGGGACTAACTAAGGGGGAGAGCTGTTCGCAGCTCTCCCCCTTTAGTTTAAAAATATCTTCTTAATTTATGAGTGTATAACAAAAAAATCCATAGAATATTCTATGGATTTTCACTAATGACTCCAAGGGGAATCGAACCCCTGATTCCAGCGTGAGAGGCTAGCGTCTTAACCGCTTGACCATGGAGCCATGTCCTATATTGCTTTCACAAGCGAGTTTTATTATACTACACCATTTTCAAATATGCAAGCACTTTTTTAAATCTTTTGTCGATTTGCAAATTCCGCCGCTTAAATTGGATTGTGGGATATGAAACATCAAGCCTGGCAGGCATATAGCCCGCCAGGCTCTCTATGACTCCCTGCTGCCCTCAATTCTTCCCTTTACGGAAAGATGTTCAATACTTCTCTCCGCCACCATAATCCGAAGCCCCTGCTTCTTATTTCTAATCACTACATCATCATGTTCCCCGCCAAACTCTCCGTCCAATGTCCATGGAATCTCTTCCACGGATTCAAAACGAATATGTCCTGTGCGGAAGGAATACATATGCTTCGAATCAATCTGCTTGATTACTAGGGAAGCAATAATTTCGTTTAGCTCTATGGGGTTCTTTGGGGTCTTAATCAGCGTTACCTCAAATTCACCGTCGTCAAACACTACATCTTTGCCGATAATGCCCTTAAATCCACCCACAGACCTGGAGTTAGTCACCATGCCGAATACGAATTCATCCTCTAGGACTTCCTCGTTATATGTCACTTTAATATGGTAAGAAGGGATATTAAAAATACGCTTCGTGCCCTCCAGCACATAGGCCAGATGCCCCAGCACATTCTTCATACTCTGCTTTGTCTCGTAGGATACATCTGTAAATAAACCAAACGCGGCAATATAGACAAAGATATCATCATTAAAAATCCCCACATCGCATGGAAACGGAACCCCGTTAGCTGCAATATCCGCCGCCTCCAGCATATCTTTTGAGATATGCAGGCTGTTGGCAAAATCATTCGTAGTCCCTGCCGGGATATAGCCGACCGGCACCTGCCTATCCCTTTTGGACATTCCCGTCACCACCTCATCCAGCGTGCCGTCACCACCGCTGCAGACAACCAGATCGTAATCGCCCTCATAGCTTATGGTCTTAGACAGTGCATCGTGATAGCGCTGCGTCGGATATACCGTCACCTCGTATCCCCCCTTAACAAAAATGTCCAGTACGTCGGAAAGTTTCGGTTTTAACAGCCCCGTTCCGGCATTTGGATTGTAAATAAACAGCATTTTTTTCATAATACAGATCTCCTCCATCCTATGCAAACAGCAGATCAGCCATGACGCTGACCACAATTATTACACCATATCCATTCATTATAAAAGAGGCTGCACAAAAGTACAACCTCTTTCCATATAGTTCTTTCTTCATAATTCTTTATCGTTATTATTCACGGCCCCGTGAATAGTAACTTTTATCTGCCGTTTATTCTATTTTAAATGTGGCTGACTATTTTTTCCTGGTAAAAAAAGTTTTAATACCTTCAGCAGCCACCTGCTCATCTTCGCCTTCTGTTACTACTGTAAGCTTTTCGCCCTCTGAAAGGTTCAGGCTCATCATCCCCATAATGCTTTTTGCATTGATCTTCTTCCCATCTACCCGAATATAAATTGAACTTGCGTACTGGCTTGCCTCCTGTACTAACAATGCGATTGGTCTTCCGTCAAGTCCCTTGTCCTGTTTCACAACAACCGGTGTTTCAATCATAATAATCCTCCTTGTTTTTGCCTAACCTTCTCTGCCATCTCGCTCAGTTTTCTAAGTCTGTGATTGACCCCAGACTTTCCAACGGGCGGTGATAAGAGTTCCCCTAACTCTTTGAGTGTCGCATCGGGATGTGAAAGGCGGGCAAGCGCTACTTCCTCCAGTCCCTCCGACATTTTTTCAAAACCTATTGTATCTCTCAGATATGTAATATCCTCCACCTGTTTGACTGCGGCTGATACTGTTTTGTTGATATTGGCAGTTTCACAATTTACCTTGCGGTTTACGGTATTGCGCATCTCTTTTAGAATCCGGACATTTTCCAGTTCCATGAGGGAAATATGCGCTTCCATAATATTCAGGATATCCCCTATCTGCGAGCCTTCCTTTAGATACACAACATAGGACTTCTTCCGCTGGACAATCTTGGCGTCCATGGAGAATCCGCATATCAGCTCCTGAATCTGGCGTGCCATCTTCTCGGAGGCACAGACAATTTCAAAGTGATACGACTTGTTTGGATCACTCATCGAGCCTGCGGCGAGAAAAGCACCTCTGATAAAAGAGCGTCTGCAGCATGTCTGCTGTACAACGAGAGGATTCACAATGTGGACCTCTTCGAATTCTGACTGAAATTCTTCGATCAGTTTTGCTGCCTGAAGGATACGAAGCGCGTCTTCATGCCGTTTTACCACCACAGCATAAGAGACACTTTCCTTCGCGATGTTCCTGCGGATAGAGATATCAGCTTCTATATTAAATGTTTTTGTGATCAATGTAAAGCATTTTCTTGCAACAGCCAAATTTTCCGAATGAATTTTTACGCTGTAATGCCCATAACTATTGATTACAATGGAGCCGCACATACTGATTAGGGCTGCCAGTTCAGCAATCTGGCAGTGCCTTGCGGTGTTCCATTGCTTCGAAAGTTCTTCTTTCACATTTCCAGAAAATGACATAGCTCTCTCCTATTTCGCCTTCGTTATAGCATCTTTCCCAATATCCCGGTGTTCGATACGCACTCCATAACTTTCCTTCGGCTCCAGAAACTGGTACAGGGCGTTTGCAAGCGTAACGGACCGATGCTTACCGCCAGTGCATCCTATGGCAATCACCAGCTGATTTTTTCCCTCCAGTATATAATTCGGTATTAAAAAGTCCATCATTTCAGTTAATTTCCCCAGAAATTCCCTGGCTTTGTCATTGTCCATTACATATTCGCGCACTTCCTGGTCATTGCCTGTTTTCGGCCTTAAATCCATAATATAATATGGATTGGGAAGAAAACGGACGTCAAACACCAGGTCGGCATCCTGCGGGATCCCATATTTAAATCCAAACGACATCACCGTGATATAAAGATTCTTAAAATCCTTCCCTTCTACAAAAATTTTTTCAAGTTCCAGCCGCAGCTCTCGTGTAAGCATCTTGCTTGTATCAAGTATATACGTGGACTGCATTTTTAAGAACGCAATTTTTTCTCTTTCTTTTGCAATGCCAATATCAATGTGCCCCGCTCCGCCCAAAGGATGCTGCCGCCTGGTCTCCTTGTAACGCTTTACCAGAACATCATCCCCGGCATCCAGAAACAGAATCTCGTAGCCCAGACCGAGCTCATCAATCTGCTTTAGCTTCTCTTCCAGTCCTTTAAAGGCCTGGCCGCCCCGGATATCAATCCCCAGGGCTGCCTTGTCTATCTCGGTATCCGGCGCCGCCAGCATCTCCGCAAACTTCTGAATCAGAGGAATGGGCAGATTATCCACACAGAAATACCCCATGTCTTCCAGCATCTTCAACGCTGTGGATTTGCCGGCGCCCGACATACCAGTAACAATTACAAATCTCATTTCAGAATTCTCCTATCCGTTTCACTTCCGGCTCCAGCCTGACGCCGGATACCTCCTCTACTTTATCAGCGACCTGCTCCATCAGGGATATTACTTCTGCTGCCGTAGCGCCGCCCCGGTTAATCACGAATCCGCAGTGTTTCTGTGACACCTGCGCATTTCCTACCTGAAATCCCCGCAGTCCTGCATCCTCTATCAGCCTGCCTGCAAAATACCCCTCCGGCCGTTTGAACGTGCTCCCCGCGCTGGGGTATTCCAACGGCTGCTTTGACACTCTTTTTTCTTTCAGCTCCTCCATATAAGAACGGATATCACCGGCATCTCCCGGTTCCAGCCTGATCACTGCTTCCAGAACAATATAATTCTTTTTGGCAACGATACTTGTTCTATATCCCAATTCCAGCTCATCTTTCCTGAGAGTCTTTACCTCGCCTTCCGGAGTCATAACAGCCACGCTCTCCAGAACCTGCTTCATCTCACCTCCATAGGCCCCTGCATTCATCATGACAGCTCCGCCCAGTGTCCCCGGTATCCCGGATGCAAACTCAAACCCCTTCAGGCTGTGCAAAAGTGCCTCCGCCGCTATCCTAGACAACAGCGCGCCAGCTTGCGCATAAATCCGGTTCCCCTCAGCATGTATCCCACTCATATTTTTATAAATCTGAATCACAACGCCTCTATATCCTTTGTCTCCCACCAGAAGATTGCTGCCGTTCCCCAGAATATAATAAGGCACCTCTTCCTCTTTGCACAAACCGATGACCTTTTTTACGCCTTCGGTATCACAGGGAACTGCAAAATAATCCGCCGGCCCTCCTATACGGAATGTGGTATGGCGGCTCATTGGTTCATCTGCAAAAACACATTTCTCTCCCAGTATGTCACATAATTTTTCGTATAAACTCATACATGATCTCCAATTCTTTTGAACTTTCACCTCAATCATACAACAAACCCCCGCCAAATTCAACGTTTAGTACGCAAGCTTTAGACTTGCGCACGGATGGCGCACAGAACAAAACGATGGCTGCAACACATCCCCTGCGGGCGGATCCGCAGTAAACTGCGGAACAAGGTATACATAACTCCTCCCATATCCCTATTCCATACTGTACTCCCAAACGACTCAATACACTGCCCCCGTCATGGAGCTCCCCCTGGTTTGCAAGCTCATCTGCCGATTGGATGCGCCCAGCAAAATGAAGGGATAGCCGCCAGTCTCCTAAGGGCACACATGCCGTTCAAAAATTGCTAAAGCAGGCCTTAGAAATTCTAAGAAGCAGCCAGCCGCGAGAGTGGGGAGCTTTTATGATTCCGAATCATAAAAGCGGATGGCCCAGCGCGAGAAATCATCGGATTTCTCGTGATGTGCCATCCCGTGCCCCACTCTCGCGGCTGACTGCTTCTTAGAATTTCTTAGGTTCTGTGTTCGCAATTTTGAACGGTATGTGTGCCCTTAGGAGGCTGGCGGCTATCCCTTCATTTTGCGCCCCCTCTCCGCAATACCAAAGCTTACATCCCAAACTCTACTTGCAAAAAAGCCCCGGATGTTGTATATTTAGGGGGTATACATGCTTTGAGCAATTACGCAATAAAATAATAAAGGAGTGAACAGATAATTGGACTCGAGTGATGCCATACAATTTGTTATATTAATCGTTTTATTGATACTGTCTGCATTTTTTTCATCCGCGGAGACGGCGCTTACCACGGTGAGCAAGATCCGCATGCGTTCTCTGGCAGACGACGGAAATAAACGGGCCAGGATGGTTCTGGACGTTACGGAAAAGCATTCCCGTAAGATGCTGAGCGCAATCTTAATCGGCAACAACATTGTAAATATTTCCGCTTCCTCATTAGCCGCCACACTGGCCTACAGCTTCGGTGGTTACATGGTCAGCATTGCAACGGCAATCCTGACAGTTGCGATCCTCGTATTCGGAGAGATTACTCCAAAGAGCATAGCAACCTTAAATGCAGTGAAGCTGTCTCTTGCCTATATCCCGGTGATCCGGGCATTTATGGTGGTGATGACCCCATTTATCTTCATCATTAACCTGTTCTCACATGGAATTCTGTTTATATTCCGCATTGATCCCAATGCCAAGAACAGCGCCATGACAGAGGACGAACTTCGTACCATCGTAGACGTAAGCCACGAAGACGGAGTCATTGAATCCGAAGAAAAAGAAATGATCTACAATGTGTTTGACCTGGGCGATGCCCGTGCTAAGGACGTTATGGTGCCGCGTGTCCACGTGACATTTGCAGATGTAAACAGTACTTATAAAGAACTGATTGATATTTTCAAAGAAGACAAATTCACACGTCTCCCTGTTTATGAGGATACAACCGATAATGTTATCGGTACCATTAATATGAAAGATCTTCTGCTTTTTGACAGTACGGCGCAATTTTCTGTGCGCAACATACTGCGCGAAGCATATTTTACTTACGAATATAAAAATATATCCGAGCTGCTCGTGGAAATGCGGGATGCCTCTTTTAATATCGCTATTGTGCTGGATGAATACGGTGAAACAGCCGGCCTTGTTACTCTGGAGGATATTCTGGAGGAAATCGTTGGGGAAATCCATGATGAATATGACGAGAAAGAAGATGAATTCGTAAAACAGCTTGGCGATAATGAATATATTATCGAAGGCTCCATGAGCCTGGATGATGTCAATGACCGTCTGGATCTGGAACTGCAGTCTGAGGATTATGACTCCCTCGGCGGTTTTATTATAGAGCATCTGGACAGGCTGCCCGAAGTGGGTGACGAGGTTACAACAGACAGCGGAATTATGCTGGTCGTTGAAACACTGGATAAGAATAGGGTAGAAAGTGTACATGTCTATCTGCCTGAAAAGAAAGTATCTGATAAAGAGGACGGAGATTCCGAAGATCCGGATGATGTCCCGCCAAAAAAAGAATATGGAGAACGGCATAAAGAATACGGCGGATCCTAATTCTGCCATGCCAGTCATCCTATCGGACTTCCAAATGGTGTCAGAACTGCGCGTAAGCAGTCAGGCTCCATGCGGAGGTCCGATTTTCTTTGGCGGACAGGAACATCCTTGCGTTTTCTACATATCATAAAATAGAACAATGTGAAAGGAATCTTTACTTATGCCTTATTCAATCATGTTAGATGCAGGACACGGAGGGCGTGACCCAGGCGCCGTATATAATGGACGCCAGGAAAAAGACGATACTCTGCGCCTTACATTAGCCGTTGGTGAAATTCTTCAGAACCATGATATCGACGTACAATACACCAGAACTACGGATGTATACGAATCTCCTTATGAAAAAGCAATGGAGGCAAACAATGCAGGGGTGGATTTTTTCATTTCCATACATCGGAACTCTTTTCCCACAGACAACGTAGTATCAGGAGTGGAGTCACTGGTATATGATCTCTCCGGAATCAAACTTCAGATGGCTGAAAATATCAATGAGCAGCTGGAGGCCGTAGGATTTGTGAATCTCGGCGTAAAGGCGCGCCCCAACCTGGTGGTGCTCCGCCGCACAAAAATGCCCGCTGTTCTGGTAGAAGTTGGGTTTATCAACTCCAACACAGATAACCAGCTTTTTGATGACAATTTCGACGCAATCGCCCAGGCAATCGCTTCCGGAATCCTGGACACCCTGGAAATGGATCATGTCATCGATCCACCGGGATATAAGGTACAGGTGGGCGCTTTCCGAAATCCAACCTATGCAAACCGGCTGCTGAATGAACTACTGGAACAGGATTTCCCGGCATCTATTGTAGATACAGACGGATTCTTCCGGGTTCAGGTCGGCAATTATGATACTCTGGACGATGCAACAGCCATGGAGCAGCGTCTCAAAAGAGCCGGCTATCCAACCATTATTGTCAGCCGTTAATAGCTGTCCCTTTTGCCTGCGGATTTTCCTGCCATGCAGCTCCCACGATATGGCAGGATTGTCTGCTGGATATGTATGGATTCCCAACATTTGATTTTTTTTCTATTTGTGTTAAACTGGAAATAATATTGGCTGTCCATGCAGGAATGGAGGAATACTATGGAAAGCATTGAACAAATAAGTACCGGGCTGTCGGGGGCAGACGAGGTAATCGGCGGCCTCCGGCCTGGTGATCATATCATCTGGCAGGTGGACACTCTGGAGTCCTACGCATTTGCCGCCCGTCAATTTGTCAGACAGGCTGCCGCGGACCGCAGGCGCATCCTTTATATACACTTTGGCAGTCACGCGCCCCTGGTGGATGATGCTGCACTGAAAGACGAAGGCGCTGATTTTCAAATGTATACCATTGATGTCTGCCATGGTTTTGAATCTTTCACCAGCGATATATACCGGATTATCACAGCAGAGGGGAAGCACGCCTTCTATCTCTTTGACTGTCTCACTGACATGCAGCAGCACTGGTGCTCCGATTTGATGATCGGGAATTTCTTTCAGGTGGCCTGCCCTTATCTGTCGGAGCTCGAGACGGTTTCCTGTTTTGCACTTGACAGGAATGCCCATACGCCGGATACCATTGCCCGGATCCGGGAAGCTGTCAGGCTTCTTTTGAATCTCTATTTTGTAGACGGAAACTATTATCTGCACCCGCTGAAGGTCTGGGAGCGCTACTCCCCCGTTATGTTTCTGCCTCACCTGCTAACAGAGGCCGGCGCAGAGTGCATCACGGACAGTGCAAGCTCTGCTGAGTTATTTTCCAGGCTCCAGGTCCATACAAAAAAACTGGATTACTGGGATGTAAGCTTTGAGGAGGCCAAGCCCTATCTGAACGCCGCTTCCGCAGAGCAGGCATATGTAAAAGAGAACCTGCTGAATCTTCTCATCGGACAGCGCTCCAGAATTGCCTCCCTGAGCAGGGAATACTTCACACTGGCGGATCTGATCCAGATCGGCAGCCGGGTGATCGGAACCGGATATATCGGCGGCAAGTCGGTGGGAATGCTTTTAGCCCGCAAAATACTGGAAACGAAAATCCCGGATTTTTACCGGGAACATATGGAACGGCACGATTCCTATTATATTGGCTCGGATGTATTCTATACTTACATTGTACAAAATGGCTGCTGGCGCCTCCGGATGGAACAAAAGTCGGAGGAAGGATATTTCCGTGCGGCTCCCGAACTTCGGGAAAAGCTGTTGACCGGGCATTTTCCTCCTGCAATCAAGGAGCAGATCATGGTCATGCTGGAATATTACGGCCAGTCTCCTATCATTGTCCGCTCCAGCTCTCTTCTGGAAGATAACTTCGGAAATGCATTTGCCGGAAAATACGACAGTTTCTTCTGTCCCAACCAGGGATCACCGGAAGACCGCTATGATGCTTTTCTTGAGGCCGTGCGCAAGGTGTATGCCAGTGTCATGAGCCAGGAGGCTCTGGAGTACCGCAAGAACCGCGGTCTCTCCGGCGAGGACGAGCAGATGGCCCTGCTGGTACAGAGAGTGTCCGGCGATTACCACGGCAAATACTTCTTCCCCCATTGTGCCGGAGTTGGTAATTCTTCTAACCTGTTCGTTTGGGATAAGAACACCGATCCGTCCAAGGGGATGCTGCGTCTTGTATTCGGAATGGGCACCCGCGCCGTAGACCGGGTTAATTCGGACTATCCGCGGATTGTCGCGCTGGACAAGCCGGAGCGCCCTCCCCTGCTCAACTATGGAGATGAAAGGAAATTTTCCCAGCACTACGTGGATGTGATTAATCTGGAGGAAAATGAATTCCAGACCGTGCCCATCGAGGACACCGCAGGCCTCCCTCTAAAGACCAATATCCGGCTCTTCATGGAACCTGACTACGAGCTTGCCAGGCATTTCCGTGAAATCGGACAGCCGGGCCGCAAAGTTCCGGATATTGTCAGTTTCACCCGTCTGCTGAGACATACGGATTTCCCCAGGGCGCTGGAAAATATTCTGGCCATATTATCGCATACTTACGACTATCCCGTTGATATTGAATTTACCTGCAACTTCAATAAACAGGAAGATTACCGGATCAATCTGCTGCAATGCCGCCCCCTGCAGACAAAGGGTCTGGGAAAAACCGTAGAATTCCCTGAAAATACGGGCAGGGACCGCAGCTATTTTTCCTCAAAAGGAAACTTTATGGGTGGAAATGTCCGGCTTCCGGTTCACTATATCATTTTTGTGAAAATTAAACCCTATCTGGAACTGAACGAGCATCAGAAATATGCCATAGCCAACCAGATCGGCACCTTGAACCGTCTGCTTCGGAACCGCCACGCCGTCCTGATCGGCCCCGGCCGCTGGGGAACCACCACGCCCGCCCTGGGTGTCCCGGTACGTTTCACAGACCTGTGCAGCATGGAGGCCATCTGCGAAGTATCCTACGAGAATCTGGGCCTGATGCCCGAACTCTCCTACGGAAGCCACTTTTTCCAGG
>OLSM01002167.1_pt1 | contig 13077 bp, 10 predicted proteins | sample 1672721 | NCBI WGS metagenome assembly OLSM01 (sample SAMEA3136717, study PRJEB25190) | human gut metagenome | reverse complement strand
GTCTCTGGCTCTATAAGATCTTCTAATCGTCCGCTATATGGACGTTTTAAACCGACCTTACAGGCAGGAAGCCCCGCGCCTTACAGCCCGCTTGGCTGGCTCATCCAGCCGGCAGGAAAGACCGCAATCCCCCCGTCCCGTTCCACGTCAGGCGTCCCTCCTGCTCTTACAAGAATACCTCAGCCGCCTTATCGTTCTGGCAGATTTTGTTCATTTTTTTGAAAGCCATTTTTGTTTTTAAGTTGCCGAGATAACGCGCCTTTTGTTTACAGATACGGATGCACTTATGGCAGGTGATGCATTTCTTTTTGTTTATCTTTTTGGGGCTCTCGGCTGATATTGCACCTGCCGGACAGGACTTGGCACAGGCGCCGCATTCTGTACAGCGGTTTACGTCTACTTTTGGATAGAGCGGGGCACGGCGGTACTTTCTGTATGGCGTATTACCGGGAACCTGGATGTTAAATTGATCGAAGGATTCTTCCTTCTTGATGCGGCGGTTCAGCTGAATGCCATAGTCTGCAATGATTTTCATGTCCGCTTTGTTCGGACGGCCGAGACCGGCGGAGCGTACGATGGAATGTTCTGTGGGGAATGCGGCGGCGCCAATTACTTTGAATCCGCGGTTTTCTACTTCTGTTTTGAGCTCCAGAAGCGCATCCTCATATTCACGGCATCCATATGTAGCGACCAGTGCGGCAGGAGTGCTGTCCCCGTTCAGGCCGTCAAAGTATTCCAGGAATGTTTTCGGCACGCGGCCGCTGTATACAGGAATACCAAATAAAACAAAATCATCTTTTTTAAACTGAAGAGGCGCTCTTTTCTCTTTGTGGATTGTAAGGTCAAAGGAGACGGATTTTAGATCAATATTCCTCGCAACTTCCATGATGACCTTTCGTGTTGTGCCTGTTGGACTGAAATAGACAAGCTTTAACTCATTCATTTTCATAAATTAAGACTCCTTTATCGAAATAAGTATACCATTAACTATATCATATAACAGCATAAAATGCACGGTTTCGAAATAAGAAATAATCACAAAAAAAGGAAATAAAAATAGCCATTAATAGCAGTTGTAAATTTTAGATAAATGGGGTATAATACTTTTAAAGAAAACCTGGAATGTTCGATAACCCTGTTATTTTGAACCTACAATACTTTAAACGGGATTCTTATATTTCTGTAATATGTCAAGCCTCCGATTAGCAGTGGAAGACAGAAAAGCAGATGCGGTTGCCCACCTAGCTGCGGCTAGGAGTCAAAATACAGGACCGGCATTTTGGGGAAACTTACTAAAGATAAAGACAGCTGTCAGCGTGCAGCTGTCTTTTTCTTTGTCCAGCTTCATATATGGGTATGAAAGCGGTTATACTGATTCTAATAGAAAAGAGGGTAATGCCGTGAAATAGGGGATTCAGAGCTCTTGAGCTTGAATAAATTCCTCCTTTATGGTATGATTTGAAAAGTTTATTAATAGGATAGGCAGGAGAACAGGATGAAGGGAAGAGTGAAAAGCATTACACGAAAAATTAATAGACTGGCTTCTATATTGGGTTCACACCATACAGGGGCGTATGCGGCGCAGGCGGCATACTTTTTCGTGCTGTCTTTAATACCTATTATACTGCTGCTTCTGACAATGGTACAGTTTACTCCGGTAACACGGCAGGATGTGATGGCTGCAGTAACTCAGGTATTTCCAACGTCTGTGGAAGGGCTGATCTCCTCCATCGTGGATCAGGTGTACCGGCAGTCCAGCACGATCATCCCAGTGACCATAATCGTAGCTCTGTGGTCTGCAGGGAAGGGCGTGCTCGCGATGACATCGGGTATGAATCTGATTTATGAAAATACTGAGACCAGAAATTATTTTTATCTGAGGCTGCGTGCTTCCTTTTACACAGTTATATTCATACTGGCTATTGTATTGTCTCTGTCACTTTCTGTGTTCGGCAACAGTATTAGTATCATTGTATATAAGCATATGCCGGTACTGACGACGATTATGGATTTTCTGATTCGTATCAGAACCCTGCTGACTCTGGTAGTTCTGACTCTATTCTGGGATATGGTCTATAAGTACCTTCCGAACCGGACGAATCTGTCCAAGACAACTATGAAACAGCAGCTCCCGGGTGCGGTATTTACTTCCTGCGGATGGCTGTTAATTTCCTTTATATTTTCCGTTTATCTGGATATTTTTACCGGATTTTCCAGTATGTACGGCAGCCTTACAACAATTATACTGATCATGCTGTGGCTGTATGTCTGCATGTATGTCATCCTGCTTGGCGGAGAACTGAATGCCCTGCTGGAAAGCCTGGAGGAGAGAAAAGGGGACAGAATGAGAAAATAAGAAAATCCTTGACAATAAAAAACCTTGTGATACAATTATAAAGTAAATCCGATATAACACAAGATATATCAGAATAAAAAAAAGCGATAACCGTGTATAGTAGAGAACCATTTTCTATCAGAGAGAGAAAATCACTGGCTGCAAGTTTTCTTTAGTTCAGATGGCAATCGAAATTCCCACGATAGCTGCATTCTTGAACCAATAGTAGAGAATGCCGTATGTTGTACGTTACACAAAGCTAAGAGCCTGCAGGAATACTGCGGGAATTAGGGTGGTACCGCGAGTGTAGAACTTCGTCCCTTTCAGGGACGGAGTTTTTTTATGATATAGGAAAATCCTATATCATAAAACCCTCCGGGAGGATGCACACGCCGCCATATGGTATATAGCCGCAAAGAGGCATGGCGGCGCCAAAGCCCTCCGGGCGGGATACCCTAATGATTTTGGGATGTTTTATTAAAAAGAGATACAGGTGAAGCGCTGTCTGAGACGCAGCTTATGAGAGGCTGCTGCGTCCGCTAAGAAAGGAGAATGCCAAATGAAAGAGAGATTGGAGCGAATCAAAGAAGAAGCGATTGCACAGATTCAGGCATCGGATGTTCCAGAGAAATTGAATGATGTGCGGGTTAAATTCCTTGGAAAGAAGGGGGAGCTGACCGCTGTCCTGAAGGGAATGAAAGATGTAGCGCCAGAGGACAGGCCGAAGGTAGGGCAGCTTGTGAATGAGACGAGAGCGGCGATTGAGGCCGTGCTGGAAGAGTCCAAAACAAAGATGGAACGTATTCTGAGAGAAGAGAAGCTGAAAGCGGAAGTCATTGATGTGACACTGCCCTCTAAGAAAAATATGGTTGGCCATAGACATCCGAACACAATAGCCCTGGAAGAAGTGGAAAACATTTTCGTGGGTATGGGCTATGAGGTTGTGGAAGGCCCGGAAGTGGAATATGATCTTTACAATTTCGAGAAGCTGAATATTCCGGCTGACCATCCGGCAAAGGACGAGCAGGATACCTTCTATATCAATAAAGATATTGTGCTGCGTACCCAGACTTCTCCAGTACAGGCGCGTGTGATGGAACAGGGGAAACTGCCGATCCGCATGATTGCACCGGGCAGGGTATTCCGGTCTGATGAAGTGGATGCGACACATTCTCCGTCCTTCCACCAGGTTGAGGGGCTTGTCATTGATAAAAACATTTCCTTCGCCGATTTAAAGGGCACGCTGGAGGTATTTGCAAAAGAATTATTCGGACCGGAAACAAAGACCAAATTCCGTCCGCACCATTTCCCATTCACAGAGCCGAGCGCCGAAGTGGATGTGAGCTGCTTCAAATGCGGCGGCAAGGGATGCAGATTCTGCAAAGGCAGCGGGTGGATTGAGATTCTCGGCTGTGGGGCGGTACATCCGCATGTTCTGGAAATGTGCGGCATTGACCCGGAAGAATATTCCGGCTTTGCATTTGGCATGGGACTGGAGCGTATTGCCCTGTTAAAATATGAAATCGACGATATGAGGCTGCTGTACGAGAATGACATCCGTTTCCTGAAACAGTTCTAGAACAGCCGGCGGGTATGGAAAGTATATTGGATAATATGAATAAGCAGAAAGAGAGGAAATAAGATTGAATACTTCATTATCATGGATTAAAGCGTATGTTCCTGATCTGGATGTAACTGCGCAGGAGTATACAGATGCAATGACATTGTCCGGAACAAAGGTAGAAGGCTATGAAGTGCTGGATGCGGATCTGGACAAGATTGTGATCGGACAGATCGATAAAATTGAAAGACATCCGGACGCAGATAAATTAATCGTCTGCCAGGTGAATGTAGGAAACCAAATGTTACAGATTGTTACCGGTGCGGACAATGTCCGCGAGGGGGATAAGGTTCCGATTGTGCTGGACGGCGGGCGTGTTGCCGGAGGACATGACGGTTCAAAGACTCCAGGAGGAATCAAGATTAAAAAGGGCAAACTCCGCGGTGTGGAGAGCTGCGGGATGATGTGCTCCATTGAGGAGCTGGGTTCCACGAAGGAAATGTATCCCGATGCTCCTGAAAGCGGTATCTATATTCTGCCGGAGGATGCGGAGATTGGAGCCAGTGCGGTGGAGGCATTGGGCCTCAATGATGTGGTTTTCGAGTATGAGGTGACATCAAACAGAGTGGACTGCTACAGCGTTATTGGCATTGCAAGAGAAGCTGCGGCTACATTTCGCAGGGAATTCCATCCTCCTGTTGTAAAAGAGACAGGAAACGAAGAGGATGTCAACGATTATATTAAGGTAAGCGTGGAAAATACAGACCTTTGTCCGCGTTACTGTGCTAGGGTTGTGAAGAATATTAAAATCGGCCCATCACCGGAATGGATGCAGAGAAGGCTGGCATCTGTGGGAATCCGTCCGATCAATAATCTGGTCGATATTACGAACTATGTAATGGAAGAGTACGGCCAGCCGATGCATGCCTATGACCTGGACACCATTTCGGGACGACAGATTGTCGTTAAGACCGCACAGGATGGGGATAAGTTTACCACCCTTGACGGGCAGGAAAGAAAGCTGGACAAAGAAGTGCTGATGATCTGCGACGGCGAGAAAGAGATCGGCATCGCGGGAATCATGGGCGGAGAAAACTCTATGATTACAGACGATGTACAGACGATGCTGTTTGAGGCTGCCTGCTTTGACGGGGTAAATATCCGGAAGTCCAGCAAGAGAGTAGGACTGCGTACGGATGCATCCGGCAAGTTTGAAAAGGGCCTGGACCCGAACAATGCAAAAGCTGCAATTGACCGTGCCTGCCAGCTGGTAGAAGAGATGGGCGCAGGAGAAGTAGTGGGCGGAACCGTAGACGTATACGGGAAAGTAAAAGAACCGGTCAGAGTGCCTTTTGACGCTGCGAAGATCAATGCACTGCTGGGAACAGAGATAACTGAAGCGGAAATGCTCGGTTATTTTGAGAAAATCGGCTTGGAATATGATGCCGCAGCAAAAGAAGTGATTGCGCCGACCTTCCGCCATGATTTGTTCTGCCTGGCAGATCTGGCAGAGGAAGTTGCCAGGTTCTACGGATATGACAATATCCCGACGACTTTGCCCAGCGGGGAAGCAACGGCAGGAAAGCTCTCCTTTAAGCTTAAGGTGGAAGAAGTGGCAAGAGATATTGCAGAGTTCTGTGGTTTCAGCCAGGGCATGAGTTATTCCTTTGAAAGCCCGAAAGTATTTGATAAATTATTGCTGCCGGCAGATTCTGTACTCAGAAATACAGTAGAGATCATGAACCCACTCGGGGAGGACTACAGTGTCATGCGCACAACATCCCTAAACGGAATGCTGACCTCGCTGGCAACAAACTACAACCGCAGAAACAAAGACGTACGTCTGTATGAATTGGGTAATATTTATCTTCCGAAACAGCTTCCCCTGACAGAACTGCCCGAGGAACGCATGCAGTTTACACTGGGAATGTACGGGAACGGTGACTTTTTCAGTATGAAGGGCGTAGTGGAAGAATTTTTTGAGAAAATCGGCATGAAACAGAAAGAAACTTACGATCCGAATGCTGGGAAGCCATATCTTCATCCCGGCCGTCAGGCAAACATTATTTACGAGGGAAGAGTCGTCGGCTATCTCGGTGAGGTACATCCGGATGTGGCCGATCATTACGGGATCGGAGAGCGTGCATATGTGGCAGTGATTGATATGCCGGAGATACTGGAGTATGCTACGTTTGACAGAAAATATAACGGAATTGCAAAGTATCCTGCGGTTACCCGGGATATTAGTATGGTGGTTCCGAAGAATATCCTGGCAGGACAGATCGAAGAAGTCATCGAGAAGAAGGGCGGTTCCTATCTGGAGCGTTACGCGCTGTTTGACTTATATGAGGGAGCCCAGATTAAACCTGGTTTCAAATCAATTGCATATTCTATCGTGTTCCGTGCAAAGGATAAGACCCTGGAAGAATCTGATGTGGCAGCAGCCATGAAGAAGATTCTGAGCGCGCTGGAGGAGATGGGAATCGAACTGAGACAGTAAGGTGTGTTAAATCATCCATGTGCCCGGCTGAGTGTCCCGCCTGACGGGGCTTTCAGACGGGCGCAGTGAATTTAAAACACATTTTGTACTTTCTATATATTTATAGAAGAAAGGCAGATCATATGAAAAAGAAAAATCATACTGCGGAGATTATTGTTGCAGTTGTTGTGGCTGCAATCCTGATTGTGGCAGTCTTTGCCAGGCTTGTGGTGAGAACTTTATTTCATACGGCGGGTCCTTCTGCGCAGGAATCCTCGGAGTGGGTATTGACAGGAGGGAATATGTCAATCACGCTCCCAACAGAGCCGTATGTGGGGATTGTCAGTGTCTACGGCACAATCGAACCGCAGGCCAGGACCGGTATGTTCGACCAGCCGCAGAGCTACCAGCATCAGGCATTGATGGACTATATCGACGCCATGATGTATGACCCTAATAACAGCGGAATTCTGCTGGATGTGGATTCACCGGGGGGAACCACCTACGAAGGTGTGGAACTCTATGACAAGATTGTAGAGTACCGGGACGCGACGGGCCGGCCGGTATGGACATACATGAACCATTACGGCGCCTCCGCCGCTTATTATATTGCCGCGCCCTCGGACTGGATTGGTGCGAATAAAGGAACCCTGACGGGTTCCATCGGGGTGATTATGTCCGGCTACGATCTGTCCGGTTTGTATGAGAAGCTAGGGATCAAGTATTACAGTGTGACAACCGGGGACAACAAAGACATGAGCAGTCCCGACGAGGAACAGCTGAAAATTTACCGGGATATTATTGAGGAAGAATATGACCGATTTGTTGGCGCGGTGGCCCAGGGCAGGGGAATGCCCGAAAAAGCGGTCAGAGAACTGGCTGACGGACGCCCCTATTCCGCACAGCAGGCCCTGGATAACGGCCTGATCGATGAGATCACCACATTTGAGGATCTGGCTGTGGAAATGCAGTATGAGGTTGGAAACACTACATTTTACCAGCCGGATATGAAAGAGCCGGCGCTGGCCTCTTTTTTTGGCAGGGCGGAAGAGATCCTGCCAAAATCGGATATGCAGGTGTTGAGCAGTCTGACAGAAAAATACGGGAGCGGCGTCTTGATGTCCTATGCAGGGCAGACGGTTCCCGAATAGCAGAAAGAAGGATTTAAAGTTGAAAACAAGTGATTTTTATTATGAACTGCCGCAGGAGCTGATCGCACAGGACCCGCTGGAGGACAGATCCGGTTCCAGACTTCTGGTTTTGGATAAAGAGACCGGAGAGACGAAACACCGGCATTTCAAAGACATAATCGAATACCTGAACCCAGGGGACTGTCTGGTGATCAATGACACCAAAGTGATACCAGCCAGACTGATCGGCTCCAAAGTAGGCACGGATGCAAAGATAGAGGTACTGCTGCTGAAACGGAAAGAAAATGATGTGTGGGAGACCCTGGTGAAACCGGGCAGAAAGGCAAAACCGGGAACGAAAATCAGTTTCGGGGATGGTATCCTGGTGGGTGAAGTGGTGGATGTAGTGGACGAGGGAAACCGGCTGATACATTTTGAGTATAAAGGTATCTTTGAGGAAATACTGGACCGGCTGGGACAGATGCCGCTTCCGCCTTATATTACACATCAGCTGCAGGATAAGGAGCGGTATAATACGGTATATGCCGTGCATGAAGGCTCTGCTGCTGCGCCTACGGCCGGGCTGCATTTTACCCCGCAGCTTCTGGAGGATATCGGAAAAAAGGGCGTGGATATTGCCAGAGTAACACTCCATGTGGGGCTGGGGACTTTCCGGCCTGTAAAGGTGGAGGAAGTTACAGATCATCATATGCATTCGGAGTTCTATCTCATCGATGAAGATGCTGCGGATAAGATCAACCGTGCAAAGGAACAGAAAAAACGCGTGATCTGCGTTGGGACGACCAGCTGCAGAACCATAGAGTCTGCGGCAGGGGAGGATGGAAGGCTGAAGGCGTGCAGCGGCTGGACGGAAATCTTTATTTATCCGGGGTATCAGTTTAAGGTGCTGGATGGACTGATCACGAATTTTCACCTGCCGGAATCTACTTTGATTATGCTGGTGTCTGCACTGGCGGGCAGGGAGCATGTGCTGGCGGCTTATGAGGAGGCGGTCAGGGAAGGGTACAGATTTTTTAGTTTTGGCGATGCAATGTACGTGATGTGAGAAAAAATAAGCAGGTAATAATCCGAATCTACAATAAATTTTCATATCCTTCTGTGACAGTCTGTCTTCCAGAAAATGTTCGGATTGAGGTGGATGCTGACTATTATTTAACCTATGTGATGGAAAAAATGAAAGATTTTAGTTCATTTCCGAAAAAAGAAGAATTGTTGGAGCTACTTCCGTGGTCGTCAAGTCTCCCGGATAATTAACGCAGTAATCAGAAATGGCAAAAGCTGAATTTCCCCCCGTAAGATCAATACTGGGGGATTTTTCATTTTGTTAAGATATGGGTTATTGACCTACTTACAAATAAAGTCACACATCTTATAAATTGTTTTTATTGTTTTATGGGCAATGGAAATATTAGTATTAAAAATGGAAAAATTGACACATGAAAGAGAAATCTTATTTGAGACAGAATATGTACATTTTTAATTGCGGATTTATCCATGTAAATAATCGCTGGTGAAGTGTTAAGATGTGTATATCAAAAAAAGGAGGATACAGAAATGAAAAGGAAAAAAGTCATTGCTCTATTCGCTGTTTTAATAATGGCAATAGGAGCTCTCGGCGGATGTAACGGCCAGGAGAAACCCGACCAAAACAAACAAGAATCTAAAGTGGAAACTGATACTAAAACAGGGGACAAGCCATATGATGGCGTGAAACTAACGATGCAGGTGGAGAATGGTCTGGAACCAGCAGGATATGAGGCGGTGATAGAGCTCGCAAAGGAAAAACTGGGGATAGAAGTAGTGGTGGAAACACGTTCCAGCGGAGATGAAGGGAACAACATTGTTAAAACACGGCTGGCATCGGGAGATATGGCAGATATTTGTGTATACTCTTCAGGCGCGATGCTGGCAGCATTAAATCCGGCAGAATACTTTATTGATATGACGGATTCTGAGGCTGCTTCGACATTAGATGATAACTTCATTCAGGCGGCCAGTGTGGATGACGTGCTTTATGGCGTTCCATTGTCAAGCAGCTCTTTTGGAGGAGTCATGTATAACAAAGGCATCTATGAGAAATATGACCTTCAAATCCCCGTGACCTGGGATGAGTTCATGGAAAATTGTGATACGATAAAAGAAGCAGGAGATACAGCGCTTATAGGCTCTTTCGGAGAAAACTGGACATCACAGGTTCCGTTTCTGGTAGATAATTATGAACTTCTTCAGGAAGAACCTGATTTCCCGGAAAAATTCACACAGGGAACAGTTAAATATGCAGATTCAAAGGCCGGAGTTAGAAGCTGGGAAAAGCTTTCCGAATTGACCCCTTATTATAACGAGGACTATCTGGCAACAAATTATAACGATGCCTGCGATATGCTGGTAAATGGAGAGGGAGCACATTACATCATGACAAGTGCGGCGCTTCGCAATATCTATACTTTGTATGGAGATCAGGTAAATGATATTGGCTTTTTTGCTTATCCAGGTGATGAGGAAGATAAAACAGGTGTGACTATATTTACAGCAGCGGCTCTCTATGGAAATAAGGATAGTGAAAACGTCGATGCAGTAAAAGCATTTATGGAGTGGTGGTTATCAGACGAAGCAATCGATGCCTATGTTTCAAAAGTTCTTCCTGACGGCCCATTCCATAATGGTTATCAACTGCCGGAAGATGCGTTTGATGCGGTTAAAGATTCCCAAAAATATGTAGAAGAAGGACGGGCAGTGTTGGCTATGGAAGCATTATCGCCTGTGAAGGGAGCAAACTGTCCTGCACTCTGCCAGGAGCTCGGATCAGGACAATCAACACCGGAAGAGACCGCAAAAGCATATGATGAAGATTGTAAGAAGCAGGCAGTGCAGCTTGGATTAGACTGGAAATAAACAGAAGAATAGAAAAACAGACAAAATAGGGCGGGAATATGAACAAGAAAAAAATATATTCACTTTGGTTTTTGGTACCTGCATTGACAATCTTTCTGGTTTTTTTCATTATTCCCATGGTAATCTCTCTTTTTTTTAGTTTGACGGTGTGGGATTTTGAGAAATTCACCTTCGTAGGGCTGGATAATTTTAAGATGTTCTTTTCAGAGCGGACATTGAATATTGGTATTATAAACACATTGATCTACGCGGTTTTGACATCAGGCTTAAAGGTTGTGCTGGCTTTTTTAATAGCAGTTTTTCTGACAAGTGCAATTCGGACAAAAAATATAATCCGGTTAATGGTTTTCTTCCCAAATCTGGTAAGTACTATTGCTGTAGGGATAACATTTACAGCATTTATGCATCCTACGAAGGGGGTTTTCAATAAATTTATTGAATTTCTTGGAGGCACCGGAATTGACTGGCTGGGAAATGCGGATCTGGCGTTATACTCGGTGATTGGGACAGATGTATGGAAGGGACTGTCGATTGCCACTATGATATATATAGCAGGGATTTCTTCAATTGATAAAACATATTATGAAGCGGCAGCTATAGACGGGGCAAATGGATGGCAGAAAATCAGACTCATTACACTGCCGCTTTGCAGGCCTGCTATGAATTCTGTTATTATATTATCTTTCATTGGAGGACTGAGATGTTTTGACTTAATCTGGACAATGACAGGCGGGGGACCGGGATTTTCAACAGATGTAATGGCTTCTATTGTGTATAAACAGTATGCTTCCGGTTTTTATGGCCTGTCTACGGCCGGGAACGTGATCATGTTCATTTTAATTGCTATTTTGGCATTCCCATTGCAAAGATTTTTGCAGAGAAGGGAGGTGGAATAGTGTGAAGCGTAAAAAAAGGATCCTGCTTTTTGGTGACATTGTGGGAATGGCGGCGGCTGTTATTGTATTTGTATTTCCATTTTTATTTATGTTAGTTAATTCTCTGAAAGACAGGAGAGAGGCAAATTTACTTAGTATGGCACTTCCTGTGAAACCTTTATGGAGCAATTATAAGGAAGTTTTCGAGTCAAATAATTACATCATTCTGACAGCATTTTAAAACAGTTTATTACTGACGGTATTTTCCTTATGCGGACTTGTTTTCGTATGTTCCATGGCCGGATATGTTCTTCAGAGAAGGCGGGGACGCACCATGTCTTTTGTAAACTTTATTATCATGACGGGACTAATGATTCCACCGGCAATTCTGCCAACGATCTGGATCATGCAGGGACTGCATATATATAAAACCTTATTTGGAATGATTTTGATTGAGATTGCCCTGCAGATTCCATTTGATATTATGATTTACCGTGGCTTTATGAGTTCCATTCCGGTCGAATTGGAGGAGGCGGGCTACATAGATGGGTGCAGTAAAATCAGATTATTCAGTTCCATCATTTTTCCGCTGTTAAAACCGGCAACGGCTACGATCATTATTCTGAATGCGGTTACCATATTTAATGACTTTACAAATCCACTCTATTTTCTGCCAGGGAATGAGAATACTACAATTCAGCTGACACTGTACAATTTTAAGGGTCAGTATGCCAGTTCCTATAATCTGTTATTTGCAGATGTTATATTGATTACCATTCCAATGCTAATCTTGTTTTTAATCTTTAATAAGCGGATTGTGGACGGCATGGTAGCCGGATCAGTGAAAGGTTAAACGGGCTGCGGAATAAGGCTGAACATCGTGTAGTATAACCGGAAAAGAATATGTTATAATGGGCAGTAGAATAAAGGAGAGACGGATGAAATTTCAGAAAAAAATATTTTTAGTCTATGCGCTTTTTGGAATTGTATCCGCAGTTGCAACAGGCAGCATTTATTATTCCATGAGTAAGTCCCATTTTATACAGCAGGAATGCATGAGCCTCAGCAGCACGGCTAAACAATTAAATCAGCAGTATGTAGAATTGCTGCGGTCGATGGAAGACGTTAGCCATTATCTTTTAAGTGACAGTGATACCCTATCAGCGATACTGATGCTGGCGCATCTGGAAAAAACGCCTCAAAACAGTAATTACATACAAGAAGGTAAAAAGAAGATCCAGACAATGATGAGTACGGACTATCTGAATCAAAAATTTTACAGAGTCATTTACTATAATAAACATGGCGACGTAATAGCCAGTAATAATTGGGGAAGCCGGGAAATTAAGCCCGGTCTGGATATCAGCCAGCTTGACGCATACAAGAATATGGGTGAAAACCGGGGTGAATTATATATACAGGGGCTTCACGAGGATCCCTGGGGAAAAGCAAAACAAGTGCAGGTGTTTTCAGGGATTGTAAAAATCCAGGGACAGGACATAGGGTTTATTGAAGTGCAGAAAACAGAGGCAGATCTGGAACAGATATTCCAGGTTTCAGACAAAACGGTAAATATCTGCCTGCTGCAGGAAAACGGTAATATTTTATTTCAATCAGGAAATGAAGACAAAGCATTTTATAAGCAGTTTACAAAGGAGAAACAGATCACTCCCGGCAGCTACGAGTCGGTGAATGGTACGAAGATACTTGCGGCAGGAATATATAATAAAGAATTGGGTGCAAGAATAATTGTAACAGAAGATGTTAAAATTCTGGCCGAAAAA
>OLSM01002166.1_pt1 | contig 13081 bp, 10 predicted proteins | sample 1672721 | NCBI WGS metagenome assembly OLSM01 (sample SAMEA3136717, study PRJEB25190) | human gut metagenome | reverse complement strand
CTTAGTTGCTTCAGGAATACTAAATCCTAGCTCTTTTAATTTAAGTAGACTATCATCCGCATCGGAATATTCAAGTAAAGAGGAACGAATTGCTTTTTTCTTCGCATCACTAATTCCTGGCACAACATCTAAGGCATGTTCATCACTCTTAATCTTGTTAATCGCATCCATTCCTAGTATCTCTACTATTTTTTCGGCACTCTTCTCTCCACACCCTTTAATTAAAGAACTAGACAAAAATTCCACCAAAGCATCTTCACTACTAATTTTTTCTTTTTCATAGCTACTGACTTGATATTGAAACCCAAATCGTTCATGTCTTGTAGGCATGCCATACAAAATAAAAGTTTCTTCGGTATTAATATCTAAAAAAGTACCCGTAATCGTAACTGTTTTCCCAACATATTCATCCATTTTTGCTTCATTTGTCTCTTTCACGCGAAAAACAGCTACAACGTAGCCATTATCTTCATTTTGATAAATAATATTGCGTATTTTCCCTTTGATGTAATTCATACTACGACTCCCCTAATTAACGGATTGGTCCTCTATCTTGAGGAAAAGTTAAAATGTTTGGTTTTGGAACATAAGTATTATCTTCAAAATCATACTCATAAACAATCCCTGCATCACTAACACCAATCATATGATCTGAATCAGAAAAAACAAGTAAAGTACCATCTTCTAAAACCAAATAATCTTCTTCTTTTCCTTCACGAACCCGTTTACTATAAACATTGCCATGATCGTCCTTATAAGCAGGAATACCATCTTCATCATAATAAGTTTTAACCCCATTCACATTGCGATAAATATAACCCTCATCATCAGCCAAAGGACGAGAGAATTTTTCTAACATCGCATCCTTTGTTTTCTCAACAAAAGATCTAGCAACAGAAAATACTTTTCCTTCTTTTTTAATTTTCTGAATATTTTCTTGATCAACCATACCAGAGGCAACAACCTCACTACTTCCTTCTCTTGTTACTTGAAAAGGAACTACTTTTGGTTCTATGGTTTCTTTCGCAAGTTTTTCTAATTCTTCTTCAAGGGTTGGCTTATAATAAATACGAGCAACAACCTTTGCCTCGTCTTCTGCCCCAATATCCATAAGACCAACTTCTAGTTCCCTTATCTCTCCAGGTTTTAGTTTACTAGATAAATTTGCTAATTTACGTTCCAAATCTTGATCCATTCTTACTCACCCATTCTAATTATACTTCTAATTCACAATTTAAACAAGACGTGATGCGCGCATAAACATGATGATCCTCTATTTTTTGAATTTCACAAGCATACACTTGATTTAACTGGTAATCTCCTTTTAAATATACTTTTAAATAATTAGAAGTAAATCCAGTTGTATACTCTCCTTCATATTCTTCAGTAATGACATCAAGTGTCTTGTGAAGAAACTTTTGGGCATACTCCCGCTCTAGCTCATCTGATAATGCTAAAAGCACATGTGTTCTTTCTTTTTTTGTCTTCTCATCCACTTGTAGCATAAAGGAAGCAGCCGTCCCACTTCGTAAAGAATAAGGAAATACATGCATCTTAGCAAACTTCATTTCCTTGCAAAAATCTATATATTCTAAAAAGCATTCATCACTCTCATAAGGATGTCCTACAATACAATCAGTTGTAATCGAAATATCTGGTCGAATCTCTCTAATTTTAGCTATTTTTTCTCGAAAATAAGCCGTATCATACTTCCGATTCATTCTTTTTAAAACGGTATCACTACCACTTTGAAGAGGAATGTGAAGATGATTCGCAATCTTCTTCTCCCTTTTTAATAATGCTAAAAATTTATCATTTAATTCCGTAATTTCAATACTAGAAATACGAATACGCATCAAACCAGGAATCTTAGCCATTTCTTCAATTAAATCACTTAAATCATGCCCATTAGAAGAATAACTTCCGGTATGAATTCCTGTTAGCACAACCTCTTTATGCCCATTTAAAACAAGCGTTTTTACTTCTTCTATCGCCGTATCAAAATCTTTGGAACGAATACTTCCTCTTACATAAGGAATAATACAGTAAGAGCAAAAATTATCACATCCATCTTGTACTTTAACAAATGCTCTCGTATGGGTTGTAAACTCATCTACCTTCATATCTTCAAAATCCAAAGCTCGTTCTTTAGTAAAATAAACAAAAGGTTGATGTTCTTTTAAATATTCATCTATGATAGATACAATCTTACTTTTATTCCGGTTACCAAGTAAAATATCAATCCCCATTTTTTGATAATCTTCCTGGTGATTTTGAGTGCTACAACCGGCAACAACCAAAATAGCCTTCTCATGTTCTCTTCTTGCTTTATGAACAAGTTTTCTTGATTTACGATCAGCCATATTAGTGACACTACAAGTATTAATAATCACAATATCTGGATTTTCCTCATCATAAAGATAGCCAGAGCTCAGTAGATTCTCCAGCATAAATTCACTTTCATACGCATTTACTTTACAACCTAAAGTAATAATTTGAAACTTCATGTAAAATCCCCCCTTAAGTAAACTAATTTAAGTTTTGTTGTAATTGTTTTAACGCTTCTAAAAAAGCCTCTTCTTTTTGATAAGAAATAACGGAAACTTTAATTTCAGGTTTCACGATAACATCTTTATTTACTAAATGATCTAAATCTACTTTCTTAACTGTTAAATCATCATCTAAACTTTCTTCTTCTGAATAATTAATTGCAAAATCATTCTTTCTTTTTAATAATTCATCATAGCTAATAATTGCCTTCTCTTCTTGTTCTTCTTCATATTTATTTAAATCAATACTACTAGGTTCGGCATTCTCTAAAGCTTCTGTAATTTCTTTTAAGCTAGTAATCTCATCATGATTACTAGTATCTATCTTCATATTTTTATCATTCTGTTTGAAAGTGATATTATTATCAACTTCTCCAGTATTTTCTCTTAAAAAATAGATGAGAACAATTACTAATAACATTAGAGCTAAGACTGCGAAAAAGAATACTACATCTACCAAAGATAAAGTTTTTAAAAAGCTTACTGTGTCATTAATAATTTGCATAATAATATCACCACACTCATATTCTATCAAAAAAATGCCAATTAATAAAGAGGCATTTTTACATTTACATTCATTTTCCAATCACTTTACACTAACTTACCACATAAGGATCATCTATCGTTCCAGTTCCGGTCACTAAAACATTACGATTTAAACTAATCACAGGTCTAAAACCACGATATAAAGAACCACTTACATTATCAACAATCTCACCTTTTTCATTAACCAAGAAAGGATAAAAAGCACCATCGTCTTCTTTAGACAAAGATAAAGTCCACCATAAATTATCTATTTCTTCATTATATAAGCAATAATTCGTATTTTCTTCTCCATATAATCCCCCTGCAAAAACAACTTCATCAACTGTAAGAAGACCAATCTTACTTGTAAAACGTTCCCCTAGACAATTAAACGTTGGTATTTCATTGGTAACAATTCTTGTATAAGCATTATAAGTCGTATCTGTTTTTCCTACTTCACTGCAAAATCTAGTATTTGCTATATAAGAATCATAATTACTTAAATTACTATCATAAAAAGATTCTAAACTAGTAAATAAATCAGTATGAGAAGTATCTTCATAATCTTCCATATCACTATTATAATTAGCAAGTGTATCAGCAATATCATCGAGTATTAATCTTACACTTCCATCCCCGTTAATTCGTACAATCCTCCAGGTTAGTCCTGCGAATGTTACGTAGTTATTGGTAACAGCCCCTCTAAAATAATAAGTAGCTCCATCATCATCAGAAGAAGCAATTAATCCTTCATTTGTACTAGCAACTTCACTTCCTACAGTTGTTGCCGCCTCCACTACTTCATTTTGATTTAAAAGAGTCATATAAAAATATTCTTCTACATCATCTATCTTTTCTATTTCTAGTTTAAAAGTAGTACTTGTATTATTGGTAACAGTTAAGGTAAAGTTCTGCGTATCTCCACTTTGAATTAACAAATTATCTTGAACAATATTATCAATTTCTTCAAGTGTTTTTTCTCCACTTCCAACACTTGTATCACTTGAAGATAAAGAGTAGGCAACTTTTGAATCAAACCCACTAATATCATGAATAACAATCCGATAATTAACATCATTACTACCATTATTAGTAACAGAGAATCGATATTCACCATTACTAATAATACTAGCCCCATCTAAAAAATTAACCGACAATTCATCAATAACTGCAACATCAGTAGAAGGACTAATCACCCGATCATAAAACAAATATCCAACCCCAATACACGCAATTAATACTATTAATAATCCAATAAAAGTTAAACTTCTTTTATAAACTATTCTCATTTTCTTCAACCCTTTATACTAAAATTATAAACTTAAAAAGCAAGAAAGTAAAGAACTTCTTGCTTATTCTTGCCCATACATGAATGGAATTTCAAACATAATAAATTTATAATACTTTGGTCAAATATATTTAGCTGTATGAGCAAGTATAATTAGGTTTCTACCACATAAGGATCATCTTGTGTTCCAGAACCAATTACTGTAACATCAGCGCGTAAATTAATGACTGGACGAACACCAAACGTGTTAGTTATGCTATTATCGTCAACAATATCTCCATATTGTCTAACATCCACTACTCTAGGAGCTAATTCGGTACCATAGCCAACAGTTCCAGGTGTCATGGTAAAATATCTTAAATTTGTTTGCAGAAAATGATTTAAATAATCAGCATTAGTATTATTCCGAAAATGCAATCCCCCTGCAAAAATTATTTCATCAGCAGTAATTAAACCTACTGGATATAAAAGTGCTTGATTACCAGATTTGGAATTATATGATGTAAACAAATCATTTTTATTTGCACAAATTAAAGTTGGTTTAGGATCAGATAATGGCTGTACATAATAATCATAAAATCTATCAAAATATCCATAGGAGGTAACATTTTTCCCATATCCGAGTTTACCATAAATTGAATTCTCAACACTAGTTATTTCCCTATCTCCACAAAATCCAGCATTTCCATCAATATAATTTATATAATTAAACAAATTATTACTGAACCATTTATCCACTACTTCTTTAATGGTACTATCATTAATATTAGCATGAGTTTCTTCATAGGTATCACTTCCTGGCGTCCCATACATATATCCTACATAAGCATTATCATCATAAAGTTCATTAAAAGCACTTGTTCCTATTTGCGTATCTTCCCCTGTTGTTACTGGTCCCGATTCCCTATTACCACTATAAATTAATCTGATTGAACCATTACCATTAATTCGGATGATGCGCCAATAAAATCCTGCAAATGATACCCAGTTATCTGTTGGATTGCCTGCAAAATAATATACTTCTCCATCATTATCATACTGTGTTTCATTTAACGACTTATATATTACTCCCGTTGTTGTATTTGTTATTACAGTACTAAAATCACTCCTAGTAAGTATAGTATCGCTATTTGCAAGTATTTCTTCTCTTAATAATTTTCCACTAAACTCAACATTCACTTCTCCTTTTAATACTTTATTTTGATTATGATTTTGATCATATCCGGTCTCTACAAATTCAATTTCTAATGTATAGTTATAGGTTGTTTCTACTTCTACTGTCTTTGTTTCTAACGCTAATTTGATTTCTCCAGTTATCCCTATTAAAGATCCTTCTGATATAACTTGATTATCATTACCCTTTAATCTGTATACTAATTCATCTGCATCTTTACTACATGCATTCATAATACTATCATAATTACTATCATCACATTTTACAAATGTATTTTCGGTAATATTTAGTATGATGACATACGTTGCTTCCTTCTCTGTTTCTGTTGGTGTAACAGTAACTGTAAAATCTTTACTAGTGCTATCTCCTGGTATCATACCTTCCGTATTTAAAGAACCACTTCCTGCATCATAGGTTACTTTAATCATATCTCCTGGTTCTAAGGTAACATTACTTCCTTCTCCACTAAATAAAACACCACTTACAAAGTAAGCAAAGGAAATACCAATTCCTACTACAAGCAATACTCCAATAACACTTAATATATAATTCTTCTTCATTCTTTTCCACCTCAAACTTGATTCATTATACATCATTTTTATAATACTTACATTGGTTTCGACAAAACTTGTCAAAACTTCTTATCATATACTTTCTTACAATAATAACTATACAATATCTTTGAGAGAAAATCAATCATTTTGTTACTATTTTCGTATTTTTAACGCACAAAAATAGACATGTTTTATTCATGCCTATAAATATCTTTTAAATTCTCTAAATTCTGGTGCATCTTCTAAGTTTGTTTCTGATAACTCTTTAATGAGCCTTTTTTGAGTCATAGAAAGCTTATTTGGTATAACAACGTTGTATACAACATACATATTACCTTTGCCAAAACTATTTACTTTCTTAACACCTTTACCTTTTAATTTAACTTTATCACCAGTGGAAGTTCCTGGTTTTACTTCTACTACCACATTACCTGTAAGAGTTGGAATTTCTTTCTTACAACCAAGAATAGCTTCCGTAATGGTAAGGGGTACGGTTAAATAAATATCTTCATCTTCTCTTTCGAATATTGGATGTTGCTTTACTTTAAATTCAATGTAAATATCACCATTCGGTCCTCCATTTACTCCAGCAGAGCCTTTACCACTAATCCGTAATTGATAGCCGGTATCAACACCTTCTGGAATCGTAACTTCTATCTCTTTACGTTTCTTTACATTACCCGTTCCATTACATTCACTACATACAGTTTTAAAGACTCTACCTGTTCCTTCACAAGTATTACAAGTCGTTTGCGTTTGGAAAACACCAAATAAACTTCGTTGTTCCGAAATAATTCTTCCACTTCCCCCACAAGTAGAGCAAGTCTTCTCATCAAATCCGCCAGCTCCATGACAGTGATCACATTTCTCATTTAAATCAAGGGTAATTGTTTTTTTACAGCCATTAATTGCCTCATCAAAATCAAGGGTAACAGTAACTAAACTATCTGCTCCTTTTCTAGGTCTTTTAGAACTAGTTCTCGCATTTGTTCTTCCACCAAAAGAACTAAAGCCACCAAAACTACCAAATCCACTACCAAAGATTTCACTAAAGATATCACCTAAATCAATATCATCAGCACTAAAACCACTATAACTAGCATTACCATTATTCGTAAATGCTTGATGTCCAAATTGATCGTATTGACGTCTTTTCTGGGGATCAGAAAGTATGGCATAAGCTTCTCCTACTTCTTTAAATTTAGCTTCATCACCTGTTTGTTTATTATCTGGGTGATAAGTTTTAGCAAGTTTACGAAAAGCTCTTTTTATTTCTTCATCCGTAGCAGTCTTACTAACTCCTAAGACTTCATAATAATCTTTTTTATTCATTTAATTCACCTCCCACTTGATATAATTCTTCAAGTTCATTTACTAAACCATTAAAATACATAAAAGCATCATTAAGTGTTTCTTCTTTTGTCATATCAACTCCAGCTACTTTTAAAGAATCAATCGGATTTTTTGTACATCCTAACTTTAAAAATGCTAAATAATTATCTCGAGCGGCTTCTTTTCCATCTAAAATATCCATGGCAATCTTGATCGCTGCTGCATAAGCTGTTGCATATTGATAAACATAGAAATTCATATAAAAGTGAGGAATTCTTTCCCATTCATATTTCACTACTTCATCAACAACAACATTCTTACCCATATATTCTTTATTTAAACGATAATAAGTATTACATAAATATTCATGAGTTAAAACTTCCCCATTTTGATCTGCTTCATGAATCGTTTTCTCAAAATCCGCAAACATCGTTTGCCGATAAATAGTAGCTTTAAAATCCCGAATTAAATCATCGAGTAAATATTTCTTTTCATCTATATCATCAGTATGTTGTAACAAATATTTACTAAGTAAAATTTGATTGACTTGACTTGCTACTTCAGCAACAAAGATAGAATAGCCATAATCTTGATAAGATTGATTTTTTATTGCATAATAATAATGCATCGCATGACCAAGTTCATGAGCTAAAGTAGAAACATTTTCAAGCGTTCCATTATAACTTAATAATACATAAGGATGAACACTATAACAAGCAGTACAATAAGCACCATTTCTTTTGCCATCGTTTGGGCAAAAATCAATCCATCTCTCACCAAAAGCTTTTTTTAGATCACGAATATAACCATCACCCAAAACACTCAAAGCTTGATACAATAATTCTTCTGCTTCTTTTTCCGTATACTTTTTAGTACTCATATTCGTTAAAGCCGTATAAGTATCATATAAATGTAATTTACTTACACCCAAAGCTTCCTTTTTTACTTTCCAAAACTTAGACAATGGAGCAATATTTTTCTTAACAGTCGAAATTAAATTATCATAGATGCTTACTGGAATTTCATTACCATACAAAGATGCCTCTCTAGCACTTTTATAACCTCTAATTTGTGCTACTTTATTATTATTGTTAACCTCGCTAGCAAGTAAACTTGCATAAGCATTTTTAAAATCTCCATAAGTTGAAAGTAATTTAGTAAAAGCTTGTTTTCGCAATCTTCTATCATTCGATTCAATAAATTCATGATAAGTTCTTTCATTTAGTTCATGCTTTTTACCAAATTGATCTTTGATTGTACCGAATTTCATATCAGCATCAGTAAGATAAGAATATACATTGTCAGGAGTACTAAAAGTAGTTGATAAAGAAGAAAGTATTTTTTCTTCTTTATCACTTAAAACATATTTTTTCATTCTAAATATATTTTTAAGTACCCGTTCATACTCTTGTAATTTAGAATTTTTATTAATATATTTCTCTATTAATTCCCAACTTCCTTTTAATATTTCTGGTATTAAAAAGGAAGTAGCTTCATTATATTCTTCATATAATTTATAAGCTTTACCAAACATAGCTTGATATTTTACATCAGCGGTATCACTATCATTATTAATATGAGCATAAACATATACTCTTTCTAACATTTCACTCATTTTATAATCAAAAGATAATACTTCATACAAGATATTTTCACTATCTAAAATATGTCCTTGATATTTCGCATAATCTTTTAAATGCTCTTGAATATAATGATAATCTTTTTCATAATCATCTAAAGAATGATATAAATCTTTTACGTTCCATTTTAAGTCTTCTTTAAAATCTTTTCTTGCTCTTGCCATAGTATTCCCTTTCTCTAAAGAAAGTTCTAGTTTCCTAGAACTTATTTTTCTTCGTAATTAGCTTCTTCTACATCGTCTTTAGAATCTTTATCTTTTTTAGTTTCTTCTGTAGATTCTGTAGTTTGTGTGTCTTGATTCTTTTTAGCAGCTTCTTCATAAACTTTTGTTGCAAGCCTCATTGCTACTTCGTTTAAAGCCTCAGTCTTCTTCTTAATATCATCAGTATCATTAGATTCCATAGCTTTCTTTAAATCTTCCATTTTTTCTTCAGCATCTTTTTTATCTTTTTCGTCTACTTTATCGCCTAAATCTTTAATGGCTTTTTCCGTAGCAAAGATCATAGATTCAGCTTCATTCTTAACATCTGCCTCTTCTTTACGTTTTTCATCAGCTTCTTTATTAGCTTCAGCTTCTTTTACCATCTTATCGATTTCGTCATCTGATAAATTAGTTGAAGAAGTAATGGTAATAGATTGTTCTTTATTTGTTCCTAAATCTTTTGCAGTAACATTAACAATACCATTGGCATCAATATCGAATTTAACTTCAATTTGTGGAATTCCTCTTGGTGCTGGTGGAATATTTGTTAATTGGAAGTTACCTAAAGTTTTATTATCGGCAGCCATTGGTCTTTCACCTTGCAATACATGGATATCAACAGCTGGTTGATTATCAGCAGCAGTTGAGAATACTTGACTCTTACTTGTTGGAATCGTTGTATTTCTTGGGATTAATACTGTCATAACTCCACCTAAAGTTTCAAGTCCGAGTGAAAGTGGTGTAACATCAAGTAAGACGATATCTTCAACTTCACCAGTTAAGACACCACCTTGAATAGCAGCACCCATAGCAACTACTTCATCAGGGTTAACACTCTTATTAGGTTCTTGTCCAAGTTCTTTCTTAACTAATTCTTGAATATATGGAATACGTGTTGATCCACCAACTAAGATTACCTTATCAATATCTTTTGAAGTCAATTTTGCATCTTTCAAAGCTTTATGAACTGGCTCAAGGGTTGAATCAAATAAATCACGACATAAATCTTCGAATTTAGCTTTTGATAAAGTGGTTTCAAAATGGAGTGGTCCCTCACTATTTTGGGCAATGAATGGTAAACTAATTTGTGCCGTAGTCATACCAGACAAATCTTTTTTAGCTTTTTCTGCAGCGTCTTTAATACGTTGCATAGCCATTTTATCTTTTGATAAATCAATACCATTCTCTTTCTTGAATTCATCCACTAAATAATCCATGATTCTCTCATCAAAGTCATCTCCACCAAGTTTATTATTACCAGCGGTAGATTTAACTTCAAATACACCATCACCAAGTTCAAGGATAGATACGTCGAATGTACCACCACCTAAGTCATAAACTAAAATAGTTTGCATCTCATCTTGTTTATCAAGACCATAAGCTAAAGCAGCAGCAGTTGGTTCGTTGATAATTCGCTCAACTTCAAGTCCAGCAATTTTACCAGCATTTTTAGTCGCCTGTCTTTGGGCATCATTGAAGTATGCAGGAACGGTAATAACAGCTTTTGTTACTTTTTCACCTAAATAAGCTTCAGCATCTTTTTTAAGTTTAGCTAAAATTTTTGCACTAATTTCTTCTGGTGTATATTTCTTACCATTCGCTTCTACTTTCTCAGCTGTACCCATTTTTCTTTTAATTGAAGAAATTGTATTTTTTGCATTCGTAACAGCTTGGTTACGTGCAATTTGACCTACCATTTCCTCATCGCCTTTAAAGGCTACTACAGAAGGTGTTGTTCTGTTTCCTTCGGCATTAGGAATAACTTTTGGAACACCACCCTCTAAAACAGCAACACAACTATTCGTTGTACCTAAATCAATACCTATAATTTTACTCATTATTTATCATTCCTTTCATTATTATCTTGAGTATTTTCTCTTTCATTTACCTTAACCATCGCTGGTCTAAGAATTCTATCTTGATACATATATCCTTTTTGGAGTACATCTAACACAACATTATTAGCATATTCCAAATTTGTATCCGTCATAACAGCATTCATCATATTCGGATCAAATTCTTTATGGATACATTCAATCTCTGTAACACCTTTACTTAATAAAATACTTCTTAAGTTATCATAAATCATTTTAAATCCTTCTAAAAACTTTTCTGTTCCTTCTTGCTTAATACTTAATGCTCTTTCAAAATTATCTAAAATCGGTAATATTTTCTCCATAAGATCAAATCCATCATACTTATAAGCATTAGCAAGATCAATTTCACTTCGTCTACGTATATTTTGCATTTCTGCTGTAATTCGAAGCACTTTTTCTTTTAAATCAAGATTTGCTTTAATAAGCTCATCTTTTTCTTTATCTTGTTTCTTCCGCTTCTCTTTTACCTTTTTACGAGGAGGAGCTTCCTCTTTTAGCTCATCTTTTTCTACTTTAACAGATTCTTCTACTTTTTCTTCAGAAGAATTCATAGTCTCTGTATTTTTTACCTCTTCTTCCATTTAATCACCTTTTTCCTCTAACCATTTATTTAAAATGTTAAGTACTGCTACAACCCGATCATATTCCATTCTCTTAGGACCAATAATAGCAATTGTACCTTCTTCTCCTCCTAAAGAATAATTAGTTTTAACAACCGTTACATTATCATCAAAATTACTTTCACTTCCAATATAAATACTAATATCACGATTATCATTTTTTTCAATTTTTCTTACTTGTTCTTCATCTTCTAATTTGGAGATAAGTCGCTTAATTTCAGAAGGCTCACTATATTCAGGTTGATTTAGCATCTTTGATTTACCGACAACATGGATGTTTTCATTATTACTAATAAAATCATGAAAAGCATCATAGAAAATGCCATATACAGCTTCATATTGTTCCACTTGTTTAGAAATAATAGGTTTTACGTCATATTCTAAACGCTCTGCTACCATAGATATTGGGGTACCTATTAGCATCTTATTAATAATCTCACTAATCTTAACAACTTCCATCATATTAATATCTGATGAGATATTAAATTGTTTATTCTTAACAATTCCTTTATCAGTACAAACAAGCGCTACCAAATTTTCTTCATCAAGAGGAATAATATTAATTTGTCTTAAAACATTTTCTTCACTATACTCGCCAAGAGAAACACTTGTATAATTCGTAATATCACTAATAATTTCCAAGCATCGTTCAATGGCATCACTAACAGTCAAGTTTTTATTAGAAAATAAAGTTTGGAGTTTTAACATATCTTCCGCATTTAGTTCCTTTGGTTCCATTAAATTCTCAACATAATACTTATAACCAGCTTCACTTGGAACACGGCCACTAGAAATATGATTTTTTTCAAGATAGCCAAGTTTTTCTAACACCGCCATCTCATTTCGAATCGTAGCACTAGAACAGTGAAACTTATCACACAAATGCTTAGAACCAATCGGTTTTACTTCTTTAATATAGCATTCCACAATTTCTTTTAGTAAGTTTTTTTGTCTATCATCCACATTACATCACCTACATTTAGCACCCATTACCTTTAAGTGCTAAAACTATTATAATATTATGCTTAGCACTTGTCAATATATAACTGCTAATTTTTCTAAAAAAATGTAAAATATACTAAATATATCGATTTCGTTAGTGAATCATATTGATTTGGTTAGTAAATACTATCAATTTGGTAGGTGAATGCTATTAAATTGGTTGTTTGACTTCATAGTTCACATTTTAGTATACTCGCTTTGAGGTGAGAAAATATGCAAGAAAATTATAATACATTAATGCATGATGTAGTATTTAAAGAAAGCTTTGCCAACGAACATAACAGAAGACCACTGGAAAGTCTACTTGAAAATCTTTT
>OLSM01002162.1_pt1 | contig 13101 bp, 12 predicted proteins | sample 1672721 | NCBI WGS metagenome assembly OLSM01 (sample SAMEA3136717, study PRJEB25190) | human gut metagenome | reverse complement strand
AAGAAAAAATCCAGCCGGCAGCTTTTGTACCGGCTGGATTCTCTTTGTGTTCTTTTTTTATTCCCAAAGCAGCGTCAAAACAAGCTTGTGGGAAGTTTCCGGCAGATCCACTACATACAGGTTGCCTTGATGTTCCACCTGTGCAGTGACTTCCACTCCATTGGCCCATACGTGTTTGGGTTCCTTTTCCGAAAGCCACCCAATCGATCCAGACTCATGGAGCACCGCCGTCAGGGAACCGTCCTGTTCGCAAATGCTTTCCACTGCGGTGAAGCCCACGAATTTGTCCAGTAGCCCTAAAGTGGTCCCAGTTCCCCCCATGGGAAGGACCACGAACCAGCCGTAGCCCTCTGCATCCAGTGTGCCCTCATAGCGTTCGCTTCGGGCCAGTGTAAAGGCTTTCCTGTCAAAATAGTCATATACCCAATAGGTGTCCGCCACCGCTAGCTCGGGAATGTCCGACGGCTGGAAAGAGAAGCCCTGCCGTTGGCCGGTCAGGTTGAATGTTGCGATCCCGCCGCCTTTTCTGTTCCCGTAGGGGGCCACGTTGTGGAGTTTCAACACCCCCTCGGCCAGGGGGTCGGAGAAAGCGCAGTCTACGGTGGGCTTGGCGGAGCGCTCCATCCGCAGAAGCTCCCCGTCCTGATAGATCAGCGGCTTTAAAACCTCTGGGTCCGTGGCGCCAGGCTTATCGCTGACATAGACCGGCCCTCCGCTGATGGCCCGCAGCAAGCTGTGTTTTATGGCGTCCGGATGCATGGTCCAGAACATATCCCAGTCGCAGCAGTACAGCTCGTTGTGGTACAGGGAGTTGTAAGCGTTTTGCAGCAGGTGCTCTGCAAAGCCGCCTTCTTTGTCCGGGCAGAAGTCGTCGCTGTTCCGGGAGATGGCAGAGGCTGGCCTTGCCAGGATGCTTTCCATAGCCATCCCCATGCAGTTGATCACCGCGCCATCCATACGGGAGGCTCCGCTCTCCAGCCCTTGGTTCATGCCGCGGGCTGCGTCACAAAGGGGAAGGCTGTTTTCAAAATAGTAGGGGATAGCGCTTTGCCCGTCCACTTTCACAAACCGGATCCCCTCCCGGTTCAGCGCTTCGTACCAGTCCCTGTAAAACCCTTCCCCTGTAAGGGGGCTGGGAAGCAGCTTCCCGTTGACAGTCTTGTAAAGATAGGGGGCTTCTTTTGCTTCCAGGACGCTTCCTGGGGCAATGCCACCCCAGTATCCTCCCAGGGCGTGCCATACCCCAAACCAGCGGACGTCTGTTTTCGCCCGGATATCTTCTGTCATCTGAAGGAAGCCGTTGGGGAATTTTTCCCTGTCAGGCGCGAAATCGCAGAGCAGCTCCTCTTGGGAAGTCATCCAGCCGTCGTCGATCAGCATCCAACGCACGGGGATGTCCTTTTCGGCCAGTTCCTCTGCCTTCTGCCGGATACCAGTTTCATTCACCTTGGTGTAAAATGCATCCCAGCTGCACCAGCCCAAATACCGGAACATTTCCGGGATGCGCCGCTCTTGACGCAAGCGGATCCCCTTGTAGTGGGCGATCCACGCAAAGGCTTTCTCGATGGCTTCATAAAGCCCCGGTGCCTCCGCAAGGAGGTAAAGGGGTTCTTCCATGGCCCTTTGCCCGCCCAGGCAAGCGGACATTTCCAGACATACCTCCTGGTCTGTGCCGCTGGTCATGAGGGTTTTAAACGCTTGCCCGGCCATCAGCACCATGCAGGCATACCGGTCTTTGTACTGGAAAAACACAGTTTGCGTGCGGTCGGGGATCTCCTGGAAGCTTTTGGGGAATGCCGGCCTTGTCCACCATTCGTTGAACAGATACATGGCTGTGATCTTTTCGGGGCACTGGAAAGGCAGCCAAAGCTTGACCGGCTTTTCCATGGCCAAATTGGCATTTTCCCGGCAGGACTGGTTTTTGATCTGGAGGGAGATCTTTCCCAGCCGGCAGCCATCCTGGCTTTCTTCCGTCACCTGGACGTGGAAGCCGTCTTTTGAAAACCCACTTGTGTTGAGCGGGAACTCTGAGTAAAGGTGCTTTCCCTTTTGAAACTGGATCTCACATCGTACAGTTTGTGACATAGGTATGCCTCCTGAATCTTGTTTGGAATGGGACAGCCTGCAGGGACCAACGCATCCCGTGCGCCCAGTGGGATGGAACGACCATTGGGCCTGGCAAACGGTAGGTGCGCTTGGGGTGCGGTAACAACCCTTATTTTAATCGATACGCAGCCGGAAGTAAAGGGATATGCGCGCTTTAAATACGGTTTGTGGAATGCTGTGTTTGAGCTTCCCATAACTCTGGGTATTTTCCCGTGTCCTCAAGGAAGTTTTGGTGGGGCGGACACTGAAAAAGAGTATTGAAGACAGACAGCATTTTCTTTATAATAAACTATTGTAAGAAAGTAGAGTAGACAGGGAGAAGAACCTGGCCAGACTTTGGCTAGGGGACGGGGAACCACAACATGGATAGACAGAAAAATGATTTCTATTTCAATATCTTTCTCAATTTGATTCGGGCCTCCTATATGCGTTTGGAGAAAGGCTGGCAGGAGGAAGCCCAGGTTTCGGGGATTTCCTATGCCCAGCAGCACGCGTTGTGGTTGCTGCACGTGCAGGACGGGCTGACTCTGGAGGAGCTGGGGGACATTGCCGTGTGGAACAAATCCACAACCTCTGCCATGGTGAGCCGGTTGGAGAAAAAGGGATTTGTCCGGAAGGTGAAGGAACAAGAAGGAAGCCGTACGCTAAAAATCTATCTGACAGACGAGGGACGCCGGAAAATTGAGGAAAGCATCAACACAGAAGAGTGCCTTTCCTATATGGCCTTGTTTCGCCATACCGATGAGGAAACGCTAAAACGCTTCCTTCTGGATTTGGAGAAGGTATTCGACATGATTGATCGAGGGGAGTCCCAAAATTTCAAAAGGTTTATCGATGTCTATTCAAAAAATCTGCTGAAATGACTTGCTTTTCCCAGAGGACAGGTCTATAATAAAGATATAAAATTCGTTAACGAATATTATGGGAGGAATGACCTATGAAAAAGTGTTTTACACCAATCCAGCTAGGGAACCTGACCTTAAAGAACCGTTTCATGATGGCGCCTATGGAAAACGGCTTGGCGGCCATTGGGGGCGGGGTTACAGACAAGCTGTGCGACTTCTTTGCAGAGCGCGCAAAGAATGACGTGGCGATTATTATGACCGGGTCCATTGGCGTTTCTCCAGAGGGCCGCGGCCTGCCCACGCAGCTTTCCCTGTACGAAGAGGCTCACCGGGATGACCTGAAAAAGCTGGTAGACCGGGTGCATGAGGCCGGCGCTGCCATTGGCGCTCAGCTGTACCATGCCGGCCGTCAGGCGTCGGAGGCCATCACGGGCTTGACCCCGGTAGCGCCTTCCGCCATGCCCTGCGCCATCCTGGGCAACCATCCCAAAGAGATCACCTTGGACGAGATGGAAGACATCAAGGAGAAGTTTGTCCAGGCGGCCAAGTGGAGCGTGGAAGCGGGCTTTGACCTGATCGAAGTCCACTTTGCCCACGGCTATCTACTTCACAGCTTCCTGTCGCCTCACAGCAACCACCGCACCGATGAATACGGCGGCAGCTTTGAAAACCGGATGCGGTATCCCATGGAAGTGCTCAACGCTGTGATCTCTGCAGTGGAGGGGAAAGTGCCGGTGACCATCCGGATCAGTGCCGACGAATACCTGGAAGACGGCCTGCATTTTGACGAGGTAAAGCTTGTCTGCAAAGAGGTGGAAAAAGCCGGTGTGGCTGCCATCTCCCTGACCGCAGGCAGCTACGATTCTGTGGAATACGCCATCCAGCCCATGTTCATTCCCCAGGGCTTCCTGATCCCCTTCTCTGAGCAGCTGAAGAAAGAAGTCCAGGTGCCGGTGATCGTTGCCGCCCGCCTGAACAATGCGGACTTGATCGAGGATACCGTTGAAACAGGCAAAGCCGATATGGTGGCCATTGGCCGCGGCCTGATTGCCGATGAGCAGCTGGTTGTAAAGATGAAGGAAGGCAAGAAGGACGAGATCCGCTATTGCGTAGCTTGCAACCAGGGCTGTATCGACCGGGTCCTGGGCGGGATGAATGCTCATTGCCTGGTGAACCCCAGAGCGGGGCAGGAGAAGGAGCGGCCGGTGGAAAAGGCGGCATCTCCCAAGAATGTGGTGGTGATTGGCGGAGGCCCCTCTGGGATGGAGGCCGCGGTAACGGCCTGCGACCGGGGACATAAGGTGACTTTGATTTCTCCCTCTCTGGGCGGAAGACTGCCGGAAGTGGCCACGCCTCCGGAAAAAGATACCTTTATGCTGTTTGACCAGTACTTGATCCACCAAGTGCAGGAGCGTCCCATCCAGGTGGTGGAGAAGAAAGTGACCTCTCCGGAAGACCTCCGTGAGTACAATCCGGACGAGGTGATCGTGGCCATTGGCGCTGAGCCGGTTACACCCAAGATTCCCGGTGTGGAGCTGCCTCATGTGGTGACTGCGGACAGCGTGCTGAATGGACGTGTCGCTTTGAGCGGTGATACGGTGATCATCGGCGGCGGACTGGTAGGCAGCGAAACGGCAAAATTCCTGGGTTCCCAGGGGGTGAAAGTCACCATCCTGGAGATGGCGGACAGCATCGCCAATGGCATCGGTGCCACCTTTATCGGCCACTTGTTTGCCACTTTGGAGAAGCTGGGTGTTACCGTGCGTTGCGGTGCCAAAGTTACCGAAATCACTCCGGACGAAGTGCGCCTGGAAGAGGGCAGTGTGCCGGCGAAGAATGTGGTGATCGCCGTTGGCTATCGGAGCGACACGTCCCTTGCGGAGGCGTTGGAAAAGGAATATCCCCACGTCAGTGTGGTGGGTGACGCCAAGGCGCCCCGTCGCATCCTGGATGCAGTGGACGACGCCTACGCCGCGGCGCAGATTTAAGAAGATCTTTTTCAAAAAAGCAGCTAAGGCAGGTTGAACAGGCCATGTCCGGGTGGCCTTCTAAGTGAAAGGTGCCCTCAGGGACAAGCCGCCCTGCTAGAGGAAAAAGCTCCCGTTTCTCACCATCCAGGTGAGAGCGGGAGTTTTTTTATGCTGTGGACCGGTGAAGAAGCAAGAGGGAAAAGAAGAGTTCCGTAAAGGCGCGAAGTGCAAAGATGGCTGGAGAGGCCATGCCCGGTGGAGATCAACGACAGAGAGATGCGTTTGGAAATGGGTGTCAAACCGAAGCAAGGCTTGACATTCTTACAAAAAAGCTTATAATAAGTAACTGGTTACTTAAATGCACAAAAGAAAGCAGGGAATCTACGCCATGATGCCTTTCGGATTGAAGATCGCCATTATCAACCGGGAATTTCGAAAGCGGCTGGATGAAAAGGCCAGTACCTTGGGGCTCACATCTGTTCAACTGCGGGTTTTGGGATCCATCAGCCGTTTGGAAGCGGCGGGGGAAACGGAGATCCATCAGAACGATCTGGAGCGTTTGGAGCACGTGACCCATCCCGCCATGACGAAAATGCTCCAAAGACTGGAAACCAAAGGGTTTATCCGATGTTTCCCTGGGGCTAAAGATAAGAGGTTTAAAAAAATCACTTGTACCGAGCAGTCGGCTGGAATCTATAAAATGATTTTGGCCCAGGACGCAGAGGTCTTCCAAGAGCTTTGCAGGACGCTTTCCGAGGAAGAAAAGCTGGAACTGACAAACTTGGCGGACAAAATCCTTCGGAATATCGATTCGTAACGCGGCCATTTTTCCCCGGCAGGGTGTCAAAGCCTGTCTTTCGGCACTCTGCTTGCTTTTTAGCTATATAAGTAACTAGTTGCGTATTAGAAGGAGGTTCTTCGGAACATGGATCATGCACATGAAGAAACGCAAAACCCTTTTGGGGTGGAGCCCATTGGAAGGCTTATCCTTAAATTTGCCATTCCCAGCGTCATCGCCTTGTTGGTCAATTCCCTCTATAACATCGTGGATCAAATCTTCATTGGATGGGGCGTGGGATACCTAGGCAATGGGGCGACCAATATCGTGTTTCCCATTACGCCATGGCCTCCATGGTCATCGGCGCCCTCATCAATGTGGTCTTAGACCCTGTGTTTATTTTTGTTTTCCATATGGGTGTCCAGGGGGCTGCCATCGCCACAGTGGTGGGCCAAGTGGCATCCTTCGTGGTGTCTGTGGTCTATCTGCCCCGGTTTAAAACCGTGCATTTGAACGCCTCCACCTTCCGGATGAAGGGGAGGACTTGCGGGAACATTGTTACCTTTGGCCTGAGCAGTTTTATTACCCAGTTTGCCATTACGATTGTCATGGCCCTGACCAACAACCTGTTGGCGGTGTACGGTGCCTCTTCCGTCTATGGCGGGGAGATCCCCCTGACGGCCACTGGTATCGTGATGAAGGTGAACCAGATCTTGATTGCTATTTTGTTGGGCATTGCCACCGGCACCCAGCCGATCATCGGGTTTAACTATGGGGCTAAGAATTACCATCGGGTCAAACAAGCCCTGGAGATTTCCCTTGTTGTTTCGGAGATCATCTCCATCCTGGCGTTTTTGCTGTTCCAGTTTGCCCCCATGAGCGTGGTCGGTCTGTTTGGTTCAGAAGAGGGTCTTTACAATGAGTTTGCTGTCAAGGCATTCCGGATCTTCCTGATGCTCTGTCCCCTTACCGGGTTCCAGACCATTGCTGCGGTATATCTGCAAGCTGTGGGGAAACCGGTGAAATCCGCTATCCTCTCCCTGGCCAGGCAGATCATTTTCTTTGTGCCCGCTGCGTTGCTTTTGCCTCTGGCTTTGGGCGTGGATGGCGTTTTGTGGACGGGCCCTGTGGCAGACGGTTTGGCATTCATCCTTTCTTTGGTGTTTCTGGTGTATGAGAGGACCCACCTGCAGCGGGAACACAGGAAACAGACATCTAACGCTTGATGCGATTGCAAGGAGGGCATTTTACATGACAAACAGGATTCTTACCATCAGCCGCGAATTTGGAAGCGGCGGGCGGACCATTGGCAAAACGGTGGCAGAGGAGCTTGGCATCCCCTGTTATGACAGTGAGCTGTTGGGGAAAATCGCTGAGGAAAGCGGTTTCGATGCTGAGTACATCCAGGAAGCCGGGGAATATGCCCCGGGAGGACTTTTAACTTCTGCTTTTTCCCATCCCAGTTCTGGCCCCAACAATGCAGATTACCTCTGGAAGATCCAGTATAAGATCATCACGGACCTGGCCCAGGAAGGCCCCTGCGTGATCGTGGGACGGTGCGCGGACTACATCCTTCGAGGGAAGGCCGACCTGTTGCGGGCCTTTATTCATGCTGATTTGAAGTTCCGGGCGGAGAGAATCGTGCGGGTGTATGGGCAGCAAGATCGGTCTCCAGAGCAGCGTTTGAGGGACAAGGATAAACGGCGGGCTGCTTATCACCGGTTTTACACGGACATGAAATGGGGTCACGCCCAAAATTACGACGTCACCCTCAACAGCGGGACCTTGGGTCTGGGAAAATGCGCGGAAATTTTAAAAGAGCTCTATGAAAACCACTAAAAGGTATGGCTGCTTCCAAGGGGAGCGGACATACCTTTTTAGCATGAGTCCAGGGATCTTCCAGGGGCACGGAAAGACAGGAAAAAGTGCGTGGGGGAGGTTCATCTCTTTGGTACGCCAGTATACCTGCACAAGCAAGCTAATGTCCAGGATGCTGGGCGCGTTGATTGAGAAGATTAAGGCCCTCCCAACTTCCGTCAGGATGGTGTGACGAGTTTCTTGGTTGGCCCACTTTCGGTTTTAATAATTCTGCATTTAGAATTTTAGTTTACTGTATCATTTCACTCGAATTTCTAAATAACGATCATCTTCTGAATCTACAAATGACTCAATGATCTCTTTTGTGTCGCAGCATCCCATTTTAAAATAAAACGCAATGGTTTCAACTGAGGGTATGGCAGAAATGAACATCTTTTCTGCACCAAGCGCTTTAGCGTGATGACAAGCCTCTTGGAAAAGCGTTTTCCCGATACCATTCCGTTTCCAAGCATCGTCTATAAAGAGCATGGTCAGATTCGCATATTTTGCAGACTTGCCAGACAACACTCCGTCCACACAGCAAAACCCGATCAGTCGAGTTCTGTAAAACGCACCAACTGTAACACCCCCACGGTGTATCTGCTGGCTCATGTATTCAGAAATCCAAATTCTTTTTTCAGGACTCCATTCTCGTAAAATGGATACATCAGTAAGCGCCCAATTCCCATCTTTTTTGATCCACATTTTTGTTGTCTTCTGGCTATGAGCAAAGGTGTCCAGTAATCCAGGGGAGATATCAGACAAATCGAGCCGCTTGATAGAGAATTCTGGGGATTGTTTTACCATTTTTACCATCGCTTTCTATTTTTTAAGTGGAATGTATCCTAGAAAACAGGAAATCCGAACCTATCTCCAACAAAGACAAGGTTCGGATTTGTGCTGTTTGGTGCGGGCAACAGGACTTGAACCTGCACGGGAAGCCCACCAGAACCTAAATCTGGCGCGTCTGCCAATTCCGCCATACCCGCAGAAAAGCATTTTCATTATACGGCATTCCCGTGGAAACTGCAAGGGGGGAACGCGGAAGTTTTGCTTGCTTTTTACTGTAAAAGAGTGTATCCTATCTTATGCAGGTGTACCCTGCGGTCAGTCGCGACATCCTGACCTTAAAAAACACTAGGAGGAAACTGAATATGAACACTTCCAAAAAAGTTCGCTTTCTGGCGCTGGGCGCTGTGATTGCGGCGCTTTACGCTGTCCTGACCTATGTGGCTGCGGCAGTGAACCTGGCGTACGGCCCGGTGCAGTTCCGCTTTTCTGAGGCGCTGACTGTGCTGCCGGTGTTTACCCCCGCCGCCATCCCCGGCCTCACCCTGGGCTGTGTGATTGCCAACCTTGGCAGCCCCCTGGGCGTGGTGGACTGGGTCTTTGGGCCCCTGGCCACGCTGCTGGCCGCCCTGGCCACCTATCTGGTGCGGGACGTAAAGGTGAAAGGCCTGCCAATCCTAGCGCCCCTGCCCCCTGTTATCACCAACGTGGTAATTGTGGGCTTTGAGCTGGCCTGCCTCTCCGACGCGGGGACCTTTGGCTTGGGAAACTTCACCTGGGCTGCTTTTGGAACCTCTGCCCTATCTGTGGGCATTGGGGAGCTGGTGGTGTGCTACGTGCTGGGTCTGCCCTTGATTTTGGCCCTGGAGCGCACCAAGACGGTAAGCCGGCTGGCCGTGTAAGCGACGGGAAAATGGGTGTGGAAAAGGAGAAACTGAGTCTGCTATGCCTGGTTTAAGTGAGTTACAACATCGCATAAACGAAAGAATCAAGACCACGCCGCCTGTGCGGGTCATCGTCATCAGCTTTGTGCTGATTATTTTGGTGGGAACGCTGCTGCTGATGCTGCCCATCTCTTCCAAAGTGGGGGGCGCCACTCCCATTGACGCTCTGTTCACCATCACCTCTGCCACCTGTGTGACGGGCCTGGTGGTGGGCGACACCTTCACACTGTGGACGCCCTTTGGCCAGGGGGTGATTTTGGCCTGCATCCAGCTGGGTGGCCTGGGGCTCTCCACGCTGGCTATCGGCTTTTCCCTGCTGGTGCGGCGGAAGCTGGGCATCCGGGAGATGAAGCTGGCCAGCGAAAGCTCCGGCGGCAGCGGCCTGGACATTGCCGGGCTGCTGAAGCTGACCATCATCTTTACCTTTGCCTGCGAGGCCATTGGCGCCTGCCTGCTGGCCATCCGGTTCGTGCCCATGTTTGGCGTTCACGGGATTTGGCCCTCTATCTTCTGCGCCATCTCCGCCTACTGCAACGCCGGGTTTGACGTGCTGGGCTTTGTGGAGGGCAACAGCAGCATGACCGCCTTTGCCGGGGACCCCTTGGTCTCATTGACTATCTCCTTTTTGATTATCATCGGCGGCCTGGGCTTTATTGTGGTGCAGGACATTTACCTGTGCAAAATCCAGCCCCGGTTCCACCACAAGGATACAACCCGGTTGAACTTCCACTCTCAAATCTGCCTGCGCGTTACCATTGTCCTGCTTCTCTTTGGCACCCTTGGCTTCTTCCTGTTGGAGTTTGGCAACACCATGGAGGGGCTGAATATTCTGGAGAAGCTGAACTGCGCCTTTTTCCAATCGACCAACACCCGCACAGCCGGCTTTGCCTCGGTGGACATTGCCGCCCAGTACGAATTTACAAAAGTGCTCTCTGTGCTGCTGATGTTTATTGGCGCCTGTCCCGGCTCCACAGGCGGCGGCATCAAAACCACTACTTTGACCGTGCTGCTGTTCACGGTTATCTGCACCATCCGGGGCAAGGACGAAGTGGTGGTGCTGCGCCACCGTTTTTCCACGCCGGCGGTGTACAAGGCTTTCAGCCTGACCTTCATCGCCATTTTGCTGGTGTTTATAGACGCGGGCGTTATCAGTTCCCTAAACCCAGACATCCTGTACATCGACTGCCTGTATGAGGCAACCTCTGCCTTTGGCACGGTGGGTCTTTCCGCCAGTGTCACACCGAATTTGGACCCGATTTCCAAGCTGATTCTTATTTTTACCATGTTTATCGGCCGGGTGGGGCCGCTGTCCTTTGGCTTGTCCATCTTGATGCGGCACAAGCCCAAGGGGGACTCCATTTACCCCGAAGGCCGCATGATTATCGGCTGAGCGAAAAGCCGGTGCCTGGGCGCTGCCTGGGGCCGGCTTTTCCCATGCCTGGGGGCTTGTTTTTCCAAAAAAACCAGTTGCATTTCCCCCAGGGATGGAATACAATCAGTAACTGGAGGCGCGGCGGAAAGCCTGCGTTTTCACCAGCATTTGTTATTTCCCGCCCACGGCGGAGTAAGGAGGACAAGGACTTATGAACAAAGATTTTTACCAAGGCAACCGGGAACGGCTGTACGCCCAGCTGCAGGAGAACTCCCTGCTGGTGCTGTTCGCCGGTGTGGAGGTCCGCAAGACCAACGACGAATTCTACCCCTTTTACACCAACCGGAACTTTTTGTACCTGACCGGCCTGGACCAGAAAGAGCTGGCCCTGATTGCCCGCAAGGACGGCCAAGGCCAGGTGGCGGAGAAGGTGTACATTTTGCCCCCGGACTGGATGGCCGAGCGCTGGACCGGCACCCGCATTAAGCCCAACGAGGCCACAGACCTCTCCGGCATCCAAGAGATTGGCTATGTGGCGGACTTTGAAGGCGACCTGCACAAGCTGGCCACCAGCGGCAACTACCAGCACCTGTACCTGGATTTGTTCCGGGTCTCCCCCACCGACCGGGACGAGCCCGCCCACCTGCTGCTGCGCCGGGTGGCCAGCGACTACCCCTTCCTGCGGGTGGAGAACGCCAACGCCCTCATCCGGCGGATGCGCACCATCAAGCAGCCCTGCGAGCTGGAAGCCATGCGCAAGGCCGAGGAAATCACCTGCGCGGGCATCACCTCCATGATGAAGGCCAGCAAGCCCGGCATGTACGAGTACCAGTACAAAGCCGTGTTCGACTACGCCATCGGCCAGTATGGGCCCCAGGGGCCTGGGTTCCCCTCCATCATCTCCGCGGGGAAGAACAACTTCTGCATCCACTACTACTCCTACAAGGGCCAGGCCCACGACGGGGACATGGTCTTAAACGACGTGGGCGCCTGGCACAACTATGTGATGACCGACGTCTCCCGGGGCTGGCCCTGCAACGGCAAGTTCAACGAGCGGCAGACCCTGCTGTACAACATCGCCCTGGAGACATCCAACCACATGTTCTCCATCATCAAGCCCGGCATGGCCATGAAGGATGTGGACGGGGAATCCCACCGGTACTGCGCCCAGCTTTTGAAGGACGCCGGGGTGCTGGACGACGTGAACAACATCAGCAAGTACATGTGGCACGGCGGCGCCCACCACGTGGGCTTTGACGTCCACGACGCGGTGGAGACGCCGGAGACCATCGCCCCCAACATGGTGTTCTGCGTGGACATCGGCATCTACCACGAGGAGTGGGGCATCGGCTTCCGGGTGGAGGACAACTGCCTGGTCACCGAAGGCGGCTGCGAGAACCTCTCCGCCATGACGCCCCGGACCATCGACGCCATCGAGGACACCATGCGCCAGAACTTTGTGGCTTTCTAAAAGCGAGGGCCTATGAACGAAGTGCTGATGATAGTCATGGCCGCCGGCGCCGTGCTGGGCGGCTTTGACCGCCTGCGGGGCAACAAATGGGGCTTTGGCGACAAATTCGAAACGGGGTTTATGCTGCTGGGTTCCATGGCTTTGTCCATGGTGGGGATGATTTGCATCGCCCCTGTGCTGGCCCAGTGGCTGGGCAACGTGATCGTGCCCCTGTACCGCCTTATCGGCGTGGACCCGGCCATGTTCGGCAGCCTGCTCTCCATTGACATGGGCGGCTACCAGCTGGCATTGGAGCTGGCCGAAGACCCCCAGCTGGGCAACTACGCCGGGCTGGTGGTGGCCTCCATCTTTGGGTGCACGCTGGTGTTCACCATCCCCGTGGGCATGGGGATGATTCCCAAGGCGGACCGGCCCTTTTTCGCCAAGGGCATCATGCTGGGGCTGGTGGCCATGCCTGTGGGCCTGGTGGCCGGCGGGCTGCTCAGCGGGCTTTCGGTGGTGCAGTGCCTCCACCAGAACCTGCCCATTTTCGCCTTGGCGGTGCTGTTGCTGCTGGGGCTGTGGAAAATCCCCAACAAGATGATCAAGGGCTTTATCCTGCTGTCGGAGGGCATCCGCTGGCTGGTGACCATCAGCCTGGCGCTGGCGGCGGTGGAATCCATGACAGGCTTCAACCCCATCCCCGGCATGACGCCCATTGCCGACGCCATGGCCACGGTGTCCTCCATTGCCGTGGTGCTGCTGGGAAGTTTGCCCATTGCGGAGCTGGTACGGCGGCTGCTGATGCGGCCCTTCGCCTGGCTGGGGGAGAGGCTGCACATGAAGCCCCAAAGCTTGACGGGCATGCTGATTAGCCTGGTGAGCTCCCTCCCCACCTTGTCCATGTACGAGGAGATGGACAACCGGGGCAAGGTGGCCGTAGGCGCCTTTGTGGTCAGCGGCACCAGCCTGCTGGCGGCCCACATGGCC
>OLSM01002161.1_pt1 | contig 13101 bp, 13 predicted proteins | sample 1672721 | NCBI WGS metagenome assembly OLSM01 (sample SAMEA3136717, study PRJEB25190) | human gut metagenome | reverse complement strand
GCTTGGCTGTAAAACAATTCTATCTTTATATTTGCCATATTCAGCTTTTGCATGTTCCATTGCTTCTTTATGGCTTATTGTTCCCGAATCTTTTAAAATATCTCTTCTATTCATAGTTAAAAAATAATTTAATTTTTTTATCCAGTCCTGCATAGTCATTACATTCTGTTCCATAGCTTGAAATTCTGCATAATCTAAATACATTGAAACTATTCTGTTTAAGACATCAAGCTCCTTATCGGTAAGATAATTTTTAGTAATAGTGGCATCTGATAATGTAGAAAAATTACCATTTAAAGAAGTAAGCCCATAAAATCTTTAGTACTATCTGTCCTTTCTACTATAATTTCTGTTGCTGTGTGTCCATGTGCAGCCCAATGCATTTTATTTTGGACAGTTTTGAAGAATTCTTGGGTTATTTTTGAGGTCGGATCATAATCAACTGATGTGGCATAAATATCAAGAATTTTTCGCTAGAAAACTTTTTCATTTAATCTAATATCTCGTATTCTTGAAAGTAATTCATCAAAATAAATCCCTCCACCGGCACGTTTTAATAGATCATTATTCATTGTAAAGCCTTTTGTCATATATTCTGTTAATCTTTCGTTTTGCCCATCTTTTAAAATTAGTTCCAATATTAGAGCAAACTCTAAAGCCAATAGCTACTATCATATCAAGATTGTAATAATTGACATTATAGTTTTTTCCATTATTGACAATTGTTCAGAATTTCCGAACAGTTGATTCTTCATCAAGTTCGCCTTCTTCAAATATATGTTTTATATGTTCTAAGATATTTATTTACTGGAATTATATAATTTTACTAATTGGTTTAAATTTAACCAAACAGTATTTTCATAAATTTTTACTTCAATGTTATCATTATCGTTTTTATCTTTATAAATAATAATATCCCCATAATTTTGCATTTTTTCACCCTTTCACAAAAATAATAAGATCTTTTTTCATCTTTTGTTCGTTGATTTTCGTTTCAAAATTTTAGTAGGTAAATTAGCTTAATTAATGTTTTAATTTAAGAGATTAAAAATACTTTAAAATATAGGGAAATACTTTTTAATTTAATAATTTTAAACAGTTTATATAAATATCGCACATACTTGCTATTTTTATAATAAATTGATTTTTGTGATCTGCTTTTATTTTGAAAATAACTATAACACTTAAAATTGAGTTAATTTTGTAAATTTATCATAACTAAAAAAACTTCTCGTTAATTTTGAGAAGTATTTTTCTGGCTTAATTCTTTATAATAAGCATATCTTTTTTTAGCATTTTCTATTTGTTTTGATAGTAGTTCATTTGCTAAATCTTTATCTTTTATTTTTAGTGCATTATACCTGACTTCATTATCTAAGAATTTTTCATAATTATCAAAGTTTGGTTCTTTGTTATCCATATATAATTTTTCTTCTATAGGATTGTAACGCATAAGTAATGTATATCCTACTTCACTTGCTAATTTTTCTTCTTCTATTGAGTGAGACATACCCGTTTTAATACCTTGTTCAATACATGGAGAGTACGCAATAATAATTGCTGGACCATTATGTTCCATGGCTTCTTTCATTACTTTAATCGAATGCATCATATTGGCTCCTAGACTAATACTGGCGACATAACAGTTTGGATAAGACATAGCAATTCTAAATAAATCTTTTTTAGCTGTTTTTTTACCAAAATCCGCAAACTCAGCAACTGCTCCTAGTTTACTTGATTTACTAGCTTGACCACCAGTATTGGAATAAACTTCAGTATCTAGCACTAATACTTTGATATTCTCACCAGTAGATAAGACATGATCTAAACCACCAAAACCAATATCGTATGCCCAACCGTCTCCACCGATTGCTAGCACAGTTCTTGCTGGAACATAATTTAATAAACTTTTTAGTTTTTCTGGTATTTCCATATTCGATAGTTTATTTTTGATATCCATCGTTATTTTAAAATCATTCATGTTATTTATAAACGTTGTAAATAATTCTTTTAATTCACTATTTACATGATTCATTTCTTCTTCCATTATCTTTTTAATTAAATTTCGTTTACTTTGGAAAGATAGATGCATTCCTAAAGCAAATTCGGCATTGTCTTCAAATAAAGAGTTAGCCCATGGAATTGTGTATGGAGTAGTTGGAACTGATCCTCCATAAATACTTGAACAACCTGTTGCATTTGCAATCACTAGTTCATCGCCAAAAAGTCTAGTAATTAAATTGATGTACGGGGTTTCGCCACATCCGGCACAAGCACCATTAAATTCAAATCTTGGTTTACATAAAGAGGCACCAGGAACGGTAAATTTGTTTAGTACTTCCGGATTTTCATAATTGTTAAAATATTCATTCGCTTTTCTTTGATTTTCTAAATCAACTAGGCCAAATTCTAAAGCTTTTTTACCATTTTTACCAGGACATTCTTCAATACATAGACCGCACTCTGTACAATCTACTTCACTTACTAATACTTGATAAGTATATTCTTTATTTGCTAAGAAAGGAATTCCACTTTCATCTTTGGTTACAAAGGTTCTAATGACGGCATGAGGACAGACAAAACTACAACGACCACATTCGATACAATTTTCTTTGATCCATTTTGGAGCAAAACTATTCACATGTCTTTTTTCTAGTTTACTTAAACCGTCAGGGAAAGTTCCTGTTTTTAGAGATGCTACTTCACTAACAGTTAGTTCATCCCCTCTTCGACGATTAATTTTACTAAATACATCTAAATCTTCTTCTTTTTGAGGTGCATTTTGACTAGTTAATTTGATTTCTTTTAGATTTTTTATTGCTTCTTTTATAGCTAAGATATTACTATCAACAATATTTTTTCCTTTTGTTTTAAAGCTATGTTCAATACTTGTTTCTAATAATTGTTCAGCATTTGGGATTTCTAATTTATGTAAGATGATCATTTCCATAATTTTACTTATTTTTCCCCTAATGCCACACTCAGCGGCAATCTTGGAAGCATCAATTGTAAATACTTTTACATTTCTATTTTTGATTGTTTCAATATCTTCTAAACACAATAGATTGCTAATTTCTTCTTCAGTTTTATTGGTATTGATAATAATTATTCCATTTTCAGTAATATCATCAATCATATTAAACTTTTTAAAATATTCATCTTTGGTTACGGCAATTAAACTAGGATTTGTTACATAAAAGGGAGCATTTATTTTCTCTTTACTAATTCTTAAATTACTTACGGTAACGCCTCCACTTTTTTTGGAATCATAAGAGAAATATCCATTTACATGATAACCTTCCCCACCCATGATTTTTAAAATATCTTTCGAAGCACTTACACAACCATCAGAGCCATATCCATAAATTAAAAATTCTTGGGCATTTAATTTTATTTTATATTCTTCTTTTGGTAAACTAGTATAAGTTAAATCATCGGTTATGCCAATCGTAAAATTGTTTTTTGGCTCTGTTTCTAACATCGTAAAGATGCTTTTGATATCAGCTGGGGTTGTATTTTTACTAGATAAGCCAAATCTTCCACCAACAATAGTAATGTCTTTATCCTTTAAAGCATTTACAATATCTAAATAAAGAGGTTCTCCAGTTGAACCTGCTTCTTTGGTTCGATCTAAAACAGCAATATTCTTAACCGTACTTGGCAATACATCAAGTAAGTATTTGATGCTAAAAGGACGATATAAATGAACCGTTATTAAACCTACTTTCTTTCCTTTTTTTCTTTCTTCATCAATTACAAGTTTAATTGTATCTGTAACACTTCCCATTGCTACAATAATATCTTGTGCAGTTGCTTCACCATAATAAGTAAATGGTTTATAATCGGTACCCATGATGTTATTAATACTTGCCATATATTTATTTACGATATCGGGAAGAATTTCATAACTTGGATTTCTGGCTTCTTGTGTTTGAAAGAAAATATCTTCATTCATCGCCATTCCTTTTTGGATACCAGCGCCTACATTTAGAGCTCTATTTTTGAATTCGTCAATTTTATCCCAAGGAATTAATTTCTTTAACTCTTCTTCTGGTAATTCTTTAATACTACTAATTTCATGACTCGTTCTAAATCCGTCAAAAAAATGTAAGAAAGGAATGCTTCCTTCGATTGCTGATAAATGAGCAACCGCAGCTAAATTTTGGGCATCATATCCATTTGATGAAGCAAGAATAGCAAAGCCAGTTGGACGAGTAGCATAAATATCACTATGATCGCCAAAGATTGATAAGGCATTCGTGGCAATGGTTCTGGCCGCTACATGAATGACTCCGGGGAGCATTTCTCCTGCTATTTTATACATGTTAGGGGTCATTAATAATAATCCTTGAGATGCAGTAAAAGTGGATGCAAGAGAACCACTAATTAAAGCACCATGAAAAGCACCAGCAGCCCCAGCTTCACTTTGCATTTCCACTAATTTTACATGAGAACCAAATAAATTTAGTTTATCATGACTTAAAGAATCAATATTTGATGCCATGGGACTAGATGGCGTTATTGGATAAATACTAGATATTTCACTAAAAAAGTAAGCAATATCACTACATGCTTTATTTCCGTCACATATTTTCATTTTTATTATCACCTACTTTATTATAGCATGGATTAGAATGATTGTCATGAATTTTAAAATAACTATTTCACCCGAATTTTGTTCAAAAGAACATAAGAATTAACTTACGTTAATTCGCCGAACCTCACGATTCGTTTTTTTCTGCTGTATTTTAATACATCACAGACATAAATTCCGAGAGTTGCTCCCGTACTTTCTTTCTTTATTTTCATTTAATTTAATTATTGTAACATCTTAATCCTTCTTTTAATATATTCAAACTTGCATTGTAATCTCTCTCTATTTCTAAACCACATTTACTACATTTATATTCTCTTACTCTTATATCTTTCATAATACTTTCTTTATTTCCACATCCACTACAAATCTGACTACTTGCATAATAGGGATTTACTTGAATAAATATCTTATTTAACCAGTTGCACTTATATTTGAGTACTCTTATGATTTCACTAAATGTAGCATTTGTGATTTCTTTTCGTAAATGTTTGTGGTTATTTTTATGCTCTAACATTTTCTTTACTTGGAGATTCTCGGCAATAATAATATCATGGAAAGATGTTACTTTGGCTACTATTTCTTCTACTGTCTTTTTTCTTGCATTTTTTAGCTTTCGATATACTTCTTCTATTTTTTTCTTACACTTAATATAGTTTTTACTTCCCTTTATCTTTCTTGATAATTCTTGTTGGAATCTTTTTATCTTTTTTTCATATTTTTCTAAATATCTGGGATTCCCATAATATTCTTTATTACTTGTTACAACTAAGTTCTTTACTCCTATATCGATTCCTACTGCTTGATTATTTTTTCTTTCTGGTAACTTGATTTCTTCTTCTACACATACAGACACATAAAATCTAGTGCCTACTTCTCTTATCGTGGCATTTAGTATTCTTCCACTAATCTTATCTAAATTACGATATCCTCTTATTTTAATCTCTTTTATTTTTGGTAATTCAATGATTCTTCTTTTTAAATCTAGTTTTATATTTTCATAAATTGTACCTTTATAACTACTAGTAATAAAACTAGTACGGAAACTTTCTTTTACTCCTTTTTTCTTAAACTTAGGATATCCTCCATGGCCTTTTTCAAACAATCTAAAACCTACCATTAAATCTGTAATGGCATTTTGTAAGGAACAACTATCTATTTCTTTTAAAAAGGGATATTCTTTTTTTAATTTTGGTAATTCTTTCATTAAGTCAAACTTAGTTAAATAATTATTTTTCTTTTTTAAATCTAAACAATAATTATAAACAAATCTCGTACATCTAAATGTTTTACGAATAATTACTTCTTGTTCTTTTGTTGGATACAAACGAAATTGATATGCCCTGTGTATTTTCATAATCATAATCACCCCTGATAATAGTATTATACTGTAAATACATACGTTCGTCAAGAATAAGTTTTAAAAATACACGTTTTTCGTGTACTTTCCTATAAGATAAAAAAGAATCTAGAGATAAAATAAATTGCTTCATATTTTTTACAATTCGAAACTCATTATTCATTCACCAGTTTTTCAATTCCTTCTAATATTTGAAGCAACTCGCTTTCATCTTTTTCTTCCAATTTTAATTCAATATTATGAATTAAATTTTGAACAACTATTTTGTCTTTAGATTTTGCTAAATAAAAAGCATATTTATTTAAATCTTTAAAATCTTTTGTTATATTCTCGCCAATAATCTTATAATTAATTTTTTTTGCTTCCAAAATATTTATTACTTTATTAATTGCATTATTGGGAAAGCCTACTTTCTTATCTATTACTTTATAATCTAATAAATAATGCAATATGAAAGCATCATCATCAAATACTTGATAAAATAAACCCATTTTTCTAATTGTTACAAATTTCATTTTAATTTCTTTCTTAATATATAGTACTAGGAAAGTGACGTATCACTTTCCATCTATATATGTTATTCAAGGCTAAGCCTTAGGATAAGTAATGTTTTCTAACATACACAAATTATAGTCTTAACCATAAAATCCCGATTATTAGAAAGCTCTAGGACGGACCCCGTTCGAGTTGTTCGCATTGTTGTTGTTGTTCACATAACCAGTATTGTTCACATTGAAGACGTTGTTCGAATTCGACGAGTTCGTTTTTTTACTAATACTTACCCTACAATTTTATTTAATATTTTTCTAATTGTTTCTAAATAAAAATATTTATTATACTGATTATTTTCATCAGCATATTTACTTATAATATCTAAATTATCTAATATTAGATAATTAATATGTTTTTCTTGTAGTTGATGCTCTATATTCACATTTGTCTTTAAATGTTTTAGTATGAGAGCATCAATACCATAAGAAACATATTTTCCTTTTCTTATAATTACCACAAGGTATTCTTGATGTTTTTTCTTAGCAATGTAATATCTATTATATATTCCCACATTTACCACTTCCTACCTGTGGATAAGTGGCGCCGGCTCGGGAAGACTTCCCTCTTCCTGCGAGCCTTATCACACCTCCAAAGTGTATGGACTATTACTAGTTCCATCACCTCCTGAGATTTTCACATTCGATGTTAGATATACCGAAGGACGGACCCCGTACGAGTAGCTCGCACCGTTGCTGTCCACATAACCAGCACCGTTCACATTGAAGACGATGCTCGAAAACGACGAGCCCGGCGTAAGTGTCCATTGAGTGCTATCATAGAGCCAGTCATTGTTCTTGCAATCGCTAAAACTTGATGAATCCCAATTGTACAACTCTTTTGCTAAACATGCATCTCTATTTGTGGTTGAACCTCCACTTGTGGCATATCCATAATCACTTGGATACATTAAGGCTACTTTTCCATTCCATGTTGTTGGTCTTCCACTATATACGGTTGTGCCTCTTTCTCTTTCATAAAACATACTTGGTGTTACATCACGATTAGTGCTACTTCCACCTAATTTCCATGTTACAGTTGCAATCATATTTCTTGTTGTATCACTTGTTATTCCAGTACTAGTATAGTTTCCACTTCCGTTTAGATAATCACCATTTAATGTTGTTTGTAAACTGGCTGTTGACCAGTTATTAGTATTGGCACTATTCCAAGCAATATTACCTATTGAATCGTTTCTTATTATTTTAATTAATTTTTGCCCACTCGCTCCATGAGTATCTTCGCTAAATACTCCAATAATCCTCCACAATTCATCATTAAATAAAACATAATTATTTGGGTCTGCTCCTATATATCTTAAGTTATCATAATTATCATAAGCTAGTATATCTTGATTATCTTGGTATAAACTTTCTATTGTATCAGTTGCATTTTTTGATTCTTCAAAATACAGGGTACATTTAGTGCCCTTGGTTGTATAAGGAGCAATCGTAAATGTTTTGGTATCACTATCATAGTTTAATGTTAAATTTTGAATTGTGCTACCGTCTTTATAAGTACAGGTACTTTGAGTAGTATCTAGTGTATAATTTTTAGAACTATCTAATTCGTCAGCTGCTACTCCATCAATGTATAGTGCTACAATATTTAGATCTGCTAAACTATAATTAATTGTACCATTGACTAAAGGTATTGATTGTGTCACTCGGTATTTTGCTCTGGTAAAATTAAGTACTACGGCACTAATAATTAGTACTGCTACTACTCCTATCATAATATTTCTTTTTAAATGGCTTTGTTTTAAAGTTTCGAACTCCATTCTTCTTCTCTTCCTTCCTTTTTGGCATCATATCACATTTTAATAGATAATACATGGTATTCGACAAACGTTGTCAAAACTTTTCAATTTCTTTCTACTATGTTTTTCTATGATATATTTTTACTATACATTATTATTGAGTGATTGTCAATTATTTTGTAATTTTATTTTTATATTTTGTTATATTTATTTACTTTTTATTCCTTATCACTATGTGTAGTTCTCTGTTTTAATATTTTGTGTAAAAATGATTACATAAGAAAGAGAGTTTTAAGATGATGAGACTAAAAAAGGTAAGAATATATGCTGATTTAAAGCAAAGAGAAGTTGCGGAAATTCTAGGAGTATCTAGGAACAGTTATAACATGTGGGAAAGAGAAAATGATTTAATTCCATTAAGACAATTAGATAAGTTTTGTAATATCTTTCATGTATCACTAGATTATGTTTTAGGTTTTACTGAAGTTTGGGAATATGAAAATAGTAAAAGAATTGATTCTAAATTACTTGCTAAAAGAATTAAAAGAATTAGACGCGAAAATGATTTGACTCAAGATGAGCTTGCGAAAATTCTTAATATTACTCGTTTTTCTATTAGTAAATATGAAAATGGCATTAATCTTGCTCTTACGAGTTATATTATTGGTTTTTGTAAATATTTTCAGATTAGCGCTGATTTTGTTACTGGTAAAATCGATGAAGAGATAAAACTAGATTTGGTTAAAAATTAATCTAGTTTTTTATTTCCATTATTTACCGCTTGATATAATACAATTGTTTGTTTATAATTAAGTTATGGTGATGCATATGGATACGGTTTATTTACACAGACATTTTTTGTGTATTGATTTAAAAAGTTTTTTTGCTAGTTGTGAATGTTTAGATAGAGGATTAGATCCTTTTCGTTATCCTTTAGTGGTTGCGAATCCTACTCAAGGTAATGGTGCCATCACTCTAGCTGTTAGTCCTTATCTAAAAACGAAAGGTGTTCCCTCTCGAGGACGACTTTATCAAATACCAAAACACATTCAATATATCATTGCAAAACCACGAATGAGCCTATATTTAGCGAAATCTAGAGAGGTTGTTGAAGTTTATTTAAAATATGTTGCAAAAGAAGATTTACATATTTATTCGATTGATGAATGTTTTTTGGATGTTACGGACTATCTTAAAATGTATGGAAAAAGTGATTATGAGCTTGCCTTAGATATTTTAAAAGATGTAAAAAAATCTACTGGCTTATGCGCTACTTGTGGGATTGGACCTAATATGTTACTCGCTAAAGTTAGTATGGATATTGAAGCAAAACATAATCAAGATTTTATTGCTAAATGGGATTATGATGATATTCCAACTAAATTATGGTGCATTTCTCCCCTATCTAGAGTTTGGGGAATTGGCCCGAGGATGGAAGCAAATCTCAATAAACTAGGTATTTATTCGATGTATGATTTAGCTCATTTTGATCGTCATGAATTAAAGCAAAAATTCGGAGTAATTGGCGAAGAGCTTTGGAATCATGCAAACGGGATTGATTTAAGTCGGATTGGAGATATGGGAAAAGTAGAAGATAAATCTTATTCTCATAGTCAAGTACTATTTAAAGATTATCATGGTGATAATATTAAAATTATTATTCGAGAAATGGTTGAAGTAATTGCTATTCGTCTTTATAAAAACCATAAAACCACTTCTGTTATTGGACTTGGAATTGGATATTCTAAAAGTGTTGGTGGTGGGTTCTTTCATCAAATTAAACTTAGCGAACCAACTGATAAAGATCCAGATATTTTAGCTAATTGTCTTATGATTTTTGATAAATTTTATGAATCCTTGCCCATTCGAAAAGTAACCATTTCTTGTGGTGGACTTCAAGATAAAATTGGGGTTCAATTAAATATTTTTGATGAATTTGAAGAAATCAAAGAACAAGAACAAATAAATCAAGCTATATTAGAAATTAAAGATAAGTATGGAAAAAATGCTCTTTTAAAAGCATCTAGTTTACTTCCAGATTCAACCATTTATGAAAGAAATAAAAAGATTGGAGGACACAGTGCATGATTGATCGTGGTTTTGTCAAATGGCGGCCTTTCGAATCTCTTATTCCTTCGAAGGAAGTTTTTCGAGAAATTGATGAACAGCAAGTTTTCCAAAAACCAACTTTATTTCCTGAAGAAATTAGTTTTTTAAGCGAAGAAATTATGGATGCTTATTATAGTAAAGATTCTATTGTTCTTACTTTTTATGAAGCAGGAAAAATAAGAGAAATTCAAAGTACAATCAAAAAAATACATCCAAATTCAAAAACTATTGAACTTGGATGTGGAAAAATACTTTCTTTTCGGCAAATTCTTCACATTACTTCTTCTTCGTAAACATAGTAATATAACCAATTATGATAAATAATGGTTGAAGTTGCATGCCATGAATAGATTGGATCCTTCTTTGGATCATTCTCTTTATAATAATTACATGGCGGATCTATTTTTAATCCTTTATTTATATCTCGTTTGTATTCTTTATCTAGCGTGTATAAATCATATTCAGCATGTCCTGTTAAAAAGACTTTACTGCCATCAATACTTTCAATAATATAAGGTCCAGATTCATTGGATTTGCTTGTTAATATAAGATCCTTACGATCCATAATTTCACTTTCAATCACACTACAATATCTTGATTGGGGTACTAAAAAATAATCATTTAAACCTTTTACTAAATTCGTTTCTTTTACAATATAATGTTCATATATCCCTGATAACTTTTCTGGTAAATTATAACGATTGATACCATAAAAATATTGTAAACCGAATTGAGAGGCCCAGCATAAAAAAAGAGTTGATCTTACATGTTGTTTCGTGTATTTAAAAAATTCTTTTAATTCTTCGATATAATCAATATCATGATAATTAATATGTTCAAGAGGAGCACCGGTGATAATGATACCGTCATAGTCCTCTTTTTTTATTTCGCTAAAAGAACGATAATATTTTTTATAATACTCTTTTTTTTCTTTCTCTACTATTTTGGTATCTAAATATAAAAAGTCTAGTTCTACTTGCAACAATTTGGTATCAAGAGCAACCATTAATTGTCTTTCAGTATCTTCTAGGGTTGGCATTAAATTCAAGATTCCTACTTTCACATGAGGCTTTTTTTCATTTAACTTTTCAATGAATTCTACTTCGTTTTTTAAATGATTCATTACTTCTAATTTTTTCTTTAAAAGAATTGCCATGATTATCCTTCTTTCTTCTTTTGTTTTTCTATTATACCAAAAATTTTTTTATTCTACCCTATCTTATTCCTTACTTTACATGATCATGACTCATGATTTTAATCACTAAATCATAATTATCATCGCGAGCCATTTTATTTTTTTTAATCATTCCACATTTATCACAGCGATAAACAATTTTTAAGGTATCCTTTTTTCCTTTTTCTATTTCCATTGGTCGCAACACACCATGACAATTACATAATCTATCACCTGGATAATCATCTACATGTAAACTACATAAACAGTTGGGGCAATGATCACGAGCTGTATAAGATAATGGTTCTACCTTTTTATTACATACTACACAAGTAAAAGCTTCATCAATCATTTTAAATTTCTTTGTTTCCATATTTTCTCTTTTCCTTTTTTAAATATTTTACCGCTTCTAACATTTCTCTTCTCACTATTTGATTAATTTTTAAACTACCGGGATGATTTTTTAAATATTTTTTAAAATCTTTCAATTTCACATAAGTGAGTTTAAAATCACCATTTCTTTCTTGATCATCTAAATGAATATTATCTAAATTATATGGTTCATCCGTAAAAATATAAAAATAATAGATTTCAATACTACGATTATTCCCTTGTACAGGATAATCTTTTAAAAAATATTTAATCGCAAAAAAGGGATCATAATCCTTGTTTAAGACAATTCCCGTTTCTTCTAATACTTCTCTTTTTAAAGCATCTTTTAAGTTTTCGCCCTCTTCTAAGTGACCTCCTGGAAACTGGATGGTACTAAATGCTTCAGCGAGTAAAATTTCTTTTTTACCGTTAATCATCAGAGCTTTTACCCGAATCACACGATCGGTTATTTCTGCTTCTTTTATATGATCATAATTGATTATTCTTGTTTTCATAATTACCACTACTAATAGTTTATCTTAAATAGGAGCATAAAACTAGCTAATATTCTCAAACTTTACACTCTATTTATATTATTCTTTTCAAAATCATACCATCTTTTATTACTTTAGATTCTTCTCCATTTAAAATATGAGGAAAAGTAATCACTTCTTCTGTTTCTAAATCCGTTATTTTTACATGAGAAGATAAAATGGGATAAGTATTAAATCTTTGACGATTGATAGAGTAACATTTTATTAGGTAAGCTAAAGCAATTGTTCCTTCCTCGTTCATAATATTAGCTAAACTATCTTCGTAATCTTTTAATTTTTCATATTCCCAAAAATTACCAAAAGATTTATCAAAATAATCAGGAATGTTAGATAAAAATAAATAGTCATATTTGGAAGAAACAGCGTTTTCTAATTGAAGGCAATTACAACTTTGAAAAGTGATATTAGCTAGAGCTAACTTTTGGCGTAATTGTTCATAATTCTCTTCACTTTTTAAATAAGTATTTTTGGCTATTCCCATATATTCTTTTCCAATATTGATTAGAATCATATGAAACAAATTTAATTTAACTAATGTTCTTTTTTGAATAACATAATTATAGCTTATTATTTCTTTCCAAAACATTCGATTTTTTTGATCCATAAAAGGAAATAAAGATTCAATTAAAG
>OLSM01002149.1_pt1 | contig 13192 bp, 13 predicted proteins | sample 1672721 | NCBI WGS metagenome assembly OLSM01 (sample SAMEA3136717, study PRJEB25190) | human gut metagenome | reverse complement strand
GGGAACCTTTGTTCGGCGGTGACGGCTAATGCTGAAACCCAAGTACCTCGAACAGCTTCCTGAGGCCATGATTGGACTGTACAGCCAAGTGGAACGGGATATCCTGGCGGATATGGCGAGGCGGATTTCTACCTATGATTACTGGATTCCGGCGGCGGACTGGCAGTATCAAAAGCTGATTGAGATGGGCAATTTTCACAGCTATGCGCTGAAAGCCCTATCGGCGCGGACGGGGAAGACTACAGCGGAATTGGAACGCCTGATGAAAGAGGCCGGGGCGGAAACGCTGGCGTTTGATACGGCGATCTATCAGGCCCACGGGTTGGACCCGCCCCCCTTGGCGGAGAGCAAGGCCCTGCAAGGGATTCTGTGGGCGGGGCTGAAAAAGACCAAGGGGGCGTTTGAAAACCTCACCGGGACAACGGCCAATACGGCGGCCAAGCAGTTTGAAAACGCCTTGGATCGGGCTTGGCTCCAGATCCATAGCGGAGCCTTTGATTACAGCGCCGCCATTCGGACCGCTGTCAAGGATCTGTGCCGCCAAGGGGTGGGGGCGATCACTTATCCCACCGGCCATGTGGACAGCATGGAGGCGGCGGTCCGCCGGGCTGTGGTAACCGGGGTGAACCAGACGGCGTTACAGCTCCAGGAGGCCTTGGCTGATGAGATGGGCTGTGATCTGGTGGAGACGACAGCCCACGCCGGGGCCCGTCCTAACCACGCCGTTTGGCAGGGGCGGGTGTTCAGCCGGTCGGGACGGTCCAAGAAGTATCCTGACTTTGTTTCCGCTACCGGCTACGGTTCCGGGGATGGGTTGGGCGGATGGAACTGCCGGCACAGCTTTTTCCCTTACTTGGAAGGCAGCCCAAGGGCCTACACGCCCGCCATGCTGAAGCAGTTTGATGCCAAGAATTATGAGTACAACGGCCAGAAGATGACCGAGTACGAGGCCAGCCAGACCCAGCGGTACCACGAGCGACAGATCCGCCGGTGGAAACGGGAAAACCTGGCTATGCAGGCCGCCGGGCTGGATACCGGGGAGAGCGCGGCAAAGATTAAGCAGTGGCAGGACACCCAGAAGGATTTCCTAGCACAGACGAGGCTGAAACGGCAGGGAGACCGGGAGCAGATCGGCGGTTGGGGTAAAAGCCAAGCGGCGTCTACAGCGGCTGCCTACAGAAAGAAAACAGGAACCCAATTGAAAACCGCCGCCGGAAAGAGTATACTATCAGTATCTCATACGACCGCGACTGCCTCACCAAACAGCGTGACCCAAAGAAGTGGAGCTAAAGGCGGCATAGACCGTAATTATTATGGCCTGGACGGAAGGCAGACGCTCCAGATTAGTAACCATGGCCATGGGCACAAGAAAGAGGAAGCCCTCGGTCTACATGGCGAGCATGCCCACGATTACATATGGGATGAAAACGGCCATATGACCAGAGGCCAGGCCAGAGAATTGACGGAGCGAGAACGGAGGGATAACAGTGACTTCCTCTAAAGCAACAGAAATCAGAAAGAGGCTGCTTGAATTTTGCGGCATTATGGCTTTTCGTTACCACGGCATGGATTGCGATATTGACCCCTTTAACCCATCTTTTTTCCATGTCGCATGCAACGGTACCGAAACAGATGTAAACAGCATTGATGAAGTAATGAGCGGCCAGTTATTTGACGGGGCTTGTCTAAATGATATCGCGGAAGAGATAGATATCCTGGAATGGTAATGCAATAAAAAGCCGCCAAGCTGGAAAGCAAGGCGGTTATCTAATATCAAAACCCAGATAAATCAGCATCGTATTGCAAGATACGGTGCTTTTTTGTACCCAATATACAGAAAGGAAAAGACGAATGGAATTTCTAAAAGAGTTATTCGGGGATCAGGCGCTGAGCTATGACCAGCTTTCCGAGGCTGTCAAAGGGAAAGGTTTTCAAGTTGTAGACGCGGCAAACGGCGCTTACATTCCCAAGACCCAGGTGGATACCTTGACAGGCCAATTGTCCGACGCCAACAAGAAACTGGAGGGCTATGATCCCGATTGGAAAAACCAGGCGGAGACGGCCCGCAAGAAACTGGAAGCCCAACAGTTTGACTTTGCGCTGGAAAAAGCGGTAGCGATGGCAAAACCCAGAAATGCCAAGGCCGTGATGGCCCTGTTGGACCGGGAAAAACTGAATTATGCCGGCGGGGAGGTCATTGGGCTGGAGAAACAGTTGGAGGGCCTAAAAAAGGGCGAGGATACCGCGTTTCTGTTTGAAGAGGCCAAACCGCTCAAGACCGGCCTGTCTCACCAGAACGCCCATGAGGTGGGCGGTAACGACAAGAAAGAAGCTGCCAACGAGGCCCTGCGGTCCATCTTCGGCGGCGGTGAATAAGAAAGGAGACAAGATATGGCAACTATGATTTCCCGCCAAGAGGCGGAGGCTCTGATCCAAGAGCAGCTCATTAGCACAATTCAGCAGGAGGGGCCCAAAAATTCAGTATTCATGGGTCTGGCCCGGAAATTACCCAACATGACAAGCAAACAGACCCGGATTCCTGTCCTGGACATGCTGCCCATGGCCTACTGGGTCAATGGCGACACAGGCTTTAAGCAGACCAGCGAACAGGCCTGGGATAATGTGTATCTGATCGCCGAGGAACTGGCGGTGATCGTGCCGATTCCAGAAGCTGTGGTGGCGGATTCCTCATTTGACATCCTGGGCGAAGTACAGCCCCGGGTGGTGGAGGCGATTGGCCAGCGGGTAGATAGCGCCATTCTTTTCGGGGAGAACCGCCCCGCCGCTTGGCCCGCGGATATTATTACAAGGGCCCGTCAGGCGGGCAACAACGTTTCCCCCGGTTCCTCCCCCAATTACTACGATCTGATTATGGGAGAAAACGGCGTCATTGCGAAAGTGGAGGACGCGGGCCGCATGGTCACAGGGGCGCTGGCTTCCATGGGCATGCGAGCCAAGCTGCGTGGCCTGAAGGGGACGGATGGCCACCCCATCTTTAAGAGCGACATGCAGGGCTCCACCCAGTACGCGCTGGACGGCTCCCCGATGTATTTTCCACAAAACGGGGCCTTTGACACCGCTGTGGCCCAGCTCATCGTGGGCGACTTTTCCCAGGCGGTTTATTCCATCCGCCAGGATATCACCGTGAAGATTTTGGATCAGGGCGTGATTCAGGACCCCAACACGAAAAACATTGTGTACAACCTGGCCCAACAGGATATGATCGCCCTGCGTGTGGTGTTCCGAATGGGCTGGGCCATGCCCAACCCCGCCACCCGCATGGACGGGGATCGCACCGCCTGCCCCTTTGCGTATTTGGAACCCGCCACAGCGGCCGCGACCCAGAAAGTGACCTTCACGGTGGAGGATAACGCGGACACGCCTGCGGCCGTGTTAGGGGCCGTGGTGGATCTTAACGGCGCCCGGCTCAAGACCAACAGCGCCGGCGCGGCGGTATTTAATCTGAAAGCCGGCGACTATCAGGCCAAGATCTCCAAGAAAGGGTATAAGACTGTTTCCGAGACCTTGACGGTGGACTCCGAAGCAGTGGAGAAGAGCGTTACCATGATCCCCACTGAGTAAGGAGGCGGCAATGGTCTACGCGGACTACGGCTACTATCAAAACACTTACCATGGAAGCCTGCCGGAGGGGGAGTTTGACCGCCTCGCCCGGCGGGCTTCCGCCTACTTGGACGCCCTGACCTTGGGGCATATCAAAGGCGCATGGGGGGAGGACGCCCGGGTGAAAAACGCCTGCTGTTCGGTGGCGGAGGAACTGTCCTTTCAAGAGGCCGGAGGAGAGGTGGCCACCGCCAACAACGACGGCTATAGTGAAAGCTACGCCGTCAGCGGGAAGAGCTGGGACGCCCGGTTGTATGACGCGGCTGTGGTGTACCTGGCTCTCACCGGGCTGCTGTATCGGGGGTGTTGAGATGTTCCTGTGTAACGAACCGGTCACACTGATCCGCCATCTCCGGGAGGCGGATGGAGACCGGTACCTCTGCGTTCCAGTGAATGGGGCCAGCTGGTACGCCAAGACGGAGGTGGTGAAGACCGAAAAGGGGCTGACCACCGGGAACGTGTTGAAATGCCGCATCCCAGAGGAGAATATGCCAAAAGGGCGGGCCCCTGCGAAGGGGGACTATTTGGTCCACGGCATGGTGGAGCGGGTGGAGAGACTTCCCGATTTGAAACAGTACGAGCATTTTGTGGTGACAGCGGTAGGGGACAACCGGCGGGGCCGGTTCCGCCACTGGCTGCTCACCGGGTCCTGAGGATAGGTTGCCATGAAAATCATTTCCCATATTGAAACAGCAGCCATTTTAAACAGCCGGGGGCTGGGCGGGTCCACAAGGGCGCGGGTCCATCTGGCCAATACCGTGGCCCGGCTCAGCGACCCCTACGTGCCCATGCAGCAGGGGGTCCTGAAGAACAACCGGCAAATCATGGAGGACGGCAAGGGGATCCGGTACAACCAACCCTACGCCCACTATCAGTACTACGGGCAGGTGATGGCGGGCCGGGCCCCGAAGCATTACACCGGGAAAGCCATACACTACCACGGCGGCCCGATGCGGGGAGCAAACTGGGACAAACGGATGATGGCGGACCGGGGCAATGAGGTCGTGGACGATCTGGCCCGGTTCCTGGGAGGGAAACGAAAATGACCAATATCGAAGCGGTGCGGGCTTGGCTGCGGGGCTACCCGCCTCTGTCTGAGGGCCGCTTGGGCGTAGACTTCCTGCCCACCGACGCCCAAACCTACTCGGTGGAAGTGACGCCCTGCAAAGAAGTGCTGAAACGGTACCGGGACGGCGGGGCCCTCAAACAGTTTGACTTTGTCCTCGCCTCCCGGGAGTTCTACCAGGATAACATCAAGCAGAACACCGATAATTTGACCTTTTACGAGGACTTCGCCCAGTGGGTGGAGGAGCAGAACCGCCGCCAGGGCAGAAACCTGCCCCAACTTGCAGACGGGCGAGACCCCCAGCGGGTGGAGGTTACCAGCACGGGCTACCCCTTCCTGGTGGACGAGCAGGGGACCGCCCGGTATCAAATACAAATGAAACTGACCTATTATCAGAAAGGAGACCGATGAGATGAAGCTATCGGATTTGATGAAGAACCACACCCCGGACCCCGCCTACGAGGGCTGGGTCACAAACGATGATTACGTCCTGGCGGTGGATATCTCCGGGGCGGACGGCGCAAAAGACGGAGAGTATGTGATTGTGGAGCAGGGCATCACCGGGCTGGACGCCCAGATGAACCCCATCACCCAGGATAAGACCTACATCCGCGCCGGCCAGTCCACCACCAAGACCGGCACCCAGCGGTCCTTCAAAGTGGCGGGCGACCGCTACGCGGGGGACGAATTCCAGGACTACGCCTTGAGCCATGCCATAAAGTTTGGCGTGGGCAATAAGGTGCGGGTTCCTTACATTTACTTCTGCCTGCTCACCGGCAAGGGGGAGAAGGGGGCGGTCTCCATCATTGTCAACTCGGACAGCGCGGGCAATGCGGGGGAGGCCTCTTCCATTGATATCGAGCTCAAGAAGCTGGGGGCCATTCCCGCTGAGTACACCTATGCCGCGCCCGAAGCGGCGTCCTGATTGAGGAGGAGACGATGAAATTCCACGACAAGAAAATCGAGTTTGATGTTTATGAGGAAATCACAGCGCGGAAATTTGAGGCGGCGGTTAAGGAAATTACCGGGATGGAGGACGGAGACCCGGGAGAAAGATTACCGGACAGAATCCGGCGGCAATGTACGGCGATATTCCGGTTCTTCGATCAATTGTTTGGTGATGGTTTCCACAAGGAGCTGTTCGGCGAGACCGTTAGCTTAACGGTTTGCGTTGATACGTATATGGATTTCATGGAGGAGGTAAACAAGCAGCGGCTTTCCATGGAATCCAAAGCGGCGGAGATGCTTTCGGCGGCGGAAACAGAGTCTCGAAAACGTCCGCCCCAGCGGACGACCGCCAACCATAAGCAATGATCCCCTTTGCCAGCCTGCCGGAAACGGTCCGGGTGGCGGGGGAAGCGGTGCCGATTCGGACGGATTTCCGGGTTTGGGTTCAGTTTGAACAGGGGTTGCTCCACGGCGCGGACGACTGGTGGCTTCTCCGACTGGTCTACCCTGGTTCTTTCCCGCCGGACGCCCAGGGCCTGGTGGACGCCGCCATTTGGTTCTACCGATGTGGGGATCAGAATGAACAGGAAGAGGCGGATTCCGATCCGGAACCCGTAAGGCAGGGCCGCTTTTACGACTTTGCCCAAGACGCCGATACCATATTCAGCTCCTTCTGGCAGGCGTATGGCGTTGATTTGAGCGCGGGGCCGCTCCACTGGTGGAATTTTTCCCGGCTCCTGCGGGGGCTCCCAGAGGACAGCCCCTTTATGCGGGTGATCCATTATCGGACCGCCGATCTCTCCGAGCTGCCCAAAAGCCAGAAAAAGCACTATGCGAAAATGCGGAAGCTGTACGCCCTACGGGACCCGGACGGCGGACGGCATGAGACGCTGGAGGAGCGAAACAACCGTATGCGGTCCTATGTGGACCGGCGGTTCCGGGAGATGCAGCGGCATGAAAAAAATTAGATGCCCGTATTGCGGCTATGAAATGCCCTTGTCATACACCGATAAGGCGGTATGCAGGGGCGTTTTTATCCGCTGCAAAGGACGGGGCTGCAAACAATTATTTGAAATTCGCATTGACAAAACCAAGTAGAGCCTGAGATGCCGATGGTTTGTCTTCCAAGGAGGGGAGACCATTGGCAGACGGTTCTGTCGTCATCCTGATTGAAGGGGATGACAGTCAATTTCAATCGACCATAGGCAAGCTGGGTGGCGTAGCCAAAACCGGCATGAAAGCGGTGGGCGCGGCCATTGGAGCCGTGTCCGCCAGCTTGGGCGCGCTGGCGGGGTATGCGGTAAAAGTCGGCGGCGACTTTGAGGCGGCCATGTCCAACGTGGCGGCGATCAGCGGCGCTACGGGCGAGGAGATTCAGGCCCTCACGGACAAAGCAAAAGAGATGGGGGCCAAGACCAAGTTTTCCGCCACGGAGTCCGCCGACGCCCTCTCCTATATGGCGATGGCCGGTTGGAAAACCGAGGACATGCTGGGCGGCTTGGAAGGGATTATGAACCTAGCGGCGGCCTCCGGGGAGGACCTGGCGTCCACGTCGGATATCGTCACCGACGCCCTCACCGCGTTTGGCATGAGGGCCGATGAATCGGGGCGGTTTGCCGATGTACTGGCGGCGGCTTCCTCCAATTCCAACACCAATGTGGGTCTCATGGGAGAGACCTTCAAATACGTGGCCCCGGTGGCGGGGGCCTTGGGCTATGCGGTGGAGGATACGGCGGTGGCCATCGGGCTCATGGCAAACGCCGGGATCAAGGGAAGCCAGGCGGGCACCGCCCTGCGGGCCATGCTGACCAACTTGGCCAAACCCTCGGAGCAAGTGGCGGGGTATATGGCAAAGCTGGGCCTCTCCCTCACCGACGCCTCCGGGAACGTGAAACCCATGAGCGATCTCTTGCAGGATCTGCGAGAGAAATTCGCCGGACTCACGGAGGCCCAGAAAGCGGAATACGCCGCCGGGATTGCCGGGCAGGAGGGCATGTCGGGGCTGCTGGCGATTGTGAACGCCTCCGACGGGGATTTCCAAAAACTCACCTCCGCCATTCGGAACTCCAACGGCGCGGCCGAAGAGATGGCCGCTATCATGAACGACAACCTGCAAGGGGCCGTCACCATCGCCAAAAGCGGCATTGAGGGTCTGGGGATTTCCATTTATGAGAGCTTGGAAGGGCCGCTGAAAACGGGCGTGCAGTCCGCAACCGGAGCCATTCAACAACTGCAACACTCCCTGAACTCCGGCCAAATGAAATCCGCCATGCGGACATTGGCCCAAGGATTGGGGGATGCGGTGAGTGGGCTGGCTAAGTTTGCGACGAACGCCGTGCCCAAGGCCATTTCCGCCGTGGCTACGCTGATAAAAAACGTGGACAAGATCGCCGTGGCGGTCCAGACAGCGGTGGCGGCTTTTGCGGCGTTTAAAATTGGCTCCTGGGCAAACACAGTTATGACCTCCTTCCAAGCGGCCTCGAAAGTCATTCAAACGCACGCGGCAGCCAACAGATTAACCCTCTTGGCCATGAATGGGTCGCTCAAGGCGCAAGAGATGATCGTTGGCGTTCTGACGGGGAAAATTTCCCTGCTGACCGCAGCGCAAGGGGCCTTGCACGCGGTGATGGCCGCAAACCCTTTTGTGTTGGCGGCGGTTGGCGTTGGCGTGGCGGTGGCGGCCATTGGCGCGTATCAGCTGGCAACCAGTGACGCCGCATCGGAAAGCGAAAAGCTGTACGCCCGCATTCGAGATGTAAAAGACGCCTTAAAAGAACAAGCCGAGGCGCAGGAGTCACTGGCAAATGCAAGGGCGGATAATGTCAGCGGCGTGTTGGCCGAAGTAGGGGCGGCGGAATCATACGTTGCCGAGCTGGAACGAATTACCGACGGAAACGGCAAGGTCAACGCAGGGTATGAAAGGCGCGCGGCCTATTTGGCGGAACAGGCCAACAGCTTAATCCCGGGCGCAATTCAAATAAACCAAGATGAAGCCGGTTCCTACTACAATATTGTGGACGCCATTGACGAGAAACTCATTGCTCTGGAAAAAGAGATGGCCATGGAGGCCATGAAGGAAGAGTACCAGGCGGCGATCACCGGCGAGGCGGAGGCCCAGCAGATCCTGACCGACGCGTTAACAGTGCAGGGGGCAAAATATCAAGAGCTTAAAGAGGCAAAAGAGAAGCAACTCCAAGCGAGGAATTCAAATAGCGCCGATCACTGGGCCACCGAGGTTAATCAACTCACCCGGGAGTACGAAGAGCAAACAGCAGCTGTTGACCAAGCGAGAGCTGCCATCGCGTCTCAACAGCAGACAATCGATAACTTTAATGCTTTGACCATCGCTGAAAGCATGGAGGAAGTAGACGCCATTCTGGCGCGGGTGTCCGCCGATATTGTGGCCAATACGGGGGCGAATCAAGCCGAGTTATCCCAGGCTGTAGCCGATATGCAGATCAACTACAACCGGATGGCCATGGAAACCAGCGCGGCTTGGGACATCATGTCGGACGGGCAACGGGAATCTGCGACGAAAACGCTGGAAAACCTGAAAGCCATCCTGGATCAGCAAGTAACGGAAGCCATCAACGGGGGAGTTGCCATTTCAGACGGCATGGTCGACGGCGTAGCCACCGGGGCGTATCAATTCCCGCAGGAAATTCAGGCCATGATTGACACTGGCATGGCAGAATTGGCGTCGGCCGGCGTTTCCTTCCAAGGGAGCGGCAAAGAGACCATTGAAAGCTTTGTACAGGGCATTACCGGCGCGGCGGACGCCGCCGGGGCCAGCGTGGAAAAGGTAACAGAGATATGCAACGCCGCATTGGAGGGGGATACCTCCCAATACGGCGCTGCCTATATGCAGGGGTTTCTGCAAAAGATTGTTGACACGGACCCGACCTCGGAAGTGGGCCAAATGGCGCAGAAGTCCCTGGATGCGCTGGCAGCGGCTCTGGATGCCAATTCTCCGTCCAAGAAGACAGCGGAGCGAGGCAGGGATTACACCACGGGATTCGCCCAAGGGATTGGGCAGGCGTCAGACGTTGTCATGACAGCGGTGGATCAGCTGGCCAGCCAGACCCTTGACCGGCTGAACGTTACCCTACCTCAATTTGGCAAAGGCGGCGCTGATTTAACCACCAAACTGGCCGAGGGGGCCGAAGGGGCAAAGCCGCAGGCGGAGTCCATCATCAAGGGGATCGGGCAGGCGCTGGAACGCGTACTGGATTCCTTCCGGTCAAACTTTACCACGGTTGGCGGGCAACTGGTCAGCGGTTTGATCCAAGGCATTCAAAACATGGGGGCCAACGCCTCCTCGGCGCTGAGCGGCTTGGTGTCTCAAGCCATTGGCGCGGCAAAGAAAGCGGCGGGGATCGCCTCACCCTCCCGTGTGATGCGGGATGCGGTGGGCGTGATGTTGGCCAAAGGTCTGGCCGCGGGCATCCTTCAAGGCAAGCAACAAGTGTTGGACGCCCAGGAGGAAGTATGCAACAGTCTGCTGTTTGAGGCCAAGGCGGGGACGGAAGCCCTGAACAAAGAGATTTTCCGGATTCAGGAGGCGGCGCAACAGCGGCAGGCGGCCAAAGAGCTTTCCGACCATGAAAGGTCCATCCGTGAGAAATACAAGACCCTGGAAAAACGAGAGCGGGAGCACCAGGAGAAGCTGGCCAAGGCCAAACAGAGCGAACGGGCCAAGTTGGAAGCGGACTACCTGGAGGATCGGGAAAAGCTCCTGGCGGAGATCGCCAAGTTGGACGCCGATTGGGAAGAGAAGCAGTTAAAGGCTCAGGAGCAGGCCCAGCAGGAGGCCCTGAAAGCCTCCATTACCTCCCTGGAGAAGCTCCAAAGCGAATACGAAAAGGCCAGGGACGGCATTCAAAAAGACGCGGAAACCATGGCGGGAAAGCTGGCGGGCTATGGGGATCTCTTCACCATCGACAGCAAGACCGGGAAGCTTGCCCTGGAAAACCTGAACCAAAACCTGGAGGCCATCCAGCGGTACCAGGAGGCGCTAGAAAACCTCAAGGCAAGAGGGGCATCGGCGGATTTCCTATCGGAAATCACCAGCCTGGGCGTGGAGGAAGGGCTGAAATTCGCGGAGACCCTGGACGGTCTGGGAGAACAGCAGCTCCAGGAGTACATGGGGACCTGGGAACAGATCCAGCAGGAATCCCGCCAGGTGGCGGATGCTTTCTACGCGGACCAGCTTTCCGCCCTAGATGAAAGCTTTGCGGGTAAATTGGGCGAGCAGCTTTCTTCCGTGCCGGAAACCATGAGCGGCGTGGGCCAAGACGCCGTTCAGGGCATGATTGACGGCATGCAATCCCAGTCGGGGCCCTTGATGCAAGCGGCGGAGGCCATCATCCAGAAAGCGATCCACGCCATGAAAGCCGCCGCCGACGTACACAGCCCCTCGAAGAAGACCCGGGATTTGGTGGGCAAACCCATGGGAGAGGGAATCGGCGTTGGGTTCCAAAAGGCCCTGCCCCTTGCCATGAAACAGGCCAGGGCGGCGGTGGAGCTGGAGACCTCCCGGCTGTCCGCCGCCGCAGCCACCCGCGCCAATGCGGGGGCCGCCCAAAGCGCCGCCCCCGAGGTGCGAATTTACAGCCAGCGGGAGCGCATAGAGAACACGCCAAACGTGGTCTTTTCCGGTGAACTTGCGGCCTTGGGCCGACTTCTCCACCCCTATATTGAGATGGAGCGGAAGCGGAAAGGAAGCAACTTTGTCAAAGGAGGAACCATATGACGGAGCCCTTATTACTGGTGGATGGGGTGGCGTATCGCACCGGCATCACAGAAATTCGCCGGGAGGCGGAGATCCGGGAGGGGAGAAACGCCGGGGAGGCCCTTTCCGGGGGATTGATTCGGGATATTACCGGGACGTACTACCACTACACCATGCGGATTTCCACCTACTGTATGGATACCGCCGAGTATGACGCCCTATTTGAAGTACTCAGCGCCCCGGAAGAGCGGCACACGGTGCAGGTCCCCTATGGACAGGGCCTGCTGCTCTATGAGGCCGCCGTCACGCAAGTGGAGGACGCCCTGGAACTTTCTGACGAAGAAAACGGTAACGTTTGGGGGGATCTGACCGTGCGCTTTACCGCCGCCGAACCCCGGCGCATTCCCGGAACGGGGGACGGCGCATGAAAGGGGATGCCATCCAATTTGCCGGGACCGTCTTTGACCGGACGGCGATCCTGTCCGGGAATTGTTTCATCGGAAACAGCTTGGCGGGGGAGGAGCTGAGCGTGGATACTCTCACAGCAACGGTGGACGGGTCCGCCACCGTGCCCACCCTGTTTCAGCCCGCCGACGCGGACGGGCTATTGACCGCCCGGGACGAGTTGTTCGGGGTGCGTCCCTATGTGCGGATTTTGGTCCAGGACCCCACGTTGTTCTCTTACGGTGAAACGGTTCTCTACTATCATGACGAGGATCTGGTGGGCAAGTTTTACATGTCCGAAGTCAAGCGGGTGGGAAAATACGGCTACGAGATCACCTGTACCTCCGCAATCGGCCTGTTGGACAACAGCAAACACTACGGGGGGCTGTACACCGGCCAGCCTATGGGGGAAGTGCTGGCGGATATTGTGGGCGGGGTTGTGGAATATACCCTGGACAACCGGTTTCAGGAGCTGCCGGTCTATGGCTGGCTCCCCGTGGCCACCCGGCGGGAGAATCTGCACCAGCTTTTGTTTGCCATGGGGGGCTGCATTCGGAAGGACGCGGCGGGAACGCTGCAAATTACCGCGCTATCCATGGACTCTCCCGCCGATCTGGCGAAAGGCCGCCTTTACACCGGCGGGGAAGTGGAGTACCCCGCGCCCGCCACCCGGGCGGATATCACCGAGCATACCTACTTGACCTATGAGAACGACGCGATTGCAACCTTGTATGAGGGGGAGGTGGCGGCAGATGCGCTGTTGACCCCGTTAGGGGCCAATTTACAGGGCTTTTTGGTGACCTTTGACGCGCCGATGCACGATCTCACCATAGAAAATGGAGAAATTTTGGAAAGCGGCGTCAATTACGCGGTGCTGAAGCAGGCCTCCAACTGCAAGCTTGAAGGGAAAGTGTACACCCACACCACCCGGATTATCTCCCTTGAGGCGGGGCAGAGCCGGGGGAGCGGACAGGACAAGAGCAATGTGGTGGAGGTCACGGACGCCACCCTGGTCACCATGGCAAATTCCGAGAACGTGGTGCAGAAGGTCATGGCCTACTACAGCAGCGTCAAAATCATCAAGACTGATTTGGTGGTGGGACGTGAGAGGCCCGGCGATCCCGTTACCTTTCAAGATCCATTTGGGGACCGGACGGAGGGATTTGTCCGCAGTTTTGACATTGCCATGAGCGGGAAGCTCAAGGCGGCGGCGGAGTTGGCGGCGGGCTATCTGCCCACGGATTTTGGTAACTATTATCAGCACTTTACCGTACTGACAACAAACCGCACTTGGACAGTCCCGGCTGATTGCAAAGGAAAGATCCGGGCGGTGCTCATTGGCGGGGGTGTTGGCGGCAGCAGCGGCGGGCGCGGGGAAGATG
>OLSM01002147.1_pt1 | contig 13201 bp, 13 predicted proteins | sample 1672721 | NCBI WGS metagenome assembly OLSM01 (sample SAMEA3136717, study PRJEB25190) | human gut metagenome | reverse complement strand
TGGCGAAAACGCGGCCTGGCGCAGCTGATCCCTCCCCCGGCGTTTGGGCGCCGGTCTATCCCTGGAGTGATGGCAAGGGGCCGCTACGGCAAGGCTACCTTGCAGCGGTACACGCCGCGGCTAAGGTGCCATGCAAAGTGCGTGCCCGATACGGCCCCCGTCGGTCGAGTAACAAGGGGACGCGCCCGCTGCGGCGCAAGGGGGCCGGGGGGAAGTCGGAATTTCCCCTGCCTCCTGGCCAGCGGGAAAGGACTGTTTCATAGATGGAACTGCATCCCTTCTCCAGGCGCCGCGGAAGCTTCTATGCACACGTAGGAGCAGGCAATTTTGAAAAGGATACGGCAACCGCGCCAGCAAGGCGAAACCATCGGCCTGGCGTGTCTGCTCCCTCTTACACCTGCGGCGTCAGCACGGCCACATGGGGCTGGCAGGATAGATCCTGCGCGGTGACCCGCAACAGGGGCATGGGCGGGGGAACATCCTGATACAGGCGGGTAAAGTCCTCCAGCGGGGCAATGGGCCAATCGGAGGTCCACTGGTTGCGGTAATGCATGGGGAGAATCACCCGGGCTTGCAGGTCCTCGGCCACTTGCCGGGCCGTAGGCGCATCAATGGTGTAAAATCCGCCCACGGGGATCATCAGCAGATCCACTGGGGTCAGGGTCCTGCGCTGGGCATCGGTGAGCGTATGCCCCAGGTCGCCAAGATGCGCCACCCGCAGCCCTTCCGCCTCCAGCAGGAACAGCAGCGTGCTTCCGCGCTTGGCCCCGTGTACGTTATCATGATACGCAGAGAGGGCGGTGACGCGTACATCAGGCGCCAGGGTGGTTACGCCGGCTTCACGCAGGATACGCGGATTGCCGCCAATGGTTTCCACCGCGTTGTGGTCGTGGTGGCCGTGACTGACCAGCACCACATCGGCGTTTACCGGCGTTACCGGATAGCCGGACTGATCATCGTAAGGGTCGGTGACAATGCGCAGGCCATTGTCCAGCTCCAGCAGGAATTTGGCGTGCCCCAGGCAGGTAACGATCATGGTTCTCCCTCCTCAGATAGTATATGGTGAACGTAAGGCAGCAATTCTCCGGGCAGGCGCTCGTGGGTACGCAGGCAGACGGCGCATTGCCGGCACAGGGTTTGGCACAGCTTTTCCAGGGATGGGGTTCCCGCCTCTTCCGCCTTGAGAAGGGCAAGAATGGAGGCGGTATCTCCACGGGGGGCGGGATGGCGGTTCAGCAGGTGGAACAACCGCCGCAGCGCGGGAAGGTCTGCCCCGGCAGAAACGCGTCCGCCGGGCGCGGGAGGAACCAGCCCGGGCGTCAGCTCCAGGTAATCGCCCTGGCGCAGGGCTGTCCAGCCCTGGGCTTCCAGCGCGGCGATTAGCCAAGCCAGGCTTTCCGGCGCGGTGAGCCGCGGCAGGTCCGTGGTCAAAAGGGCGTCCGGCCGCAGGGAGCGCCGCAGAAAGGGCTTGCGCAGGGCGGGGATGCCATGCAGCAGGGCTTGCACCGTCCGGCGGTAAGGGGTCAGGAGCAAGGGGGCTGCTCCGTGTTGGCGGCGTAGGTTAGGCGAAGCTCATGCATGGCCGCATAGTTTCCCTGAAGGTCCAGCTGGTATTCCAGGACCACCGTGCCATGCTCCCGGGTCATGTTCACATCCACCCGGGTGGGAAACACGGCCATGCTCAGGGACCCAAAGGGCGTGTGGTAGGAGCCCTCGAACCGCCGGTCCTTGCGAAAGACCATGGAGGAGCCATACTCCCCCGAGCGGGACATGAGCACGCGGTCGTGCCCCATGAGCAGCGTCACCTCCGAGGTGGTGTTGTCATCGGGCTGGGTTTCCGTATAGGTCAGCTTCCAGCCTTCCTTCAAGGGGTACAGCAGGCCGGTGGTCATCAGGTCCACCACTTCCTCTTCCTCCACGGTACCGCCGTAAGCGCGGCCGGAAAGCGTCATAAGTACAGGAATAGTTTCCATAGCGATCCTCCCCGTTGGATATCCATATAGCAGTATACCACAGTTGCAGGTCGAAAGGATAGGGGAACATGCCGGCAGGGCGGAGGAAATAGCGGAATTTCCCGCTGCCTTGACGGAGCGCGGGGGGACGGCTATACTGAAGGGCAAAGACGGGAGGCGCGAACCATGCGGGAAGAAATGTTTTCCAGAGAGACGATGCTGGTGGGGCAGGATGGGATGGAGCGGCTGCGAGAGCGACGCGTTGCCGTGTTTGGCCTGGGCGGTGTTGGCGGGCATGCGGCGGAGGCCCTGGCACGGGCCGGCGTGGGTGCCCTGGACCTGATTGACGCGGACCGCGTGAGCCTGAGCAACCTGAACCGCCAGCTGGTTGCCACCCTGGACACGGTGGGACAGCTGAAGGTGGAGGCCATGGCCGAGCGGATTGCCCGGGTGAATCCCTTTTGCCGGGTGACGTGCCACGCGCTTTTCTACTTGCCCCAGACCGCGGATCAGGTGGACCTGGCGCAATACGATTACGTGGTGGATGCGGTGGACACGGTCAGCGCAAAGGTGGAGCTGGCCGTTCGCTGCCAGGGGCTGCAGGTTCCGTTGATCAGCGCCATGGGCACGGGCAACAAAATGGATCCGGGACGGTTGAACGTCACCGATCTTTCACGTACCCAGGGATGCCCCCTGGCGCGGGTCATGCGCCGGGAGCTGAAGAAGCGGGGGGTGGAGCACCTGCGCGTATGCTATTCCACCGAGGAACCCTTGCGGCCGCGGGGCGCCGATGGACAGCCCAGCCGTACGCCCGGCAGCATGAGCTTTGTGCCCGGCGTTGCAGGCATGATGATGGCCGGGGAAGTGGTGCGCACGCTGATAGGCAGGGAAGCGGCGCGATGAAGGCCGAACCATCCGGGGCGGGGGTCCATCTTCATGGAACCCCGCCCCCTTTTTTTGCGCGGAGAGAAGGCGACGCTTTTTCGGAAGGAAAAGTTTCACCATTTCTTCACGCATTACTTCATATTGAATTCACATTTCGGCCCTATAATTCCCAATATAGACAAAGGAGAACAGCCACCTTGGGGTGCCTGCTCCCCCAATCAAAAAAATGAGGAGGATGGAACCTATGTTGTTTGGGAACAAGGAAAAGAAAATTGAGCATGCCATTGCAAAGAAGAATGCTGCCGCAGTAACGGGGCTGTTCGAAGATAAGGATGAGCATATTGCCATGATGGCCATTGACGCTGCCGGGAAAATCGGCGGGGATGACTGCATGAATGCGTTGATCCCCCTGCTGCACCATCCGGATGCCAAGCATCGTGCGGCTGCCGCTACCGCGCTGGCAGCGGTGGGCAACAGCCATGCGGCCGCGTTCCTGTCCTATCAGCTGGATCATGAGCAGGATGCCACCGCCAAGGACGCCATCCGCAAGGCCATGCAGCGTTTCCACGGGCAGGATTGATGCCCGGAGGGGAATGCCCTTCGGTTACGCTCTGCGAGGAAAAGCGCCCGCTATCTCCTGATGGGGAGCGGGCGCTTTTTATACATCCGCGCAGAAAAACGCCGCGCTTCGTAGTTCGAAACGCGGCGTAAACTTTTTTTCCGAAATTACTTGGCAAACTCCGTGCTGCGGGTTTCGCGGATCACGTTCACGCGGATCTGTCCAGGATATTCCATTTCCTTTTCGATGCGCTTGGCGATCTCCTTGGCCAGAATCTTGGTGCCCTCGTCGGTAACGTCGTCGGGCTTGACCATGATGCGGACCTCGCGGCCGGACTGGATGGCATAGCACTTTTCCACGCCGTCAAAGCTATTGGCAATCTCCTCCAGCTTCTCCAGGCGCTTGATGTAGTTTTCCAGGCTCTCGCGGCCTCGACAATCTCGCGGCGGGCGCCGGGACGGGCGGCGGAAATGGCATCGGCGGCCTGCACCAGCACGGCTTCCACCGTTTGCGGTTCCACGTCGTTATGGTGGGCAAGAATGGCATGGATCACATCCGGGCTTTCGTGATATTTCCGGGCCAGCTCACCGCCCAGGGTGACGTGGGTGCCCTCCGCCTCGTGGTCCACGGCCTTGCCAATATCGTGCAGCAGGCCTGCGCGCTTGGCCAGGGCCACGTCGGCGCCCAGCTCGGCGGCCATCAGGCCTGCCAGGTGGCTGACCTCAATGGAATGCTTGAGCACATTCTGACCATAGCTGGTACGGAAGCGCAGGCGGCCCAGGAGCTTGACCAGCTCGTGATGAATGCCGTGCTGATTGGTTTCAAACACGGCCTGTTCACCGGCCTCGCGGATCTGGTTGTCCACCTCTTTACGGGCCTTATCCACCATTTCCTCAATGCGGGCGGGGTGGATGCGGCCATCCATGATGAGCTTTTCCACGGCGATGCGGGCGATCTCCCGGCGCACGGGGTCAAAGGCGGAGACGATGACCGCCTCGGGGGTGTCATCGATGATCAGGTCCACGCCCGTGGCGGTTTCCAGGGCGCGGATGTTGCGGCCTTCACGGCCGATAATCCGGCCCTTCATATCGTCGTTGGGCAGGGCGATAACGGACACCGTGGACTCGGCCACATGATCCGCCGCGCACTTCTGAATGGCCAGGGCGATAATGTTCCGGGCCTTCTTTTCGCCTTCTTCTTTGGCGCGGGTTTCAATATCCCGCACCATGGCAGCGGCATCGTGGAAGGCTTCCTTCTGGATGCGCTCCACCAGCTGCTGGCGGGCCTCATCCTGGGTCATGCCGGCGATGCGCTCCAGCTCGGAGAACTGCCGCGCATGGAATGCCTCGGCTTCTTCCTGGATCTTTTGAATCTCGGCCTGCTTTTTGTTCAGGCTTTCTTCCCGGGCCTCCATATTATCGGCCTTTTTGTCCAGGGTTTCCTCCCGCTGGTTCACGCGGCGCTCGGCGCGCTGCACTTCGTTGCGGCGCTCCCGCATTTCCCGGTCGTTCTCGGCCTTGGCTTTGAGGATCTCTTCCTTGGCCTCCAGCACTTTTTCCTTTTTGTATTCATCTGCCTTGCGGGTGGCGTCTTCCAGCAGCTGCTTGGCATAGGCCTCGGTGCGGCCGATTTTCTGCTCGGCCACGTTCTGGCGGTAGATGAAGCCTGCTGCGCCGCCGGCGCCCAGCGCCACAAGGATCAACAGAATCCATACAATGGGTGACATAGGGGCATTTTTCCCTCCTTTTCTCAGATTTTTTTCATTCTTAGAGCCATGCTTCATGTAGTGAACGACAAAAGCCGTCCGGGCACATCCGTCCCGCACGGCTTTAGGCTGACATCCGCCGCCTCCCAAAGCAAATTGCCGATCCTGCTTATATGTCCGCCTATGCCGGGGAAAGTGCCCGGGAAAGCGGCTCTGCCTCACAAAAACCTTACGCGCATGCGGGGCATGCGTGTGAAAGCGCCCGGCATTCCATGGGGAAAACGGGCCCCTTCCGCCAATTCCTATGCAGCAAACAGCACGCAAAAAACAACGCGCAATACGCGCCGCTTTTCGAAAACTGCCCGCCATTACGGCGTAGCAGGAGTAGAAAAAATCCCTGGGTAAGTCTATGGATAACAGCCGGAGGGCGTGTCCAGTGCCCTCACTTTCAGCCGAACATACATATTGTACTGATGTTTTCCCATTCTGTCAAGAGATTCGCCGGAGGGGGGCATAATCTTCGCCGGAGGGGGGCATAATCTTCGCTTCGGTTGAGCGAAGGGCGGCTTGCTTGACAGACGCTAGTTTTTGTGCATCCGTTCCTTCATCGTGTAAGCCGGCTTTGCCGGCGGACGGTTGGCTTTTCGAACGAAAAGCCAAGTCGCTTTGCGACCGCTGTTTTTCCTCAAGGAAAAACAGCGCCTTGCTGGGTCGTTGATTTTGCTTGCAAAATCAATTCCTTACAAATTCGGGCGACCTCTGGTTGACCGAATTTGCTTCCTCGAAAAAGTGGCATCTGCCACTTTTTCGACACGCTGTGGCGAATATCTTCGCCTATACGTCGATGCGCATGAAATGGAAACTTGCACGGAAGAACGCCGGGAACCTGTTTACCATTTGAGGGAAGATTATGCCTTCAAGACGAAGGCGTGTGCCGGCGTCTCGTTGGGCATCACGGGGCTTTTTGCGCTCTACAATGGATATCTGGGGCTGACCGCCGGCTCAATCTGGCACGGGAGCATCTGTGCGTTTCACCTGATGCTGGCCGTCATCCGGGCTTTGACGCGGGAGCCGTTTGCCAATCCAGCCAATAATTTTCTGCAATATTCGCCACTTTGTTAAATTGTTTCGTATATCGTATGTTTTTGCTTGACCTGATGTAGTTCTCTTGATATAATGTTCGCAGACAGATGAACAAACTCCAAGTCCGGCCGGCCTTCACGGTCAGACGGACCATTGGGTTGTTCCGGCAACGGGGCAGCCTGCCATTGCGCGAAGGAGCTTGGAAACAAACGGCACAGATGGCTGCCGCTTTGTTCCAGTTCCTTCGCTTTTTATCTGTTTGGCGTAAAGAGGTACGCGTGTCCACTGGCCGAATAATCATCACAGGAGGAGGACGTAACGATGTCTGACAAGAAAAAGTTCTTAGACAAGGACTATACCCGCCGCCAGTTCCTCAAGCTCTCGGGCAAGACGCTGGCCGGCGTCACCCTGTCGAGCACCATGCTCAGCACGCTTGGCTTTGCCGAGAGCGAGAACCCTGAGGAGGAGGCCGCCAACTCCACCGTGTGGGCGCTTCCGCAGGGCCTGCTTGTGGTCAATCCCGACAAGTGCACCGGCTGCATGCGCTGCGAAATCAACTGCACGCTGGTCAACGATGGCTTTGTCTCCAGCTATATGTCCCGCGTGAAGATGGCCCGCAACCTGACCAGCAGCCGCAATGGCAACGGCCTGTACACCGAAAACAACTGGGTGTACTTCCCGGATACCTGCCGCCAGTGTGAGGACCCCGCCTGCGGCAACGCCTGCCCGATGCAGGCGATCTATGCCGATGAAAACGGCGTCCGCAAGGTGGACACCGAAAAGTGCGTGGGCTGCGGCGCCTGCACCCAGGCGTGCCCGTGGCATATGCCCACCGTCAACCCCGAAACGAAGAAATCGTCCAAGTGCATCCAGTGCGGCGCCTGCGCCGAGGGCTGCGTGACCGGCGCGCTGAGCATCATTCCGTGGGATAAGATTGCTGCCGCGTCCCAGGAAATCTGACATCGAGCATAAGGAGGAAACGCTATGTCTACCATTTACGGCTGGGCCGGCAAGATCCTGCGTGTGAATTTCACCACCGGCGCCATCACCACCGAAGATACGCTGCCCAAGTACCACGATTACGTCGGCGGCATGGGCATCGGCTACAAGATCATCTGGGACGAAGTGCCCATGGAGACCAAGGCGTATGACGAGGCTTCCAAGGTCGTCATCGCCGTGGGCCCGCTGACGGCTTCCGGCGTGCCCTGCTCCGGCCGCACAAACATTTCCTTCCTGTCCTCCTGGTCGAAGGGCTACTCCATCGTGGATGCGCACATGGGCGGCCACATCGCGCACAACATCAAGTTTGCCGGATATGACGCCATCGTGCTGGAAGGCCAGAGCGAGACCCCGGTTTACCTCAAGATCGAGGATGACAAGGTTTCCATCGAGGATGCCTCCGATCTGTGGGGCAAGGGTACGTTTGCGGCCAACGCGGCCATCGCCAAGGCCTGCGGCCCCGAGTTCGACGTGGCGACCATCGGCCCGGCGGGCGAGAACCTGGTCAACATGTCCTGCCTGATCACCAGCGTGGGCAACTCCGGCGGCGCCGGCGTGGGCGCGATCATGGGCTCCAAGAAGGTGAAGGGCATCGCCGTGCGCGGCACCGGCTGCGTGCGCATCGCCGACCCGAAGACCCAGAAGGAGCTGTGCGACTACGTGCTGCGCGACCTGATCGGCTCCAACAACAACCACAACGTGCCGAGCCGTCCGCAGAGCTGGTCCGAGTACACCTCCACCGTCAAGAACCGCTGGCAGGGTGGCCCCGGCGTTATGTGGGGCAAAGCGGCCGGCGGCGCCATCGACACGGGCGAGCAGCCTTCCGGCGACATCAACCGCATCGGCTACCGCGCCACCAAGGGCGTGTTCGATTACAGCGACCTGGCCCAGAAGTACATTGTCAAGAGCGGCGGCTGCGCGTCCTGCCCGATCCGCTGCTACTCGGAGTATGATATTGACGTGCTGGCGGAGTACGACCTGCCCACCAAGACGTCCAACACCTGCGCGCCGGCCGGCTCCGTGCCCACGGGCTTCTATCCGGAAGGCATCCACGATTTCAAGGACGAGGGCGACGCCAAGATCGTCATCGGCCAGTATGGTTCCCGCGTGCTGGATGACTACGGCCTGTGGTGCAACTACGGCAGCATCGCCCGCGAGTTCACCTACTGCTACAACAAGGGCCTGATCAAGGAGCACCTCTCCGAGGAAGAGTGGAACTCCATCCCGTGGGACCTGATGAAGGACGGCGATCCGCGCTGGCTCGACTTCATCATCGATGCCATTGCCACCAAGAAGGGCGAGATCAGCCGCTTTGGCGAGGGCACCCTCGGCCTGATGGCTGCCTGGGGCCTGGACGATAGCTATCTGGATGCGGTCGACGGCCAAAACCAGAACGTGGGCCACAACGGCTATCCGAAGCATCACTCCTCCGAGGATGTCTGGCAGACCGGTCTGCTCTACAACGTCATGTACAACCGCGACTGCATGGTGCACGTGGGTACCAACTTCGTGCGTTCCGGCTCGCCGTTTAACGAGGTCATCAAGCCCGTGCTGGAGGGATACTTCGGCGAGGGCTGCGTGGATGCCCCCAAGGCCTACACGCCCATCAACGAAAACAAGGTCAAGCTGGCCAAGTGGTGCTTCCTGGAGAAGCAGTGGTCCGATATGGCCACCATCTGCGACTGGGTGTGGCCCATGACCCTGTCTTCCAGCCCGGCGCGCAACTACGTGGGCGACATCGAGGTGGATTCCAAGTTCCTGACCGCGGTGACGGGCGAGACCTGGTCGCAGGATGACCTGCTCTTCGCCGCTGAGCGCGTCAGCCAGATGCTGCGCGTGATGACCGCCATCTCCTTCAAGATCAACGAGAACACCAACAACCTGCGCACCACGCACGACGTGTTCTCCGCCTGGGTCTTCGACAAGGAGCCGGACTTCAAGGCCTTTGAAGAGGGCACCGTCAAGATGGACCGCGAGGATATGGACAAGGCGCTGACCATGTTCTACGAGCAGATGGGCTGGGATACCGAGACCGGCATTCCCACCCGCGCCACGCTGGAGAAGTTCGGCCTGTCCGACATGGCGGACAAGCTCGAGGAATACGGCATCCTTCCGGCTTAATTTCAGTCAACATTGCCATTCCCGCAGGCTTGTCCTGCGGGAATCTTTTATACTGCCGGAAAAGTCCGCTGCCGCGGTTTTGACCGCGCGACCGGCCCGCCGCGGTTTCTTGACAGGATCAAACCGGGATGATATCCTGATACTGATTTCCTTCCCGTGCCGGTTCAGCGCCCATATCCTTCCCAAGGGCAAGCGGCTCAGAGCGCGCGAGGCCATTGGGGCTTGAGCCGGCAGCACATTGATACAGGAGGCATCCATCATGCTCTTAGGCCGACGCAAATCCGGCTTCACGGAGGAACAGGTCCTCCGGCCCAGCGAAATTCCCGATTATGTCAACGAGGAGAACGATACCACGTTTGCCCGCCCCAAAAGCGCCTGCATGGGCCATGAGGCACCTGCCGCGCCCGAACCGCAGGCGTGGATTCCGCCGCAGCCCATGCCCGAATACCGGCTGCTGAGGGAATACATCCGCTCCCAGTGCGAGCTGCACCAGATCACGCCGCGCTCCCAGCTGCTTGGGGAGGACCCGGGCACCGGGGCGCTGCTGGAGCAGATCGCCCACGATCCGGAGTGCGCGGACATCACGGCCCTGGAGGGCCAGAAGGATACGTACTACTACAGCTCGCAGGTCATGTCCAACTTCTTTGCGTGGGTGACGATGCTGGTCATGGAGGATGACCTGCCGCGCACCATCGCCGAGATGACGCGGCACAACTGCACGACCTATCCGGCCCCCACGCTGCTGGAGTACTTCACGCTTTCGCCGTTCCGCTATGGGCAGGAGCGCATTGACGAGGCGCTTTCGCAGATGCGGGCGGACCCGCGTTACCAGGACATCCGCCTGTTTGAGTCCCCCGGCGGGCGCATGTATCTGTACTCCTCGGACAAGATGAGCGAAAAGTACGCGCGCGCGCTCTCGGTGGATATGGACCGCGGACCGGTGGACTGACGGCCGTCCGCTGCTGTACTGTCCGTCAAACGTCCCGTGCGGTGGCCCGCGGGGACAAGAGAGAAGCCGCCATCAGAAAGAAGGATCACCATGCCCAAAACCAATCAACCGGAAGACCTCTCCGCCCGGGACGCGGCGTCCCAGCCGGAGGAACAGCCGCAGGCGGATGCCCCGGCGGAGGAAAAAAAGCCGGACCTGTTCGACTACCTGGAGAGCCAGCCCGATGTGGAGGACCCGTTCCCGCCTTCCGAGCCGGAGCCGGAACCGGAGGAGCCCACAGACACCGAGCTGCTGGCCAGATATATCCGCACACGCTCGGCACAGGGCCAGCTGACCGCCCGCAAAGCGCTGCTGGAAGAAAACCCGGAGATGGAGCCTGTCATCGACGAGCTGCTGCAAGACGAAGCATTCCCCGACATCCGCACCGAAAAGGGTGAAAAGGATGTCTACTACTACGCCACGCCGATCATGGCCGTTCACTATGCGCACCTGGCCATGCTCGCCGAGGAAAAGGATCTGCCCCGCACCATCGCCGACATGGTGCGCCATCACTGCAAGATCGGCCCCGCGCCCACGCCGGTGACCTACTTCACCGCATCCCCGTACAACTGCACGATTCCGCAGATCGACCGCGCGCTGATGACCATGAAACACCGCGCGGAATACGCGGACATTCAGGAAGTGCTCAGCTACAACCATGTGCGCTACCTGTTCTCTTCCTCCATCATCTCAGCCAAGTACGCCAAGAGCCTGGCCGATTTCAGCGAGGAGAGCGCCGAGATTCAGTGACCAAGGGCGTGGAAGACGGCACAACTGACATACACGCAGCCTGGAAACCCTGCGATGCAGGTGTTTCCGGGCTGTTAGATTAGCGCATGTTTTTTCAAATCATCCTACCCCTTTAGGCATAGAAAAAAACCCTTGTGATTTGTAATATCCCTCCACAGAAATCACCCTTGACAAATCTCATCGCATATTTTCGATATGCTGAAACGTGCCCGCGCATCTTCCCAAAGGGGGGAATGCGCCGGCACGTTGGCATATGGCAAAAATGTTGCTGTATTGCGGGCGGGGGGGATCCTTAACCCTTGACGCTGCCCACCACGATGCCCTTGATATAATACTTTTGCAGGAAAGGATACACGCACATGATGGGCAGGGCGGCCAGGAAGATCTGCGCGGCCTCGATGGTCTTTTCGCTGACCTGCTCCATGCGCATGAGCTGTTCGGGGGTCATGAGGGTTTCCACGTTGTTCTTGGACTCCATGAGCTTGGTGGCCAGGTACGTTTGCAGGGGATACTTGTCCGGGGTATTCATGTAGATATAGCCGTCCATCCACACGTTCCAGTTGGCCACGGTGGCAAAGAGGATGATGGTGGCCAGGGAGGGCAGGGACATGGGCAGGTACACCCGGAAGAGCACCTTGATTTGGCTGGCGCCGTCGATGGTGGCGGCGTCCTCAATTTCCGTGGGGATGCCCCGGAAGAAATTCAGCATAAGGATCATGTAGGACACGTTCATGGCGCCCGGCAGGGTGAGCGCCCAGATGGTGTTGATCATCTTCAGCTTGCTGATGACGATATACAGGGGGATCTGCCCGCCGCTAAAGTACATGGTGAAGGCGAAAAACCAGGCGAAAACCGTGCGGGCGTGGAACCTGCTGTTGCTCTTGGAAAGGGGATAGGCGGTCATGACCACCAGAAAGATGTTCACCGGCACGCCAATGACCACCCGCAGCAGCGTAACCCCCAGGGAGGTCCAGAACTGGGAGTCCTCCATCACGTAGCGGTACGCCTCCACGTTGAAGCCCACGGGGAGCAATCCCACATGCCCCGCCACCGCCTCGATCTTCTGGGAAAAGGAAAGGGCGATCACATGGAGGATGGGCGCGATGCACACCAGAATCAGCAGGGAAAGGAAAGCATAGTTGAAAATATGAAAGCCGGATACCTTCCTGCGCAGCATGGCGTTCCCCTCCTCTCAGAATACTTGATAGTCGAAGTGCTTGGTGGCCAGGCGGTAGGAGAACGCCACCAGCAGGAACGAGATGACGGACTTCATCATGCCCACGGCGGCGGACAGGGACCACTGATGGTTCACCAGGCCCGTGCGGTACACCAGCGTGTCGATGATGTCCGAGCTTTCGTATACCATGGGGTTGTACAGGAGCATGATCTGCTCCTGGCCCGCGCTGAACACCGTGCCCAGGGCCAGCACCAGCAGCATGACGATAATGGGGCGGATGGTGGGCAGGGTGATGTGCCAGGTTTGATGCCAGCGGTTGGCGCCGTCCAGGGCGGCGGACTCGTTCAGGGCCGGGTCCACGTTGGTGATGGCCGCCAGGAAGATAATCATGTTGTAGCCCATGTCCTTCCACACGTCCGACACAATGATGATAATGGGAAACCAGGTGTTGCTGCCCAGGAACATAATGGGCTCCCAGCCCAGGGACTGCAAAATGGCGTTGATGGTGCCGTCGTACTCAAACAGCTCCCGCAGCACGCCGCCCATGACGGCCCAGGAGAGGAAGTACGGCAGGAAGAACACGGTCTGCGCCGTGCGCTTGAAACCGTTGCTGAGCACCTCATTGAGCAGCAGGGCGATAATCAGCGGCACCAGCAGGCGCAGAAGAATCTTCACGCTGGAGATCATCAGGGTATTGCGCACCACGGTCCAGAAGGTGGGCAGGGACAGCATGGCCTGAAAGTTTTTCAGCCCCACCCATTCCGAGCCCGAGAAGGAGCGCAGGGGCGAGTAATTCTGAAAGGCCATGACCAGGCCGAACATGGGAAGATAGCAAAACACAAAGGCAAAGGCCACGCCGGGGATCAGCATGAGATAGAGCGGCATTTCCCGCTTGAAAACCACCATCCGGCGCGGACGCGCGGGGGTTCCCGCTGTGGGGTGTAGCATGGGTTCCCTCCCTTTCCTTCAAAACAGGAGGACG
>OLSM01002143.1_pt1 | contig 13220 bp, 18 predicted proteins | sample 1672721 | NCBI WGS metagenome assembly OLSM01 (sample SAMEA3136717, study PRJEB25190) | human gut metagenome | reverse complement strand
TTAAAACGTAGAGATGCATACATCCAGTTCATTCGAGATTTGAGTTCTAAAGAAGCACTGACCAAAAGATTCTTTATCATCTATCAGTATGAAGGGGTTGGATGGAAAAAAGAAAAGGATGTTGCGGAAATTTCAAAGGAAATGGAAAAGATCAAGATCATTGCAAAAAATGATTTTTCTAATATGGGTAACTCCATTATAGAGCATGAGAACGAAAACGTTTTTATGGCAGAAGTTATCTATAAGTATTTCAACAAGCGTACATCCAAAGAGAGGACACTGGCGAATAGAATAAACCGTATTATTTCAGATAACTATGTTGTTGCCAGTAAGAAGCAGGAGGAATTTGACAAAAATCTAATACCGGAAATCAACTATATTGCTCCAATGGAGATCAATGATACAGAGTCGCCGGATTATTTAGTTGCAGACGGTTTGTATTACACATTCTTGTATGTCAAAAGTGAGGGATATCCGTATGGAAAAGTCACAAGTGGCTGGATAGAGAAATTAACAAACTTCGGAGAGTATGTGGACTTAGATATGTATGCAGTAAAACGTGATCGCAGGACTACCATGCGGCAGTTAAAGTCAAGCATTAATCTGCGTATTTCTGAGTCTAATGATTCAGACCGTGGATATACAAGCATGGACGATGTGGTATCTGCAAGAGATAGTGCTATTTTTACAAGGCGGCAGATGAAGAACAATAACGAAGATCTATACGATGTATTTACCATTTTAACATTGTCATCACCGTCATTAGTTGGATTGAATGAGTTAAAGAACAACATCTCTAGGGAACTTAATTCCACAGACTATTTTGTAGGAGAGTGTGCTTCCCATTGTAAGGAAGCATTCCTTATGGCAGCACCACTTATGGAGATTGATGAAAAATTGTTCAAAAAAGGGAGAAGAAATTTTCTTACTTCTTCATTAGCGAGTACATATATGTTTACGGCATTTGAATTATTTGATCCAACAGGTTTTTTATTTGGTATCAATGCATCGAATGGTTCGCTTGTTGCGATTAATCCGTTTAACAGTGATAAGTATAAGAATGCAAATATGATCATCTTAGGAACACCGGGAGCCGGAAAAACGTTTTTTGAGCAATTAGCAGGACATCATATGCGGGAGACCGGAATTCAGGTTTTTTATATTCTGCCCAATAAAGGATATGAATACAGAAAGGCATGTAATGATATTGACGGAACATTTATAAAGCTGGCACCTATGTCAACGGACTGCATTAATATCATGGAAATCCGTGCCATTGAGCGGTTAGACGAAGAATTTATACAAAGTCTGGAAGAGGATTTTGAAGATAAGAATCTTTTGGAAAATAAGATACAGCAGATCATAACATTCATACAGCTTCTTATGCGTGACGAGAAGATGAATAATACGGAAGAAACATTACTCAATACACTGCTGATGCATTTGTACAACGATTTTGGCATTACCGAAGACAATGAAAGTATCTGGAAGGAAAAAGAAAAGAAAATTTTAAAGACGATGCCGATCATCGGTGATATGTATCAAAGAGTTGCAGAGGATGAACGTTTAGAACGGATCAAGGTCATCTTAGACCCATTTATTAACGGAACCTGTCAGAACATGAATGGTCAGACCAATGTTGATCTAAGCAATAAATACATCTGCTTTGATACATCTAGTGCCGGAAAGACATTAATGCCTGCATTTACATTTCTTGCATTGGATTGTGTATACGATATTGCAAAAGCTGATCGTACACAGAATAAAGCAATCTTCATGGATGAAGTTTGGAAGATCATGATAAACCAGTATGGTGCAGAGTTTGTTTTGGAAGTAGTAAAAATTATTCGTGGTTATGGTGGTTCAGCAATATTAGCAACGCAGGAACTGAATGATTACTTGAAATACAGTTACAAAGAAATTGGTGAAAGTATTATCAACTGTTCCAAAATACGAATTATTTTAAACATGGAATCTCAGGAAGCTGCCAGAGCACAGAAAATTTTGCATTTAAGTGATGCAGAAAGAAAGAGTGTAGAAAAATACAATCGAGGAGAAGGGCTGCTGATTGCAAACGGAGATAAGACACCTATCCTGATCCGTGCAACTAAGGAGGAAATCAAAATGTTTACCACAGATGCTAAAACGTTAAGAAGATTCCGGGAAGAAGACAGAAGAAAGCAGTATCTTAACTCGAGGAAAACGAAAACCGGAGCAAAAACAGAAAAAACAAAATAAGGGATAACTATTTTATATCCATGATATAGCTATCGGATAACTAAAAAATAGATATAGTATAGCTATTTTTTAGTTATAAAACATGGATATTCTATTTTATATCATTGGTAAATAACGTTTCACGCAAAAAAATATGACTATATATCATGGATAACAACTTACATATCATTGCTAAATACGAAGCAAAACACAGAAAGAGAGGACTTTATGATTAATTACATGGACATAGTAACAGAGGAACAATTAAAACTTTACAACTATATTCAAATATGCAAGTGCATCAGTATGGAACAGGCAAAAGCCTTTTTCTATAACCGTACAGAAACAAGAGCAAATCATAATATTTTAAACCTGATCAAAAAAGGAATGATTTTTTTATCCCGGAAAGGTGATTATCTTTTGGCAAGTCCAAAACAGGAAGTAGACGAAAAAACGATAGAAGCGAACTGGTTATTTTTAAAGTATATCCAAAACATTACACCGGAAAATGCATACATTCCTAATGGTGCTGTACTTGGATATATCAGGAACCACAAGGCATATGAACTGTATGTGACAGATACGGAAGACGAACTGGAAGAAGCCATTAAAAACGCAGATAGAAATTATCACAGACAGCAGGTATCAAAAGAAGAAGATATAGGGATCATCCGTTATGTATTTATTGTTCCAAACATTGAATTTATCGACTATATCAATACTTTTGTTGATTTTCCGTATGCCTACGCAGTAGCGAATCATGTGATCGACGGCAAGGTATATGAACAACCGGAATTTGAATTTTACTTATCAGACAATTAGGAGGAACTTATGAATCAGGAATATGAAATTGCAGCAGATATTGCACAGTTTTCCAGTGATTTTCAAAGGAAATGCAATAGCGTGTTAAATAAAAATCCGGGAGAATTTTCAAAAAAAATGAAGTTAACCATTCGTGACTGGAGTGATTGCGGAAAGGGAATCGCCGGTATCCTGCTATCACACAGCGAAGCAGATGAAGAACAGGAAAATGCATGTGTAAAAACGGTACTGGAGTCCGCATCAGCCATTGAAAGCAGACACCGACTGCTGATAAAAAAGACGAGAAATCCGACACTGTATAACGAAGTATTTCCTAAAGACAGCTTTATATTTTCTAAGGAACCTTCCGGAATTTTTAAAATTACGTTAAATGAAACCCTGCCGGATATTTATATGCCTCAAAAAAACCTTATAAGAAAGCGAAGCAGGCTAAAAGAAATGTACAAAGAATCTGTTAGAAACCTTGTAAATCACGAAAAATATGAGAAGTGCTATATGGTATTTGTGCATATATGCAGTCGGAAGAAAAAAGAGCATGACGTAGATAATTATGATGAGAAATTGTTGTCAGATCTGATAGCAAAGACCTTTTTAAGTAGTGGGGACAGCATAGAGAATTGCAGAAGAATATCTATCGGCTGCTATGGGAGTACAGAAAAAACGGAGATATATTTAGTCCCATTTAGTAAAATTACAACGTTTTTTCATAGCAAATTTTCAGAAGAGTTATCCACAAAATAGGCTGTTTTTACCCCTAACTTTTCCTACTTTTTTAAGGAGATCAAAAGTTAGGGGCAAAAATCACATGAAAAAGGCTGAAAAATCAATAGGTTATCCACAAAACCATAGGTCAAAATGCGTCAAGCCACTGTTTAGATTGAACGCAAAAGTCGAATGGAGAAACAAAAAAGAAAAGACATCCATATAGAAAAAGAAAGAAAGGAAAAGCGAAAAGAAAGACATGGGAAAAGGCGAGATAAGCGAGGACGTATTTGTAAAAAAGATACTGACGATAGCGGGGATGAATGGAGTGGTGGAGTATAAAGATGTAAAGCTGATATATGGGAATGAAAAATATAAGATAACTAAGCTAAAGGAGATGGAAAAGCGAGGATGGATAAAAGTAAGGAGCGTAAATGGTTATAGGCGAATACGTTTGAATCATGTAGGGAAAAGATATGAAGAATATAAAAAGTGGATAGAACCATTAAGTAAAGAAGTGTGCATAAAAAGCTGTGAATCAACACGGACACAGAATCAAAGGACAATGAAAAGAAAGAGAGAACAAAGTGAAGTGCTGATCATGTGTAATGAAGGGAGGATAGCAGTATACCCGTGGGAAAAAGCACAACTAGGAAGAAGTGTAAACAGCGAAGCGGCATATTATACATCACTAGAAATAAAGGAGGAAAATAACATAAGACAAGCGAAGCTGGATAAATATATACTGCAACGCTGTCGTGCAACAGGAACTATTTACGGACCGGACAGAATATATAACGTGTATAACACGGAAAGAGGACTGATAGAAATACATGAAGATGATGAAGAGGTGTACTGTGGACTGGTGCAGGAATTAGGAAAAGAAACATTTTATCAAGGAATACACCAACTGGTAGATGGAATCATATTAACGCATGACTATGACCAGATAGAGGAAATAAGCCATAGACACACGAAGTATCGCAATAATAAGCTGACGGTCATTCCTTTTCTTACGGCAGAGAGTGAATTGTATGAAAAACTCTACCTGATTCCGGCAAGTATACAGGGTATAGCTTTGTTTACGATCATGACGGAAAAAGACTGGGAAGATCGGTTGGATGAAATGATACTAAAAGAGTCTAAATGTAAAGTATCAGAACTGGATTGTGACGGAATGAAAATCGGAAAGTCAGGAACGATCACATATATTACGAATTTCTTAAAACCGGACGTAAAAAAACTTGTAAAGATGAAATACCACTGCGAAAGTGAGCAGCAAGGCAATTATGATATTCATATTTTTCCTTTTCAGGAAGATGGAGTGCGAAAGATGTTCAACCATTTAGATGTGAATATTATTATCCATGACATGAATGAAGTCTATAACGAATATTTTGGACTTTAAAACCTAAAAAGGAAGAAAGGAAGAAAAGTAATGACAAGAAAAAAATACAAATACGCGAAGCCTAAAAGAAATTTTCATGAAAAAATAGAAGATGCTATTTACCATTTCAATCAGATAAGAAATAAGCTGCGTGAAGAACTACAGAAGAGAAACATACATATTCCAACAAAACATATTCAAAAAATCAAAAAAGATATTACCACATCGAAGCTGTATATAAAAATCATAAAGTTTTTCTATAAAATCACAAAAGGAAAAATAGAAAAAATAAAAAAACTGGCAATATATTCTGCCATTATAGGTGTTGTAGGAAGCGGGTTACAGCAACAGAGTTTCGGAGCCATTGAAACCGGAGAAAAAGTAAGCTGCAATCCATTCACGATACTATATTATGCATTTTTCGGTGGAGGTTTTTTTAAGATATGGATGTTTGGAATCATATTTTTCAGTATCGTTATCTATATCATGTATAAAAAACTGGACGATAAAAACTGGGATGAGAGAGGATTTCTGGTATCAGACAGGACAACCTATGGTTCCAGTAATATGATGACGGATGAAGAAAAGGAAGAAGCTATCTTAGTGACTAAGGTAGAAGATACAGGGGAAAGTATACTTGGAAAACCGTTGGACATGGAAGATTATGTGGCGGTACTTAATTGGGAATACTTCACAAAACATCATATGTCTTTTAATAGGCATAAGATATTTATTGGAGCAACAGGAAGTGGAAAGAGTTTTTCCGGTACACTGGTAGAAGCATTGCAGTGCATGGCAAGAAATGAAAGTTTTTTATTTACAGACCCAAAATCCGAAGGAAGTAAAATATTAGCAGAACTTGCAAAAAAGAGAGGATATAAAACCCGGTTTTTAAATCTTATCAATCCATTGTATTCGGATGCCATAGATCTGATAAAGTTTGTAAATGGAAATGTACTGGCAGCAGAAACATTTACCCAAGTAGTATTTGAAAACACGAAAGAAGAAAATAAACAGGATTTTTGGTATGACGTAGAAATGATGTTGCATACAGCATGTCTTTTGTATGAAGATTTAAAAACAGACGGAACACCAAAAAGATATGCAAATGTATTCAATATGGTAAATGACAATAAACCTGAACAGTTGGACAGGCTGTTTAAAGCACTGCCGGAAGGACATCCGGCAAAAAGACCGTATAATTCGTTTGCTAATGCAACTGATGCAGTGCGTACCGGAGCAATTCTTGGACTGATTGGAAGATTACAGGTATTCCATGACAGACAAATCCAAGAAATCACAAGTTACGATGAAATAGACTTAATTGCACCGGGAAAAGAAAAATGTGCATATTTTCTTATGATTTCCGATCAGGAAACAACTTTAAAATTTATTTCTGCACTTTTCCTTACATTCTTCTTTATCAAAGAAGTAAGATATGCAGATAGCCGGTTCAGCCAAAGAGTAAAAATACCGATCACACTGATACTGGACGAATTTGTAAATGGTGGGAAAATTCCTGCTTTCACCAGAAAACTGTCAACGATACGTTCCAGAGGTATTGGATGTAGTATTGTCATCCAAGATGTAGGACAGCTAGAAGATACTTATCCGGGAAATGAATGGAATACAATATTGGGAAATTGTGATGTATTAACCGTTCTTGGCGTTAATGATTTAAAAAAGACCGGAGCATACTTAGAAGAACTGGCGGGAACCATGACAGTAAATGTAGAAAGTGAGCAGCGTGGAAAAAATGACATGGCAATCCTAGACAACCGACCGGAACATAAAGAAACAACCGGAGAGGGAAAAAGATCGGTAATTATGAAAGATGAATTCCGACGATCTAAAAACATGTATGTTTTTATCCGTGGCTACAACGTATTGGAATTAAAAAAATTTGGTTACATAGAGCATCCGCTTGCAAAAGAGATAGAAGAAAAGAATCCGCTTGATCATAATCCAAGGTGGTGGCAGCGGCTATACGATGGAACAGATGAGAAACAGGCAGATATGGCAGCAAGCAAAAAAGCAGGCAGATATCATAAAAAAGCAGAAACCTATGGAGAAGGAAAAAAATGGTTACAGGAGCAATTATATTTAAGCCGCAAGGAAATTGAAGAAAACAACAAAGATGTAGAACCAGAACCAGATGTGCAACCTACTCTTACAGCAGACATGATACTGAATGAATATCATGCGAAGCCGACTGCACAAGATAATTCCTTTGTCAGCGAAGCATCAAAGCAGCCACGCTATGCTAAAGATAACAAAACATCGTCTGATAATCTCGCATCCTGTGTTGAAGAAGAAACGTACACACCGGAATATGATGCAGAGGAAGAACCAGAAGATGAAGTACCTGATATTTTTGCACCGGGAACGGATAATCTGGCAGCTATATTCGGAATACCAGAAGATATGTTAGATGCAGAAAATGAAACAGAAGAGGAATTTGTAGAAGATGAGTACACAGAAGAGAAAGCTACAGTATCAAACAGATCATTAAGAAGAGCATCCAAGTTATAGGAGCGGATCATATACTATAAAGCATAGAATGATCATCTATATGAAATTATGCTTGCGGTATATCTTAATATATGCTATTGTTTAAATGTAATCAGTCATAAATAAAAAGTCACGAGGTTTTCGTGGCTTTTTTTGCATCAAACAAAAGATTGGAGTGTATTCGATGTTTGAAAAATTAAAGAAGTTAAAAAAATCAAAGAAAAAGGGTAATATAAAAGATTTGCCAGTAAAAGATCTGTCAGTAAAGCAAGATGAACCAGAAAGAAAATGGAAATGTGTCATTATTGATGGATGCAAAGATTCAGTAGAAACAACGGAAGGTAAAGATTCTGCTGTAGTCAAATCGTTTGATTCACCAGAAGAATTAGTGGAATGGGCAAAAAATAATATGGGTCTGTCTATAGAAATTACAGATTTTCATTTCAAAAATCATCAAAAAGGAACTAGAATCATATGGAGGTAAGTATGAAACAATTATATATGGCACATACAGAATTCAAGGATTATATTATTGCAGTGAAAATTAGAAATGACAATTGATAAATCATCAGGAAATAATATAATAGATTCAAAGGAAAGGAGGACGTAGTAGACAGTATTTCGTATTAAAGAAGTAATAAATGTTTATTTTACAATGATTTTAGACATATGATACATCCTGCTACTAAAAATAAAATATGAAAATAATAACGATTAAAGATTTTATGAACAATAATGAAAATGTTCCTATTATGATCGAATCCAAATTGTCCAGAGATGTGACAGATTCATTAAGTAAAGAAGTATGGAAAGGAATGTTATATGACGTTCCTGTAGAATTGCATAATTATGAAGTAATTCAAGAAGGATATGGATTAATTTCTCAATGTAACGTATTAACAATTTTAGAAAAAAATAATTTAGTGGAAAAGAAACTATATATCGTTGGCGATCACAATGGACATATATATGCAGTAAAAGCAGAAACAAAAGAAAAAGCAATAGATTTAATCAACAATTATACTGGACTAAATAAAGAGGATTGGATAGTCAATTTGGCAGATAATGATAATGGAGAAATAATTGAATAGCCAAATGAATGACTATTTCTAAAGATTGGAACTAATGTAAATGGAAAATTAATTAATAAACAGAGTAATTGACGATTTCATTCGCTTAATATGGAGAAATTATAGGTATGAAAAAAAATGAAATATATTCAGTTGCTTATAACGATAAATATGACAATGGATTTTCTAAAATAGAACCGTGGATTATAAGTGACTTCGGAAATGATTTAAAGAAATGTAAAATCAAGGCAAATGAATTGATTAGACAATGGTGCAAAAATGTTACAATCTTTAAATGTAATGAACTACCAGAAATTGTGACTTGGGATTATGTAAAAGCACATCAAGTTTAAGTGTTAGGAGGAAATCAGTGTATGGAGAATATAAAATTTGTATATACAGAAAATGGAAAAGAAAAATCTTCTTTAGATGAACATCGAAGAAGATGTGAAATTATGGAGCATAATCAGAGGTTGCAGAAAGAATATCCAGTTTATATAGAACAAAAAGATAAAGGTATTGAAATTTAACTTTCTTGCGATGATTGGAGGTAGAAAAATGGAAAATAAAATTAAGAATTGTGAAAAATCACGTTTAAACGCATTATGTATACAAGAAAAATTTGCTTATGATATGTTTAAGTCAGCAAAAAGTGACAAAGAAAAAAAATTTTATAACCATGAGTTAGAAAGAATTAGATTGGAAATAGAAAATATTGAATACAAAGAAAGAGATCTGGAAGAGATGTTAGAATACTAGGAATGAATGATTTACTCGAAAGATTGGAAGAGGTGATATAGTGAGAGAATTTAGAAGTACTGACGAGATTACAAAAGAAGACCTTGAGAAAATGTATAATGCAATCATTAAATTTGATAATTATATTTCATCAGCAACAAGAAAGCCAACAGATGAAAACATTGGATTATATGAACATTGGATTGATTGCAGGTACGATATAGAGAATTTAATTGTAACTGAGAGATAAGAGGTGATATAAATGAGAAAAGCCATTATCTATATGGAAGTAGCTTGTGGCTGTTGTGGTGGTATTATAAATCGAGATTATCATAATAGTAAAAGCGTAAAATGGCTAAAAAATGCTACGAATGATTGGCGATGGACAAAAGAATATGGAAACACTTGCCCAGATTGTTTATCAAAGATGAAATGACGATTTCATTCGTTTAATATGGAGAAAGTATAGATATGAAAAAAGAAGAGAAAATACGAGTTATAAAATGGTATATCGGTAGCCACATGAATACAAAAACCGATTATAGCGAAGTTGACGATTTGAAAGAACTTGAAGAAATAGCAAGAACAGCAACAGATTATTTTGGTAAAAGCGATAGATGTAATCAATGCACTTCAGATGGAAAAGATTATTGTAAAAGATGTGCTAATTGTATCGAATGGCATTGGGACAAAAATATTGAAGAAACAGCAGATAATTATCATTTTCGATATTTATATTGGAAAACATTTTTTGATATGGAAACAAAATGAAAAATTGCTTTCATACAGGAGAGGAGGTATTGCTTTGGTAGAAAACAAAGATTGGAAGTGTTTAAGAAAGGGAAACAGAGTAAGAAAGTATAAAAACAGATATGACCATACAACGGATTATATAGATGGAACTGTTGTAAAAGGAATAAATTGTTCTTCAGACGGATTTGTTTATGTACAATGGGATGGACAAAAAATGATTGATATGTCTGTAAATAGTTATGATTTAGTAAAATTACAATGAAACAGACATTTACTATTGAGGTGATCAGATGAGCAATAGAGCAATTTGTAGAAAAACAGATGAACATTTTACAGAAGGATAAGGAAAAGAATACGAATGTACAGTAGCCTATACAAAATGTGAAATTACTGTCGTACAAATTCAAGGAGTGTAAAAGCTATGAGGTAAATTATACTTGCGGCATATTTTGATATATGATATGATTAAAAATGTAATTAGTTATAAAAAAAGAAGTCACGAAGTTTTTTCGTGGCTTTTTTGCGTTTGAGCAGATACAGAAATGTATCTGCTTTATTTTTTTAAAAATCAGAAAGGATGAAACAAAAATGAAGCAGAAAAGTGCGAATGAATACTTTGCAACTCATCACAAAGCAGTTCCATTAACCTACGGCAAACTTGATCCATACGAAGGGAAGATACGTCTTGTAATGAAAAATGGATTACAAATGGTATCAAATGATATTTTTGATTTACAAGACTTTTATGAAGAATACTCCAACGAAGAGGGAGAATTCAGGATCTGTGAAGTATGTGGAAAGCCATACGATGAAGGGTATATGACAGAAGGAGGTACATTTTATGCCTGTAGCGATGAATGCTTCCGCAATGATGCAGATGCGAGGTATGGCAAGGGAAAATGGAAACGGACAGAAGAGTTAACCGAAGAAGAAAAAAAGAATGTTCTTTGGAACGAATTTGGCGAAGATAGCTATCATGCTTATTTGGATGAACATGGTAAATGGCATCCGGACAATACATTTTATACGGAGTGGTTCTAGTATGATAGAAGGCTTTGAAATTATGAATCATAGTATTTAGAGAGGAGAACGTAGTAGACAGTATTTCGTGTCAGGAAAGTAATAAATGCTTATTTTATGATAATTTAAAACATACAATACAGTCTGCTATTAAAAATAATCAATGATTAAGAACAGATATTGCAAAAAATGTGGTCATAAAGTCAAAAAGGAAACAACAAAGGGATTACGGAAAGAATATCCGTATTATTGTCCTTATTGCGACGAAAATATGTATCGGTTTGAGACGACCAAACGATGATTTAGCCTGGAGGAACAATTTAATCCTTATGAATTTGGTGCAGTTAGTGCATTGAATCAAGATAGTAAATGAAATGAAAAACACAAGGAGAGGATAAACAAATGAAAACTGATTGAAGGTATTAATGATGGCGGAGAAAATGCACCAGATCAGTGCTATGACAGTGGTGCAGAAGCAACGGAAATGGAGTGATGATAATATGAATATACAAAATATATCAAAAGAGAAAAAGGAAGCAACAATAAAATTAAGTGCGGACGATCTTGTGATCATCTGCAACGCTTTATACGCACAATTTGACGAAAAGAAGGAAAAAGAAAACTTCTTGCAGCTTTACAGTGATGTAATGATGGCAAGAGATTTATGTCAATATGGTCATGTGGATGATTTTTGTCTGAGCAATATCGTTAAATGCCGTAACAGTATTGGAAATAGTTTTGGCGGTATGTTGTCCGATGATGATATTGATACATTTAATGCTTATCTTGAAGGAAATGATATGCCGATAGCATTCAAAAATACAGATTGGAGAAGTATTTACAATAAGATCGTAGGAAATCGAAGTACTGAAAAACTGGAAAAATGGATACAAGATAGGGGTGATTCCATATGAAATTTACAGCAGAATTTTCGACAAGTGATTTTTATGGAAATCAAATTTGCAAGGCAGATACCATAGATAATTTAATTATGGCAATTGCTGATCGTGGCTTTAATTTTACCGATGGAATGCAGAATAAAATTATTAAATGGAGTAAATCAGCGAATAAGAAATACTATGGAACAGGAATTACTATTAGACGTAATGAGCTTGAAATGACGGAATACGCATCATTATAGACTCGAAACAAGAGTTTCTTTGGAAGATTGGAGGATATATGATGAAACGTGATTTAGTAGATGAATTGTATAAAATAGCATATAAACGATATAGAGAAAAATATCCAAATAAGGATTTCGCATCTATTCCAAATTTTTTAGATTCACTTTGGCTTAGTATTGAAGGCGAATTTAATAGAAATGGATACGATGCTGCAAGAAAATATGTAGAAGAAGCAGAGATAATTGTATTAAGGTGAATGGTAAGATTGGAGGTAGTGAAAATGTCGGATATTACAGAAATTATCAATATCACAGAAAAATCATGGGGAGTGAATTCTATTGGTTGCCCTTTTGGTTCATGCACAGAGGAATTTGCGAATAAAAAGATGCTAGAAATTGCCAATAAAAATAATTTCCCTGATGATGTACTTGAATTGATAAAAGCTAATCCAATTAAGTTTCATAAATATCAGAAATTTGATAATGGGCGTGGCATAGGCAGATATTATGCAAATTTGATAAGACAAATGAAATGAGGATTTACTGTGAAGAATGGAGATGATTTTTATGAGTAAGCTAAAAGTGAATTTGATAAAACAATTTAATTATTGTAATGCAATAGCAGAAGATATACTTCAAAATAATAAGTCAAAGGAAATTCAGGAATATACAAAGAAATTTGCAGAAATTGAGAGTCCTTTAGTTGGTGGAACTGATGCAGATTGGATTCGTATTAACTGGGGAGATATTTATATCTTCTTGTGTGATAACGGAGATGTTGGTTATCAAGTAGACCCATTAGCTGAATATGGTGGCGAGCTTATTGATATGTGGAATTGCAAAAAAGAAGATTTTATAAATGCAATTTTATCATTAG